>JAESGM010000386.1_pt1 | contig 42443 bp, 37 predicted proteins | sample 9269721 | NCBI WGS metagenome assembly JAESGM01 (sample SAMN15720920, study PRJNA650825) | algae metagenome | isolation source: Komarekiella atlantica HA4396-MV6 and co-occurring heterotrophs from... | place: USA: Theobald House, Kauai, HI | collected 2009-07-29
AAAGCGGATGCGCAGAACGAAGCCGATTTTGCGCGCGAGAAGCTGCCGCCCTTCACTTACGTTGCCAAGAACAACAAGCGCGCGGTGATGTCCTATCGCCGCATGCCGGATCGTCTCTATGACGATCCGGAGGAGCTTGTGCGCTGGGCGCGCGAGGCGCTGGCGGCGGCGCGACGAGCGCAGAAGCCGCCCTCCGGTGGAAAGGCCGCACGACGCGCGACGCGTCGCTGATTTGGCGTCACACTCACAGGATATTCGCTGTCCCAGGGCTCTTTGGCTTGACGCATTGGAGGCATCCCGGCCTCAATGTCGGCTGGGGTGAGGGGTATGGAATTTTCGTCCGGGTCTGGCCGCGCTCTGTGGATCGCGGTCTTTTTCTTGACCGGCCTGGTGTCGTCCGCTCAGGCGCCGGCGAAAGAGGCGGCCGCGCAGGTCTGTGCCTCCGACGAAGACGCTGACGATTCCAAGCCGAAGCCGGCCTGGAAGCAGTTCGCATTCGCCGGAGCCTGCGTGGAATTGTCGGGGGAAGCGTCGTTCATCTATCAGAAACTGATGGACAGCAAGGGAGCCCCGATCCCGGTCTTCAACACCCAGCGCGGCCCGGTGACGTCCTTTGGCCTGCGGCCCGATCTCGGCCTGTTCACGCCCGGTATTCCGGCGGCCAGCCAGCCCAGCCATTTGAACACTGCGAATCTCAGCTTCCGTATCGACACCACGCGCAAGACCGCGGCAGGCGATCTGACCACCGGATTCGAGGTCAAATACCAGAAGACATCCGACGACACCGGCAATGGCACGCTGACCCTGACGGAAGGGATATTGACCTGGGCCGGCGTGACGGCCGGATACACCGACAGCCTGATGAATTTCTGGAGCGGTGATTTTCAGTTTTCCGCGACGGCGCCGCAGCGCACAGTCGGCGTCGCCTCCTACGATTTCAAGCTGACGGAGAGTCTGAAGCTGACGCTTGCCGCCGAAACCGGCGTGCCAACCTCGCGCGAAAACCCCGATGCCTTCGCCCCCATCTCTTGGGACGACCCGGTGGCGGCGGCGCGGCTCTATTACGAAACCGACGATCTGACCATGCAACTCGCCGGCATGTATCACCAGCTCGACATCGGGGGAGGCGGCACGTTCCTGGCCCGGTTCGGGCGCGGGCGGCAGGAGCGTCTGTCCGGCTGGGCGGCGACCTTCGGCCTGACCAAGCCGACGCCGAAAATTTCCGAGGGCAGCGAATTCAGCATGCAGGCGACCTATGCGGTCAATGCCTCGGCCTATCTGGGAACAACTGCCGACCTGTCGTCCTTTTCCGGGCTGATCCCGGTGCCGGGCGAGACGCGCGGCTGGAGTGTGGTCGGCTCCTATCATCACGTCTGGTCGAAGCACTGGGAAAGCAACGTGATGGCGAGCTATCTGGCGCTCGACATCACGCTGCCGCACCTCGCGCCCTCAGCCAACTCGACGCGCTATGCAGCAAACCTGATCTGGAAACCGGTTGAGAGCCTGCAGATCGGCGGCGAACTGGGATGGGTCGACTTCACGCTGCGAGCGAATGGCGCGCTGGGGTTCTTTCCAGTGGAGAGCGGCTCGGCGCTGGTCGGCTATCTGTTCGCGACCTGGACGTTCTGAACGGCATTCTCAGGCGACCTGAACGGTCACCGAACCGGTGATTTCCGGATCCGTCTCGCAGATCACGCGATTGCGGCCGTTGCGCTTGGCGGCGTAAAGGCAGGCGTCGGCGCGGCCGATCAGGGATTGCACGGTATCGCCCGGCCGCAGGGCCGCGACGCCGATGGAGATGGTGACCCGGCCGAGATGCTCGCCGGTCGAGCGCTTCATCAATTCCTTGCTCATCACGGCGCGGCGGATGTGGTCGGCAACGGTGATGCTCGCGCGCAGCGCCGTATTCGGCAGAATGACGGCGAATTCCTCGCCGCCATAGCGCGCGGCGATGTCCTGTCCCTTTACGTTCTGCTTCACCGACAAGGCGACGAGGCGCAGCACCTGGTCGCCGGTGAGGTGACCGAAGGTATCGTTGAAGGTCTTGAAGTGGTCGATGTCGGTCATCAGCAGCGACAGCGTCTGGTTCTCGGCATTCGCTTCCGCAAGGACCTTCGCCAGTGCCTGATCGAAGAACTTGCGATTGGAAAGTGACGTCAGCGGGTCGGTCAGGCTTTCCGTGCGCGCGACTTCGAGGTTCTCCTGGAGCTGATTGATTTCCTGCTTCGAGGCGTTCAGCCGCGCTTCCAGATTGCTGTTGGCGGCTTCCATCGCCTTGGCGGTCTGCACCAGGCCTTCCACGATCGCGCGCAGGCCTTCGGAATCGGCCGCACCAAGCTGCTGGCTGACGCCGGCGAGATTCGTGGAATACGCCGTTGCGTTGCCGGCCGCCTTGTCCACCGCCGTCATGACCTCTTCGATCTCGTTCATCACTCGCGCACTGACCTTGTCGATGCGCTCGCTGAGACGGGTCGGCGATAGATAGGTGGAATAGACTTCCTCGATGTCGGCTTCCGACAGCGTACCGCTGCGGGCCAACATCTCGTTGATCATCTCGTTGAGAGAAGGATTGTAGCCGGTCGCGTAGTGGTACCAGACTTCGTAGTTGCGCGGCGTTGCAGGCTGACGAAGCGCCTTGACCTGACCCAAAGCGATCTCGGCGAACGCCATGGTCCGCTCGTGATCATCGCCTGGTGCAGTCATTTAGCTCCCCGAGTGATATCGAACAAATCGAAAGGGCCGCCCCGGGTCAGCTCCGCGCGGCGGCCTCATTTCGTGGCATACGCTATTTTACAGGGATGAAGGGGGGGTAAATGCGATCGCGGAGTGAGGTGTTAAGATCTGGAAAATATTGGACATTTAACTGTCTGGTTCATTGCGCAATGTGAAATTGCGCCGGTGCCTTGTGGCACCGAACGCAACGTCTTCGATCTTGGAAGGAAGGCGGATATTGCGGAAACGAGACGGCGCCGAAGGTCCGCCTCGAAACTTGCGCTATGCCTTGGCGCGGACCGGACGCAACAGGAACGCCGGCAAATGCGAAATGTCCGGTTCCATATCGGGGCTTGCGGCGGGCTTGTTGCGGCGCGCGTCGTTGAACGGTGTGACGGGCGCCGGCTTCTGAGCGCTGTCCTTGCGAGAGTCGCGACGGGGCTCGTGACGCGGCTCACGATGCGATTCCTGTCGCGGTTCGTTGCGTTGGCGCGAATTCCTCTTGCGGGGGCGGCCGTCGCCTTCGCTGACCTCGTTGGCCGACGGTTTGTCACCCGTCCATTCGATGCTCTGGCCGATCAACTTCTCGATCGCCGCCAGTGACTTTGTATCGGCAGGTGCAACGATGGAGATGGCCACGCCGCTTTTTCCGGCGCGGCCGGTGCGGCCGATGCGGTGAACGTAGTCGTCGGCGTGATGCGGCACATCGAAATTGAAAACGTGGCTGACGTCAGGAATGTCCAGGCCGCGGGCGGCGACGTCGGAGGCGACGAGGAGTTTGGCTTCGCCCTGGCGGAACTTGTCGAGCGCCGCCATGCGCGCGGACTGCTCCATGTCCCCGTGCAGGCAGACGGCATTGAAGCCATGCTTGACCAGCGAGCGGTGCAACTGCGCGACTTCGCGCTTGCGGTTGCAGAAGATGATAGCGTTCTTGAAGGGATCCTGCGCCTTGATCATGCGGCGCAATGTCTCGCGCTTTTCGTGCGGCTCGCGGCCGGTCTTGACCAGTTGCTGGGTGATGGTCGTGGCGGCGGTTGCCGGACGCGATACCTCAACCCTGACCGGGGTATGCAGGAATTGTTCGGTGATGCGCTGGATTTCCGGCGGCATGGTCGCCGTGAAGAACAGCGTCTGGCGGGTGAAGGGGACGAGCTTGCAGATGCGCTCGATGTCCGGAATGAAGCCCATGTCGAGCATGCGGTCGGCTTCGTCGATCACCAGCAGTTCGACGCCGGTCAGCAAAAGGCGGCCGCGTTCGAAATGGTCGAGCAAGCGGCCAGGTGTCGCGATCAGCACATCGACGCCGCGCGTCAGCTTGGAATCCTGATCATCGAAGGAAACGCCGCCAATCAGAAGGGCCACGTTGAGTTTCTGCCCAACGCCGTATTTCTCGAAATTCTCCTGCACCTGCGCGGCAAGCTCGCGCGTCGGCTCGAGGATCAGCGTGCGCGGCATGCGTGCCCGCGCGCGGCCGTTTTCCAGCATGGTGATCATCGGCAGCGTGAAGGCGGCGGTCTTGCCGGTGCCGGTCTGCGCGATGCCGAGAACGTCGCGACGTGCGAGAACGTGCGGGATGGCTTCGCTCTGAATGGGTGTGGGGGTCGTGTAACCGGCCGCCTGCACGGCGGCCAAAACCTTGTCGGACAAGCCGAGTTGAGAGAAGGACATAAAACCTCTAAGCGGTGCCGCCCGGGTCTATAGCCGCGCCGGATGAAGGAACGACGACTGTGTTGCGCGGGGAAAGGCGGCGAACCGAATCCTGTCGGTCGCTCCGATGGGCGGAAGATAGGGCCAAAGCGGCGAAAGTCAATCCTTTCGCAGTGCAGCAAGTTAATAAAAGGCCTGATTTTTTCGCGTTTTTCGCGCATTTCCGAGGCACGCTGTTGGCGTCGTTAGGCATAGTGGAGGAACCATGGCTCAGTCATTGCCCGTCCTGTTGGTGCCGGGGCTGAACTGCTCGGCGCGTCTTTATGCGGCGCAGATCCCGGCCCTCTGGGCCTTCGGGCCGGTGACCGTTGCGGACCATCGCCGCGACGAGAGCATGGAGGCCATCGCCGCCCGCATCCTAGCCGATGCGCCGCCGCGCTTCGCGCTGATCGGCCTGTCCATGGGCGGCTATATCGCGATGGCGATCATGCGGGCGGCGCCGGATCGGGTGGCACGGCTGGCGCTGCTGGATACCGGGCCACGCGCCGATACGCCGCAGCAGACGGAGAACCGCAAGCGCCAGATCGACATCGCGCAGGGCGGCCGCTTTGGCGAAATCCCCGGGCTGCAATGGCCGATGCTGGTTCACAAGAATCGCCAGCATGACGAGGGGTTGAAGGAGATCGTGGTCGGGATGGCGGAGGAGACCGGCGCGGACGCCTTTGTCCGCCAGCAGCGTGCGATCGCCGGCCGTCCTGATTCCCGGCCTGGCCTGGCGAAGATCGCGTGTCCGACCCTCATTCTGGTCGGCGACGGAGATCAATTAACTCCGCCGGAACTGTCTCGCGAAATGAATTCACTAATTCCCGGCAGCCGCCTTGTGACCGTGCCCGATTGCGGGCATCTGTCCACGATCGAGCGGCCGGACGCGGTGACGAAGGCGCTGGTCGCGTTCATGCAAGGCTAGACCGATTTTAATGACCTCCATTCTCGATCTCATCGGGACGACGCCGCTGGTCGAAGTGACGCGCCTCGACACCGGCCCGTGCCGGCTGTTCCTGAAACTTGAGAGCCAGAATCCCTCGGGCTCGATCAAGGACCGTCCGGCGCGCGCCATGATCGAGGCGGCGGAAGCGGACGGCCGCTTGAAGCCTGGCGGCATGATCGTCGAGGCGACCGCCGGCAACACCGGACTTGGCCTTGCATTTGTCGGTGCGCAGAAGGGCTACCGCACCGTGCTGGTCGTTCCCGACAAGATGTCGCGCGAGAAGATCCTGCATGCCCGCGCGATGGGCGCGGAGGTCATTCTCACGCGTTCGGATGTCGGCAAGGGACACCCTGATTATTATCAGGATCTCGCCGCCGACATCACGCAGCGCACCAAGGGTGCGATCTACATCAACCAGTTTGAAAACCCGGCCAATCCGCGTGCGCACGAGATGACGACCGGGCCGGAATTGCTCAGGCAGATGGACAACGACATCGACGCGGTGGTGGTCGGTGTCGGCTCCGGCGGCACGCTGACAGGTGTCGGCCGGTTCCTCAAAGAAGCATCGCCGAAAACAAAAATGATCCTGGCCGATCCTGTCGGCTCGGTGCTGGCGCCGCTGGTGAAAACGGGGCAGATGACCGAAGCCGGAAGCTGGGCCGTGGAGGGAATCGGCGAGGATTTTGTGCCGCCGAACTGCGATCTTTCGCTCGTAAAAGATGCGTTCTCGATTCCCGATCCGGAAAGCTTCTCCGCCGCGCGCGATCTGTTGCGGATGGAAGGCGTGTTCGGAGGTTCGTCATCCGGCACGCTGCTGGCCGCGGCTCTGCGCTATTGTCGGGCGCAGACGCAGCCCCGGCGTGTGGTCAGTTTCATCTGCGATTCCGGCGCCAAATATCTCTCAAAAGTCTTCAACGAAACCTATCTGGCGCAGGAAGGGTTTCTCGGCGCCGAGCGCACCGGCAAGGTGCGCGATCTGGTGGTTGCGCCGCGCAGCAGGGGTGCGGTCGAGGTGCGGCCGCAGGACAATCTGCGCACTGTGTTTGCGCGCATGCGCGCCGCCGATGTGTCGCAATTGCCGGTCGTCGAAAACGACAGGATGGTCGGCCTCGTGGACGAGAGCGACCTTCTGGGTGCGATCCTGACGCTGGGCGAAAGCAAAGCCTTCGATCGCCCGGTCAGCGAGGTGATGGTGACGCGGCTGGAGACGATTTCCGCCGACGCGCCGATCCGCGATCTCGTGCCGTTGTTCAAGAAGGATTACGTCGCCATCGTGATGGATGACGGCCGGTTTCTCGGTCTCGTCACCCGCATCGATCTCATCAATCATTTCCGGATAGCCATGCGATGAGCAAACCCAACCGTCCCGGCTTTTTCACCCGCTGCATTCATGCCGGGCAGGAGCCTGACCCTACGACCGGCGCGGTGATGACGCCGATCTACGCCACTTCGACCTATGTACAGCAGAGCCCCGGCGTGCACAAAGGCTACGAATATGCGCGCTCGCAGAATCCGACCCGCATGGCGTTTGAGCGCTGCATTGCCGATCTGGAAAGCGGCACGCAGGGTTTTGCCTTTGCGTCCGGCCTCGCGGCGATCTCGACCATTCTCGAATGCCTCGACCAGGGCGCGCATGTGATCGCGACCGACGACATCTATGGCGGCACGCGGCGGCTGTTCACGCGCGTGCGCAACCGCTCGGCCGGGCTCGAGACCAGCTATGTCGACCTCAGCGATCTCGCGGCGATCGAAAAGGCAATCCGCGCCGACACGAAAATGATCTGGGTGGAGACGCCGACCAACCCGCTGCTCAAGCTCGCTGATCTGCGCGCCATCGCGGCGTTGGCGAAGGCGCGTAATATCGTCACCGTCGCCGACAACACGTTCGCCAGCCCCTATCTGCAACGGCCGCTGGAATTCGGCTTCGACATCGTCGTGCATTCGACCACGAAGTATCTCAACGGCCATTCCGACATGGTCGGCGGCATGGCGGTTGTCGGTGAGAATGCCGAATTGCGCGAGAAACTCGGTTTCCTGCAGAACGCGGTCGGCGCCATCCAGGGGCCGTTCGATTCTTTCCTCGCTTTGCGCGGGGTCAAGACGCTGGCGCTGCGCATGGAGCGGCAGTCATCCTCCGCATTGAGGATCGCAGAATGGCTGGAAAAGCATCCCAAGGTCAGCAAGGTCATCTATCCGGGCCTGAAGAGCCACCCGCAGCACGCGCTCGCCAAGTCGCAGATGAAGGCCTTCGGCGGGATGATCTCCGCCGAGCTTAAGACCGACCTCGCCGGCGCGCGCGCCTTCCTGGAACGCTGCGAGGTCTTCGCGCTGGCCGAAAGTCTGGGCGCCGTGGAAAGCCTCATCGAGCATCCCGGCATCATGACCCACGGTTCGGTGCCCCCGGAGGTGCGGGCGGAACTGGGCATTACCGACGGGCTTGTCCGTCTGTCGGTCGGGATCGAGGATGTCGAGGACCTGATCGCCGACCTTGAGAACGCTTTCGCAGCCCTGAAATAGTCGGCATTCTGCGGTGTTTACGAGGTTCCGGGGCGTCGATCACATCATTTGCTGGTTCTGGAGGACATTATGAAGCCGTCTCTACCCCGCGCGCTGGCCGTTTCCTGTCTGGCCGCCGTTTTCGCCGCGCAAGCCACGCTTCCCACGGCGCTGGCGCAGCCTGCGCCGAGGACAAGCTTCGAGCCGCAGGTCGGGCAGGCGGGCAAGGACGTGATCTGGGTGCCCACCGCGCAGGCGCTGGTCGACACCATGATGAAGATGGCCAAGGTGACGCCGCAGGATTACGTGATCGATCTCGGCTCCGGCGATGGCCGCACTGTCATCACGGCCGCCAAGCTGGGCGCGACTGCGCACGGCATTGAATACAATCCCGACATGGTCGCGCTGTCCAAGCAGAACGCCGAGAAGGAAGGCGTCACCGGCAAGGCGACCTTCGTTCAGGGCGATATCTTCCAGACCGATTTTTCCAAGGCCACGGTGCTGACGATGTTTCTTCTGTCGACGCTCAATCTCAAGCTGCGCCCGACCATCCTCAACATGAAGCCGGGCACGCGCGTCGTTTCCAATTCCTTCGACATGGGCGAATGGACGCCGGACGAGACGGTGACCATCAGCGAGAACTGCACCTCGCATTGCCGCGCTCATTTCTGGCTGGTGCCGGCGAAGGTGGACGGCACCTGGAAATTGGGCGAAGGCGAACTTGTGCTGAAGCAGGAATTCCAGAATCTGTCCGGCACGCTGAAGAACGGTAACGTCTCCGCCATCGTCATCAACGGCAAGATGGCCGGTGAGCAGATCACCTTCACCGCCGGCAACACGCAATACACCGGCAAGGTGAACGGCAATCTCATCGAAGGCACGGCCAAGACCGGCGACAAGGAACTGAAATGGCAGGCGACGCGCAGCTAGCGCGACGCCATCCGGAACGATCGGACTTTTACAGCTAATATTTGGAGCAGTGCATGAAGGCGTCGAAAGTGTTGGCCGGTTCTGTTGCGGTGTGCCTTGCCGCGGTACTGGCGTTGAATATTGGGCCGGTGGCGCAGGCCCTTGCCAACGGGACGAGCGCGCAGGCGACGAAGTCGAAGTCCGAGTATGAGCCCTCCGTTGGCCAGGAAGGCAAGGACGTGGTCTGGGTGCCGACCGCGCAGGCACTGGTCAACAAGATGCTCGACATGGCCAAGCTGACGTCCTCCGATATCCTCTACGATCTTGGCTCCGGTGACGGCCGCACCGTCATCACGGCTGCGAAGCGCGGCTCCACCGCCTATGGGATCGAATACAATCCCGATATGGTTGCGCTTTCGAAGCGCAATGCCGAGAAGGAAGGCGTCACAGACAAGGCGACCTTCACGCATGGCGACATTTTCGTCACCGATTTCTCCAAGGCCAACGTCCTCACCATGTTCCTTTTGCCGGAACTGAATGTGCGGCTGCGCCCCACCATTCTGAAGATGAAGCCGGGTACGCGGGTCGTGACCAATTCCTTCAGCATGGGTGACTGGGACGCCGACCAGACCGAAAGCGTGAACGAGGATTGCCGGTCCTATTGTACGGCGCATCTGTGGATCGTGCCGGCGAATGTGCAGGGCACCTGGAAACTGCCGCAGGGCGACCTGACCCTCGATCAGAAATACCAGATCGTGTCGGGTAACCTGAAGGCGGCCGGCAATTCGGCCAAGGTGGACGGCAAGCTCACCGGCGAGCAGATCGCGTTCAAGGTCGGCAACACGCAGTATTCCGGCAAGGTCAGCGGCGACACCATTGAGGGCGTCGCCAGGACAGGCGAGAAGGAAGAGAAGTTCCAGGCGATGCGCGCCAAATAGGTCGAGGCGGTTTTCGAGGTTGAGAGCGGGGGCGGAAGCCCCCGTTTTTATTTGGAAAATCGACGCTGTGATGCACGTTAAGCCGGCTCTAACGCTCCCGGCTTAAAACAGGGCCATGTCTGTCGCCGAGTATCTGCGTATCCCCGATCCGACGACCATCGAACTGATGACCGTCCCGGTTCTGTTCCTGGTCGTGCTTTTCCTGAGCCTGCTGGCGGGCCTGCGCTGGCATGCCGCGCTCATTGTCACCGCGATCGTTCTCGCCGTCTCGCTCATGGGGCTGGCCTCGCGGCAGGACATCTCCACCCCGGAAAGCCAGATCGGCATGGCCGTCGCTGCCATGCTGATCGTCATATTCTGGAAGCTGAAATCGCGGAAGCGGGCCTGACGCGCCTGTGGGATGGCATCACATCCCCGTCAGAGCCCTTTGAACCCATCCCCATCCCCGTGCGACTATAGCGTTGCGGCGGATTTGCATGGCCCGGCAGGGCATTCAGATTCCGTGGGAATTTCAAGGGGGTTTTCCGATGCGCAAGCTGGCAGTTCTGTTGGCGGCCCTGATTGCGGGCTCGTTGATGGGTTTTGGGCTCACGCCCGCCTGCGCCCAGAAGAAGGTCGCGCTCGTCATCGGCAATGACGACTACAAGAACATTCCCGCGTTGAAAAAGGCCGTCAACGATTCCCGCAAAATGGGCGAGACGCTCAAGGGGCTCGGCTTCCAGGTCATTGAAGGCAACAATCTCAGCCGCCGCCAGATGAGCGAGACGTTGCTCGCCTTCGACCGCGCGCTGTCGCAGGGCGACACCGCGTTTTTCTTCTTTGCCGGTCACGGCTTCGAAATCCAGGGTGACAATTATCTTCTGCCGGTCGATGTGCCGGAAGCGACGGAAGGGCAGGAGGAGCTTGTCCGCGACTCGTCCTTCGCCGCGCAGCGCGTGATCGACCGCTTGCAAAATCGCGGCGTGCGCACATCCATCCTCGTGCTCGATGCCTGCCGCAACAATCCTTTTGAGCGTCCGGGCAAGCGCTCAGTGCGCGGTTCCTCCGGCCTCGCGGCAATGACGCCGAACGAGGGCGTGTTCGTGATCTTCTCCGCCGGTGCCAAACAGGCCGCGCTCGACCGCTATTCGGAGGATGACAAGGATCCCAATTCGGTCTTCACCCGCCATTTCGTGAAAGAGCTGAATACACCCGGCCTGACGCTGGTGCAGGTCGCCAAGCGCACGCAGTCCGACGTGAAGTTGCTCGCGGCCAAATGGCGCCACGACCAGACGCCTGCCTATTACGACCAGATCGTGGGCGACGTGGTGCTCAATGGCACGCTCGACCCCAGGCGCCAGATCGAGGTGCTGCCGCAGGTGGCCGCCTTGCCGGCGCAGCCGCTTGGTCCGCGCGAGCGCATCACCACGCATCCGGACGACTTGAATGCGCCGATTGCCAATTTCATGCGCCACAATGGTGGCTGGTCGGTGACGCTGTCCTTCGCCGATCCTGTGACGGCGATCTCGTGGCGTCTGGGCGAGCAGGGCAATTTCAAGGAGACCGGATTCCTCGACACACTCGATCCGCGCACACGCAAGCGCATGCCCAATCCCTCGATTCAGCTCGACGCGGATACGCCGGAGACGACGATCTATGTGCGGTCGGCCGATTTGCGCGGCAACTGGAGCGAGCCGCTGCCGGTCAAGTTCCATCCGACCGAAGCTCTGGCGCGCAGCCAGCGGCAGATTCTCGAAATGACCAGCGGAAGCTGGCTGTCATTCCGGGAGTATAATGGATTGATGGTCTACTGGACGCACCTGGCGTCGTATCGCTGCGCCATCCGCGAGGTGAAGGTCGGCTTCGACTCCACCGTCCCGGATCGCAAGATCACGCTGCCGCCGTGCGACATGCGCGATCCGGTCGCGATTCCCCACAACGCGCAGACCTATCTGAAGCTGCCGTCGAGCACGAAGTTCATGTCGGTGGAGCTGATTTATCAGGATGGATCGGTGTCGGAGACCAAGACCTTCCGTGCCGATGGCGCGCGGCGTAACTAGAGCGTTTTCGAGCGAAGTGGGTACCGGTTCGCGTGAAGAAAACGCGTCTAATCAAATACCTAGAGTCTTTCACCGTTTCCACGAAACGGTGAAAGACTCTAGGATCACGGCTTCAACGCCGCGTTGCTGAATCCGAAGCGGACATTGGCCCGCACCCGACGCAGCCGCCGCTGATCGACATAGGGCATCACCAGCGTCTTGAAGGCGCGGTCGAGCATCGCATATTCATCGGCGCAACCCTCGGCCCGCTCTGTCGGCAATTTTCCGCGCGTGACCGCGTCGGCATAGGCTTTCTCGTCGAAGCCGTAGGCCATGCACAGCACATTGAAATAGCGCTGCGCCGGCAGGCCATGCGAATCCGCAAAAGCCTTGATTTCCGGCCCTTGCTGCTGCGCGTCCATCGCTTCCTTGGCGCCGAGATAGGCGACGCCGCGGATCAGGCGCTGGGCGTCGGCGGGCGCGAAGCGGAGCAGGATATAGGCGGAGAACATGTCGGCGGCGTCCTCCTCGCGTCCGAAAACTGGAATCTGCAGCATGTCGAAGACTGCGTGCCCAACTTCATGCAGAAACACATCGACGGTCGGACCGATCAATGTGTCGCCCGGCGTGAGTCCGCCCGGCGTGTCCTGCTTTGGCGCGTTCTGCACGATGAAGTCGAGATATTCGTAGCAAACGGTGACAGCGTCATCCTCATAGAAGGCGTTGGCGACACCGTCGCAATTGTCTACCTTCAAGGTCAGGATGCGCGGCAAGCGCAGCGGGCTGAGCAATTCGCGCAGGCGTTCGAGCGCGCGCCGCTCGCGCAATGCCGCCTGGATCGCTTGATGTCTGGGATCTTTTGGCGCGACATATTGCCCGCGAATCTGGTCCGGATAGAGCGGCCAGGGTTTCTTCGCCATAACCGGCGCGGACCAGGCCAGGAGACCGCCCAAGGCGACAATGCACGCCAGCGTCTTCATCCGACGGCTCTCCCGAAACCGTGAACCTGAAAGTTTGGGAACTTTACGGTGCGGACGGCAGGGCCTCAACCACCAATACAGGCCGAAACGACGATGCGGTCATCCCGGTTGTCGCTGATGCGTGGCACGACGCGGTCGTGGAACCCGCATATTCGATCCATCAGGATACCGTGCGGGCCTTCGCAATGAGGCTTGCACGAAGCGGCAAAACAAGATGTCATGCCGTCATGGCGGAGATCGTGAGCTTGCCCCTTGGGGGCGGCGGCAAGACGACCGAGCCGGCCCATCCTGCGAGTCGCAGGTTCCGCATCATTTTGATCAAGCCGTCGCATTACGATGCCGACGGCTATGTCATTCAGTGGTGGCGCTCGACGATCCCCTCGAACAGTCTGGCCAGCGTGTACGGTCTGCTGGACGAATGCGCGCAGGCCAGGGCGCTCGGCCCCGATGTCAATATCGAGATCGAGGCCTATGACGAGTGCAACACCGTCATCGATGTCAAGCGTGCGATCCGCGAGATCCGCGCCGCCGGCGCCGGGTTTGTCGGATTGGTTGGCGTGCAATCCAACCAGTTTCCGCGCGCGCTCGATCTCGCACGCCAGTTTCGCGCCGCGAATATCCCGGTGATCATCGGCGGTTTCCACGTCAGCGGATGCATCTCGATGCTGCCGGATTTGCCCGCCGACCTGAAAGAAGCGCAATCGCTCGGCGTCATCCTGTATGCCGGCGAAAGTGAAGGCCGCATGTTCGGTCTGCTGCGTGACATGGCCGCCGGCACGCCGCAGCCGATCTACAATTATCTCAAAGACATGCCGGATATGGCCGCGGCGACCTTTCCGATTCTGCCGCGCAAGGTGGTGACGCGGGTCGCAGGCCATTACACGAGCTTCGACGCGGGCAGAGGATGTCCGTTCCAGTGCAGTTTCTGCACCATCATCAATGTGCAGGGCCGCAAGTCGCGCTACCGCACCGCCGACGATGTGGAAGCCATTGTCCGCGCCAATGCGAAGCAGGGCATCACCCGCTTCTTCATCACCGACGACAATTATGCCCGCAACAAGAACTGGGAGGCGATCCTCGACCGCCTGATCGAACTGCGCGAGAAGGAAGGTTTCAAGATCAGGCTGTTGCTGCAGGTGGACACGTTGTGCCACCGCATTCCAGGATTCATCGAGAAGGCCGCGCGCGCCGGATGCACGGCGGTGTTCATCGGCCTTGAGAACATCAATCCGGAATCGCTGATGGGCGCCAAAAAGCGCCAGAACAAGATCTGGGAATACCAGGAGATGTTCCACGCCTGGCGCAAGGCCAAGGTAATGACCTTTGCCGGCTATATTCTCGGTTTCCCGACCGATACGCCCGACTCCATCGCGCGCGACATCGAGATCATCAAGAAGGAATTGCCGGTCGATATTCTCGAGTTCTTCTATCTCACGCCGCTGCCGGGCTCCGAGGATCACAAGGTGCTGTACATGAAGGGCGTCCCGATGGACCCCGACATGAACAAATACGACCTCGAACATGCCTGCACCGCGCATTCCACCATGTCGAAGGAGACCTGGGAGGGCGTCTATCGCGGCGCGTGGGACCGCTACTATACCGACGCGCATATCGAGACCATCATGCGCCGGGCGGCGGCGACCGGCCTGAACAAGACGAAAGTGATCGACGCCGTCACCCTGTTTTCGGGCGCTTCGCGCATCGAGGGCGTGCATCCACTGCAATTCGGCTTCGTCCGCCGCAAGATCCGCACCCAGCGCCGCTACGGCATGCCGGTGGTCAATCCGCTGATCTTCTATCCCTGGCGCGTCTACGATTTCACCCGAACGGCATTGCGCTGGCTGAAGCTGGTGCGGCGCTATCGCGGCATTATGAAGAAGGTGCAGGCGGATCCGGCGATCAAGTCCTATACCGACCACGCCATGGAGCCGCCGGCCGGCCACAATGCCCCGATGTCGGATTTCGTGAAAACCTACGCCGACAAGATTCCGCATACCCACGGCGCACCGGTGCAGGAAGCGGCGGTGGGCTGAGGACCACTTTATATTTCGTCTAAATCATTCTGTTTGAATGTTTTTCTGCGCTCGTCTACCGATAGCAGGGTGATGTTGCGCCGCATGCAGGCGCAATCCTTGTGTCGTTTGCGAGCGTCATGGCCGTGTCTGAGACCAGTTCGGTATCCGATCTCGATCTCCTGTTCCGCCGCTACTCGCGCGAACTCAACAACTACGCCTACCGTCGCCTGAGGGACCGCGAAGCCGCTGCCGATGTCGTGCAGGACGGCTTTCTGCGCTTCCTGCTCTGGAGCCGCGAGCGCAGCGACGCGGTGCTGCCGAATGGTCCGCGATTTTTTCTGTGGCGGGTGGTGGGCAATCTCACCATCGATCTCGTGCGGCGAAACCGCATCCTCGGTCCGCTGGCCCCGCTTGACGATGTCGCCGACCGCATCGCCGATCCAGCGCCGACGCCGGACCGCTGCCTTGAATCCCGCCAGCAATATCTGCTTCTGAAGGCGACGCTGGACGAGTTGCCGGAGCGGCAGCGCATGGCGCTCCTGCTGAACCGTATCGAAGGCCTGACCCATGCCGAGATCGGCGTGCGGCTCGGGGTGTCCGCCAGCATGGTCTCCAAATACATCATGGCCGTGCTGGAACACTGCCTCGACCGGATGCCTGGGGGGCTGCGCTAGATATTTCGCGCTCTTTGGTGTCGTTCCAGTCCGGCCGTTCGTTTTAGGGGTGGAGCACGTGTTCAAACCCACCCTGATGGCATCTCTTCGCAAGCCGCCCTTCGATCTGCCGGCCTCATCCTCCGAGGCGCGGAACCCTTTGGTCCGTGAGGCACTGGCCTGGCTGGTGCATCTGCATTCCGGAGAAGAGTCCGCGCAGGACTGGGCGGATTTTCAGGACTGGAAGGCGGCGAGCGACGCGCACATGCTGGCCGCCGCGCAGGCAGAAAAGCTCTGGGAGCAGCTCGGCCCCGCTTTGGCACGCGAGCGCAAGTCCGGCAGCAAGACCGTCCCGGCGCTTTTGGCCGGCGTGGTTGCCCTGGCCGGCATTGCCTTCGCCGTCGGCCTGTTCGGTCCGCCGGCATCGTTCTTTGCGGACTACAGCACGGGCATTGGCGAAATCCGCAGTGTCACCCTTCGTGACGGCTCGCAGGTCGATCTCGACAGCGGCACGAGTTTCGACGTCGATGTCGCTCACCGCACGATCACCCTGCATACCGGCCAGATCCATGTCGCGGTGAAGCCGGACCCGAATCGTCCTTTCACCGTGATCGCGGGCGAGGGCAGCGCGCGCGCGCTGGGTACCGCGTTCGCTGTACGCCGCGACGGCGACCGCGCAACGGTCTTGGTCACCGAGCATGCGGTGCGAGTGGCGCATGCGCGCGGCCACGAAACACGTAGCGCGGATATCGCAGCGGGCGAGGCGATCAGCTTCTCGCATGCCGGTCTTGGTCAGCCGCACAAGGCCGATATTGCGGCGCTGACTGCGTGGCGTCGTGGCGAGCTTGTCTTCGACGGGCGGCCACTCGGGGATGTTGTGGCCGAGATGGATCGCTACCGGCGCGGCAAAATCCTCATTCTCGACGACGCGGTGCGCCGCCTGCCCGTGACCGGCAACTTCGAGATCGCCGACAGCGACTCGTTCCTTGAATCGATCCAGCTTGCGCTGCCGGTCGACGTCACCACGCTGCCGGGCCTGACCTTGATCCGCCGCGATCCCGCGCGGCCGCTGCCGTCGCGCTGATGCTTGCGGTGCAGAACTCTCGCCCCGGGACGTCAATTTTTTACGGCGCGTCGCTGTCGTTCATCCAGGCCCCGCTCGTTTGTCCTGATAGGGGCGCGTGCCGGTCGCAGTCCCGCAACGTGCGTATGGAATACGGGGGCTGAGGATGATGGGAATTGGGGGCAGGGCGGCTGGTTCCGCCGGCGCGAAGGCATGTCTGCTGGGGGCGTCGGCGTTGATACTGACGCTGACGATGGTCCCGGCGCAGGCGCAGGATAAGCCCGGCGCCGTGCGGATCGACACGCGGACCTTCAACTCGGCCAAGCTCGATTTCGATATCCCGGCGGGCGACCTCGGCGCGGCGCTGAGGCAATGGGCGGATGCCGCGGGACTCAAGATGTTGGCATCGACCGATGTCATCGCGGGCCTGCGTACAGAGGAGCTTGCCGGCAGATTCACAGCCGAAGCGGCACTCAAGCGACTGCTGGCTGGCACACATTTGAAATACGGTGTCACCGGCCGGCGATCCGTGACGGTTTACGATCCGGAATCCGCGCTGACCGCGCACGCGCAAGGGGTGCAACTCGATCCCATCCAGGTTGAAGGGCAAGGCAAGAAGCGCGAGGAGGACAGTGTTCAAGGTTTCGTTGCAAAGCGCAGCTCCGCCGGCGCCAAAACCGACACACCGTTAATCGAGACGCCGCAATCCGTTTCGGTCGTGACGCAGGAGCAAATGGAGCGGCGGGCCACACAGACGATCGACGAAGCGTTGCGCTACAGCCCGGGCGTTTCGGTTGCGGGCAAGGAAGACAACAGGTTCGATTTTGCCAGCGCGCGCGGCTTTTCGCTCGTCCAGTATCTCGATGGCCTGAAGCTTGGTACCGGCTCTTTCGCGGCGTCCCAGACCGAGCCTTATTTGCTTGAAAGGGTCGATATCCTGCAGGGGCCTGCGTCATCGCTCTACGGGCGAAGTTCTCCGGGCGGCTTGCTCGACATGATTAGCAAGCGGCCGACGGAAACCCCGTTCCGCGAAATCCAGTTGCAGACTGGGAGCTTCAACCGTTTTCAGGGAGCCTTCGACCTGAGCGGTCCCACCGACAACAGCGGCAAACTGTTCTACAGGCTGACCGGCATCGCGCGCGATGCCGACACGCAAGTCGATTTCGTGAAGAACCAGCGGGTGGCGATCGCGCCGGCATTCACGTGGAAGCCGACGGAAAACACCACGCTGACGATCCTGACCAGCTATCAACTGGACCCGAGCGGCGGTCTCTATGGGCGATTGCCGGCCGTGGGCTCGCTATATCCGGCGTCGTTCGGATTCATTCCAACCAACTTCTTCTTCGGCGATCTGGGTTTCAACAGCTACGAAAGAAGCCAATATTCGGCCGGCTACCAGTTTGAGCATCGATTCAGTAACAACTTCCTGGTCCGGCAGAACGCGCGCTACCGCCATATCGATCTGGCCTACAATTTTCTGTACGCCACTACGTACTTGAACCCGACGACGCTGCGTCGCAATATCATCACCGACACGGAAAGCCTGGATGCATTCTCGGTCGACAATCACGCCGAACTGACGTTCTCCTCCGGACCCACAAGCCACAAAGTCCTGGCCGGTCTGGACTACAACAAGAATGACTGGGGGTACTTCTTCGGCGTTGGCGCGTCGGTGCCGCTGAATTTGCTCAACCCAAATTATCACGCCAACATTGTCATGCCGGCGATCAGCCAAAGCCTGAAACAGAACCAAAGTCAGGTGGGCATGTATATTCAGGATCAGATCAAGTTCGGCGGCTTTGTCATGACGCTCGGAGGCCGCTACGATCTGGCCGACATGTCGCAGGACGACAAGCTGAAGAACACGACGACTTATCAGTCGGATCGCGCCTTCACCGGACGCGCCGGGCTGAACTATGTCTTTGACAACGGAGTCGCTCCGTATGTCAGCTATACGGAGTCGTTCGAGCCCACGATTGGAACGGATTTCTTTGGAAATCCCTTCAAGCCGACGACCGGCCAGCAATATGAAGTTGGCGTCAAGTATCAGCCAAACGGGTTCAATGGCTTCTTTACATTCGCGGCTTTCGATCTCACGCAGCAGAATGTCCTGACGGACGACCCGGATCCCTCGCATGGCAACGCCCGCATTCAGACCGGAGAGATCCGCTCCAAGGGCATTCAGGTTGCAGGAACCGTAAGTCTGGCGGAAGGGTTCAATCTGGTTGCCACCTACAGTACGCTGGACAACAAGGTGACGCAGAGTAACGACGGTCTTGTCGGCACGACGCCGGCCGGCGTTCCGTCATATCTTGCCTCGGGCTGGGCGGACTACACGGTCCAGAACGGGCCGCTGGCTGGTTTCGGTTTTGGCGGCGGCATTCGCTATGTGGGTGCGACTTTCGGAGACAACGCAAACACGTTCGAAGTGCCATCGTATACGCTCGTGGATGCGGCGCTTTACTACGATCTCGCCAAGATAAATCCTGCTCTCAAAGGACTGAAGCTGGCCGTCAACGCCAACAATGTATTCGACAAGACCTATGTGGCGGGCTGCACGACCACTACGACCTGCTATTACGGATTCCGGCGAAGTGTTCTGGCGACCTTGACCTATCGCTGGTGAACGGCAGGTGCGGACGCGGACGATCAGGCTTTGGCAGCGCATTCACAAATGGAGCAGTCTGGTCTGCACGCTGTTCCTGCTGATGCTTTGCGTTACGGGCCTGCCGCTGATCTTCCGCGACGAAATCGATGCCATCCTGATCGCTGATGACATAAGGCCGGCGGCACCGGCGCCTCACACTGCATCTGCGAGTCTTGACGAAATAGTAGCCGCCGCGCGTCGGCAGTATCCGGATGAGTATGTGCGGGTTCTGTCGTGGGACGACGAAAGATCGAATGTCATAATATTGTCGATCGTTCCAACACGCAATGCACCATCTTCGCTTGTTCACCGGATGGCGTTCGACGCGCGCACAGCAGAGATTTTGGGGGAGCCAAAGCGGCGACGCGGCTTCACGTCTTTCGTTGTCGGGCTGCACCGCGATTTTCTTCTCGGGTTGCCAGGACAGTTTTTTCTGGGAGGCATGGGGCTCGTATTCGCCGTTGCCATAATTTCCGGCGCAGTGGTCTACGGTCCGTTCATGCGCCGGATCGAGTTCGGCACGATACGTTCGCGTTCCTCCACGCTCGGAACGCTCGATCTGCACAATCTTGTTGGCATCGTCACGGCGGTCTGGGCTCTGGCCGTTGCGATCACCGGCGTCCTGAACACGGTCGCCTTGCCGCTATTCGGATCATGGCGGGCGGAGACACTCGCCGGTCTGCTGGCCTCGCATGCCGGCAAACCACCGCTGACGACACTGAGTTCCGTGGATCAGGCGGTCGCTATTGCGCAGGCGACCCTGCCGGGGAAGAAAGTGGAAAGCGTCATTTTCCCCAACAACCGGTTCGGAAGCCCGCGGCACTATCTGATCTGGACCAAAGGCACGACGCCACTCACTGCGCGGCTCTTCACGCCGGTGCTGGTCGACGCTGAGTCGGGCATGCTTACGCTCGCGCCGGACATGCCGGGATATTTGCGCGCCTTGCAGATTTCCCGGCCGCTGCATTTCGGCGACTACGGCGGGTGGCCGCTTAAGGTCTTATGGGCGCTGCTGGACATCGCCACCATTGTTGTCCTGCTCAGCGGTCTCTATTTGTGGCTTAAGCGCGCGCGTGTCACGCCGGCGCGTCTCCGGCGGACTACAGCGTCCGCGATTTGACGGCTGCGGAACTTCCGTCTGCGGCGATCTTGCTTTGGGGCAAGCGGCTGGCCGCAGGACAAAAATCCGCTCCCCGGAAAATGTGCCATCCGTTCCGGCAAACATCCCTTTCCCGGTTCCGCAGGCCCCTGTAGGGAGGCACAAAAACGTGGGACCAGGAGGAAAGCATGCGCACCCAAGTCGGCATCATCGGAGCAGGTCCGGCAGGGCTCATGCTGTCGCATCTGCTGCACCTGCAGGGCATCGACTCGATCATCATCGAGAACCGCAGCCGCGACTATATCGAGAACCGCATCCGCGCCGGCCTGATCGAGCAATGGGCAAGCGACATGCTGGTGGAAACCGGAGTTGGCGCGCGCATGCAGCGCGAGGGCATGTTCCACGACGGCAACTATCTCTGCTTCAACGGCGAACTGCACCACATCAATTTCCGCAAGCTGGTGGGCAAGGGCATCACCATCTATGGCCAGCAGGAGGTTGTGAAAGACCTCGTCGAGCGCCGCCTTGCCGATGGCGGCCAGATCCTCTTCGAAGTTGACAACGTCGCGGTGCACGACGTCGGGAGCAAGACGCCGAAAATCACCTTCACGCATGAGGGGCAAGACAAGGAAATCGTCTGCGATTTCATCGGCGGCTGCGACGGTTTTCACGGCATCTGCCGTCCGAGCTTCCCGCCCGAGCTTCTGAGATTCTATGAGCGCGAATATCCCTTCGGCTGGCTGGGCATCCTGTCCGAATCCCCGCCGCCGAAGGACGAACTCATCTATTCGTATCACGACAACGGTTTTGCGCTTTACACCATGCGCTCGCCGACCTTGTCGCGCCTCTATGTGCAGGTCGAGCACGATGAGGACATCGCCAACTGGCCCGACAGCCGCATTTGGGAAGAATTGCACATTCGCCTCGGCGGCACCTGCAAGCTGCAGGAAGGCAGGATGCTGCAGAAGAGCATCACGCCGATGCGCTCCTTCGTCTGCGAGCCGATGCAGCATGGCCGCCTGTTTCTCGCGGGCGACTCCGCTCACATCGTGCCGCCGACCGGCGCCAAGGGCATGAATCTCGCGCTCGCCGACGTGCGGGTGCTGTCGCGCGGCATCGCCGAGTTCTACAAGTCCGGAAAGACCGCGCAGCTCGATGGCTATTCAGCCACCTGCCTCAAGCGGATATGGAAGGCGCAGCGCTTCTCCTGGTGGATGACGCAGATTTTCCATCGTTTCCCTGGAGAATTGCCCTTTGATCACCGCAGGCAATTGGCGGAGCTGGATTACGTCGCCACATCGGCCGCGGCGGCGACTGCTTTGGCGGAAAATTACACCGGATTGCCCATCGACTGAGCTAAAATTGCTCACTCGTCCAGCTCCGCTGACGTTGTCGCGCGCAAAGCGTGCAAGCACATAAAGTTGATGTGTAGAGTAAATCGTTAGGCTATCGCAACAATTTCGCTTTCACCTTCTGTGTTGGCGGCCTTATCCTAGTGACAAGGGCGCCGGTGGCGATTCCAGGCCGCACGATATGCGCCCGCTGGAGGACGCCCGATGCCACAGATATTTCGTGGATTTTGCGCCGTTCGCATTGCACAAGTAGTCGCAGTTGCAATTTCCTTTTTTGCAGGGCTCAGCCTGACATCCGCACAGGCGCAGAGCGAGTATCCGAACAAACCCATACGCATGGTCGTTGGATTTGCGGCCGGCGGCGGCAATGACATTTTCGCCCGTCTGATCGCAACCAAGCTGCAGGAAAAGCTTGGCTGGACCGTCGTGATCGAAAACCGCCCAGGCGCGGGCGGTCGCACGGCGGCTGAATTCGTCGCGCGCGAGCCGGCTGACGGCCACACGGTGCTGGTCGGAGCGAGCGGCGCGATGGCGATCGGTCCGGTCATCTTCAAGACCGGCTATGACACCCTTAAGAGCTTCGTTCCGGTCACGATGATCGGCGATTTCGCGCTGTTCCTCGTGGTCAAGGACGACCATCCGGCCAGGACCGTGGCCGATCTTGTCGCCTGGACCAAAGCCAATCCCGACAAGGCGAATTACGCCAGCTCCTCACCAGCCTTCACACTGCCGATCGAGCTCTTCAAGCTGCGCACCGGTGCGCAGGGCACGTCCATTCCCTTCAAGAGCAGCAATGAATCGGTGCTCAATGTCATCGCCGGTAATGCCTCGATGACCATTGTCGACCCGCCGCCGGCGATGTCGCAGATCGAAGGCGGCAAGCTGCGGGCGCTTGCGGTGACCGGTTCCTCGCGGTCGCCAATCTTGCCGAAAGTGCCGACCATGGCGGAAGCGGGCGTGAAGGGGATGGACGTCGCCCTGTGGAGCGGATTGTTCGTGCCGGCCGGCACACCGAAGCCGGTTGTGGAGCGGCTCGCGCGCGAGGTGCGCGATGTTCTGCTCAAGACGGATGTGAGAGATAAACTCATCGCGCTCGCCACCACGCCCTCCGGCATTTCGCCGGAAGCTTTCGCGCGTCACATCGAAATCGAAATGAAGATGTGGAGGGCGGTTGTGAAGGAAGGAAACCTGAAGTTCGGGGAGTAGGCAATTCAATGCGGCGTGCGCCGGCCTGTTGCCGTCATCCTGAGATGCAAACGAAGCGAGCCATCACAAGTCGACCTTAGTCGACTTGTGCATTGATGAATCCAATCTCGGGCAAGCCCGAGATTGAAGGATGACGGGCAATATCAGGGCTGTCCTCATCCGGCGCGATTGAGCCAAAGGCTCATCAGCCCGGCGCGGCTCTTGACCCCGAATTTGCGATAGATCTGCACCCGCACTTATATACTTGACAAAAGTATGCCGGGATCGTAGGATTCAGGTCATAGGGAGTTAGCCATGACCGCCGTGTTCCAGAACCCCATCTTTCAGGATGAAGCCAAGGCCCGCGAGGCTCTTGAGGCCGTGCGCTGGCCCGATGGTCCTATCTGCCCTCACTGCGGCAACTCCCATCAGGAACGCATTGCCAAGCTGGAGGGCAAGTCTGGCCGTCCCGGCCTGTTCTACTGCAACGAATGCGCTGGCCAGTTCACTGTGACGGTTGGCACCGTATTTGAGCGGTCCAAGGTGCCCCTCACCAAGTGGTGGATGGCTGCTCACATGATGAACTCCGGCAAGAACGGCGTTTCTGCCCACGAGATTCACCGCACGATTGGTGTCACCTACAAGACCGCATGGTTCATGATGCATCGTTTGCGCGAAGCCATGACCGACCTGAAGCCCGGTCCTATGGGCGGCAACAGCGGCGCTGTGCAGGTTGATGAAACCTACTACGGCAACACCTCAAAGCGCGCGAAGGGCTACCGCAAGGGCCATAAGCACAAGCAGAGCGTTCTTGGCCTTGTCGATGACAAGGGACAGGCCCGCGCCTTCCATGTGCAGGGCATGAACGTCGATAAGGTCTGCGAGATCGTGTTCACCAACGTTGTCCGCAAGGCCACGCTGGTTTCGGACGAAGCCGGTATCTACAAGTTTGTCGGCGGTCAGTTTGCTGACCATCAAACCGTGCTTCACGCTGGCCGCGAATACGTTAATGAGAACGGCTACACAACAAACAACGTCGAGAACTTCTTCGGCGTGTTCAAGCGAGGCATGCGCGGCACCTACCGCTTCTGCGGTGAGCAGCACCTTCAGCGTTACCTGAAGGAATTTGAATTCCGCTACAACAATCGCTCCGGCCTCGGGGTTACCGATGGGGAACGGACGGCGAAGGCTCTACAGGGTATCGAGGGCAAGCGCCTGACGTACCGGCCGACTCACTAGGCCCACTTCCAGGAAACACGTCGCCAAGCGTTTTCTGGCTTGGCGCTCCAAGAATTCACAGGAAAAGCTGTGATGCTCGCCGCCTGATACAGGCAGGCGAATCAGCAACCGTTTCATATTATCGAAGCGCCATCAGCGACTCCCTATTCCCCGGTCAGTTGCCGGGTCGTGTGCGGCAGGACTTGCGCTAATGCAGGTCAGAGTGCGGGGCTTCAACTCCGCATGAATAGGAGGGAGGCATGGCTGACACCACGCCCCCGCTGAAGCTCGTGCATGTGAGTGCATACACGAGGGTTCGCTATGGCCGCGCAGAGGCTGTTTGTCAGCACTGGCGGTCATGGCCTCGGCAACTACGCTTTAGTTCTGAGTGGTAGCGGCTTCACAAGCCGTTGCTGGCTGATAGCAACCTCTTAGGAGAGGTACAGTGCCCTCCAACGAGGTGGCGTGGCGCGGTCGAAAGGTTGCGTCACGCCTCAATCAATCGAGGGGCCAGAATGAGCGTCATTCCCGTCATTTGCCCGAACTGCAAAAGCGTTTTTCCGTTTACAGGAATTCATGTCACAGAAGGATCAACAGCAACTTTTGAGTTTCAGGGCTCGAAGACAACTTGCCCAGTTTGTCGCTATGGCAATGCCGTCATAAGTGACGGCGTCTATCAAGCAAATTCTAGTGCGGTTTCTGTATTGTCTGCGCCGCAGAGCACAAAAGATCTGATTAAAGCCCTAAGAGAAATTGTAGAACAAGCAGCATCCGGAAACCTATCCCAAGCCGAAGCGATCCAAAAAGCCGCTGATATCTCTCCGCAATACGGATCAGTAGTAGAAACATTCACACGGCTGGGAATTCCGGGCCTCGCATTGCTAGCGACGCTCATTGGCTTGTATCTCCAATACAGCTCCAGCCAATCGTCATCTGAAGATGTCAAAAAAGTACTTGATTCAATCAACGCACAAACACTCGTCCTAAAGGACATACATTACGAACAGCGTGTTCAACACCAAGGCGACAATATAGCCGGAGCAAAATCCAATAAGAAGCCTGCTTCTACCAAAGCTCCAGACAAACGCCGCAGCAAGATCAACAAGAAAAGGAGGAAAGAAATCGCCGACCACAGGAGGGATTTTGGAGGGGCAAGGCGCCATTAGTTTTCTCCTTTTGCTTTCCTCTTCCTTTTATTCTTCTTCAACGTGCGCACTTTCATTTCCTCGTGCGGCTTCGGTTTCATGCGCACGAGCGCGCCCATGAGTGCCTTTGTCCCTGTCAAATCCGATCGCTTAGCCATACGGCCTCACCATGAACGATACGATACGCTCCAACCCTACTGAGCTTCACCGAAACATCCAACTGGCCCGCGCCGCAGCCATTGAAGCCTATTCCGATCTAGAGCGACAGCTTTGCCTGCAGTTTTCGGACCTGATGGGTGCTAACTATCAGAAAGGAGAAATCGTATTTTACAAGATAACAAACACGTTCTCGCGAAACCGAATATTGCAGTCCTTGTTGGAGGCAGAATTCGGCAAAAAATATAAGGTCTTTTGGGGAAGCCTCATAAAGCTCATCCGACAACTAGACCACGAGCGCAACAAGATCGTCCATTGGCACATCATAGGCGAACACGAATATCAGGTGGGCGACGATGAGGACAACGAACCGCTGCTAGTCCCCCACGGAGACAGCGAAGAGTTTGCAATGACCGCCCAAGATCTTTGGGAGTTTGTGAACAAAACCGAATACGTTCGCCTTCAGGCGATTATGTTCCATATCCACCATTTGCAGCGACCCTCACCCGAAGCCCAGCAAGCGAACCCATCGTACGAAATATTTCAGCTACCGTGTCTCTATCCGCCTCCAACAGACAGGCCTGGATTCCACTTTGGGCCAATACCGAGTAACCCGCCTCAATCATCTGAGGGGTGATCTCGATTTCCCCGCACTTCGCATCCTCCGCGCACATGGCGCGCTCCTTTCCGTCTCCGGCCCGAGCGCGCCCTTAAGCCCTTGAAAATAGGGATAAATTCCACTTTTCTCAAGTATATAAGTGCGTCTGCACCGCGTACTGGTGCACGGTGGAAGGTGCGAGGTCGAGCCGCTTGGCGATCGTCTTTTCCGTCGCGTCCGACAGCAGCTCCTGCAACACTTTGCGTTCGGCGGGTGACAGCGGAGCCGACGCCAGCAGCAGCCCGTGGCTGAGCATGAGCTGACGGTGAAACCACTTGATGCCGCGCAGCGCGCGCGCCGCGAGCGCGATGTTCTCCGGCGCGAACGGGCCGCGCTCCGTGGCGCCGTGAAAGATGAAAACCGATTCCGCGTCGGCGTTGAGCGGGAAGTAAACGATGATGGCGTCATGCACGTCGCGGCTGGCGAAGAACGTCTGATAATAGGGCGCCTCGAACCAGGCCGGCGTCATCGCGCCGCGCAGGCTGAAGGCGCGAAACTTCTCGCCCGCGTCGCGCACGGAGTGAACGCTCAGGGGATCGGCCTCGCGCTTCACCCAGAGAGCCTTCATGTCCGCAACGGCCTTGGTGGTGAGCGGGTCGTCGCGCAGATAGACGACCGCGCCGATGCGCCAGCCGAGCAGCGGGTCCGAGGGCTCGATGCCGGTGCGCACGCCGCCGATCCAGCCGGCATTCTTCGCCTTCAGCCAGCCGCACAGCGCGGCCATGACGTGATCGCGCGCGGTCGCCATGTCGCCGGCGTGGAAATCGGCGAGGCTGTCCCACAACGCTGCGATGGCTTCATCCTGATCGGCGACGGTCATTGACAGCAACACCCCCTCAAGCGCGCGGCCCGGCCGCTCGGCATAATTCCAGCGCAGCGATGTTATTCGCGCGCCGGAAGCGACCGACACCCACACCTACTGTTTAGTAGGATACCGCGACATTTTCCGCGCCCGTACAAAACATGTCGACTCGTTTTGAAACTTGTTGTGTTGAATTCCACGGGGGCTGAATGGGATTGGCGTTGCGATCCCGCAACCGGAATCTGCCGTGTCGCAGAACCTGGAGGCGAGGGGGCGTGGCCGCGTGCGCGCTCGCCGTTCTTGTCATGAACGGCGGCGCCGCGCTGGCGCAGTCATCGCCGGCTTCATTGCCGACGTCATTGCCGAAATGGGGACCGCGGATCGATTTCGAGGCCAAGCCCGGCACCAAACGCAGCCTCGGCGAGGCCGATCTGTTCGCGCCGCTGGCGCAGACCGACACGACGCTGCTGTTCGCCGATCTGCGCGCCCGCTTCGACGACAATGACAGCCGCGAGGGCAATTTCGGCCTCGGGCTGCGCCACATGCTGGCCTCGGGCTGGAATCTCGGCGTCTATGGCTATTACGACCGCCGCCGCTCCGAGTTCGATCATTATTTCAACCAGGCAACCTTCGGCATCGAGGCGCTCGGCCGCGACTTCGACTTTCGCGCCAATGCCTATCTGCCGTTTGGCGATCGGGTGCAGGGCCTCGGCTCGACCGGCGGCGGCGCTTCGACCGCTAGCCTTTCCGGCACCACCATCCTGGTCACCACGCCCGGCACACAGATGCGCGAGGAGCGCGCGCTCGCGGGCTTCGACGCGGAGATCGGCTGGCGCGTTCCGCTGTTTGCGGCGGAAGCCGACAAGGCGCTGCGGCTCTATGCCGGCGTCTATCGCTTCGACGACAGCGTGGTGAAGGCGATCACCGGTCCCCGGCTGCGCGCTGAATTCACCATGTACGAAGTGCCGGGCCTGTGGGAAGGCACGCGGCTCACGCTTGGCGCGGAGTACCAGTACGATGGCGTGCGCGGCGGCCAGGGCTTCGCCATGGCGCGGCTGAGCATCCCGCTATTCCCGGACCGCAGCGCGAAGAAGCTCACCGCGCAGGAGCGGCGGATGACTGCCCATGTGGTGCGCGATGTCGACATTGTCACCGGCACGCGCAGCGTGCAGACGCCGGCGATGGTTGAGACCGCAACCGCGACCTCGGGCGGCAGCACGATCACGGTGCTCGACAGCGGCAGCACGTCCGGCGCGGCGCTGCCCGGCGCGGTCGCCGCCGCCGGCGCCAACTCGACGGTGATCCTCTCGGGCACGTTCAACACCGGCGCCACCACCACGCTGCAAGCAGGCCAGACGCTGATAGGTGCGGGCACAGTAACCGTGGCCACCCCCTCCGGCCGCACCGCCACCTTGACGACACCCACCGCCACCATCGCCGGCAGTGGAGTCGTTGAGGCCATCGACATGGCGAACAACAGCACCCTTTCCGGCATGGTCGTCAACCTCAGCCCGGGCGGCAGTCGGGCCGTCCGGGTTAATGGTGTCAGCGGAGTCACCATCGCCAACAGCACGATCAGTCACGCCAACACTCCGCTTGCAAACGCGATCTGGATCATTGCCGGAAGCGACAGCATCACGATTCAGGACAATACCTTGACGGCTACGTCAACCGGTCTCTTCACGGCCCACGCGATCATCAATGCTGGGACCAACGTCGTGGTGAGCGGCAACACGTTGAGCGCCTCAGGCGGCACTAGCAACCATACTTACGGCGGCGACGTCGGATCCAGCGTGGTCAGCGCGTCCTCGACCGGCAACACGTCCACCTCCGGCAGCTGCTTCAATAACGGTACCGGCACGGTCACGATCGACGGCATTGCGTGCTAGCGGCGTCGATGCCGTTCCCCAGAATGGAACGGAATTCCGGCGCCGCGCGCGGCAGTCAGGGCTTCGGTCGTGAAGGAAGGAAACCTGAAGTTCGGACAACAGGAACCCGGCGAGCGATGCAACACCGAGGCATGCCGAACTTCACGTGTCACACGTCCAGCAATTCGTCGCTGGCGAATTCCGCGCGCTCCTGGATGAAGGCGAAGCGCGCCTCGGGCTTGGTGCCCATCAGCTGATCGACCGACTTCGATGTCTTGACGCGCTCGGTGTCGATGAGGACCACGCGCAGCAGCGTACGCTTGGTCGGGTCCATCGTCGTTTCCTTCAACTGACCCGGCATCATTTCGCCCAGGCCCTTGAAGCGGCCGACCTCCACTTTGGCGTTGGCGTGGAATTCCTTCTTCAGCAGGATTTCCTTGTGCTTGTCGTCGCGCGCATAAAACGTCTTGCCGCCATGACTCAGACGATAGAGCGGGGGCACCGCGAGATAGAGATGCCCGTTGTCGATCAGCCGCGGCATCTGCCGGTAGAAGAACGTGATCAGCAGCGAGGCGATATGCGCGCCGTCGACGTCCGCGTCGGTCATGATAATGACCTTGTCGTAGCGGAGCCCGCTGTCGCTGTAATGCGTGCCCGCACCGCAGCCCAGCGCCTGGATGAGGTCGGCCAGCTGCTGGTTCTGAGCCAGCTTGTCGCGTCCGGCTGAGGCGACGTTGAGGATCTTGCCGCGCAGCGGCAGGATCGCCTGGGACTTGCGGTCGCGCGCCTGCTTGGCCGAGCCGCCGGCGCTGTCGCCTTCGACGATGAAGAGTTCCGAGCCTTCCGCCGCGGTGTTGGTGCAGTCCGCCAGTTTGCCGGGCAGACGCAACTTGCGTGCGGCGGTCTTGCGCGAGACTTCCTTTTCCTGCTTGCGGCGCAGCCGTTCTTCGGCGCGCTCGACGACGAAGTCGAGCAGCTTGTTGGCCTGTAGCGGATTGCCGGCGAGCCAGTGATCAAAGGGGTCTTTCACCGCCTGCTCGACAATGCGCGCGGCTTCCGGCGAGGCGAGGCGGTCCTTGGTCTGGCCCTGGAATTCCGGTTCGCGCACGAACACCGAAATCATCGACGCCGCACCCGACATCACGTCGTCGGAGGTAATAAGTGCTGCGCGCTTTTCCTGACCGACACGGGCGGCATGGTCGCGCAGGCCCTTGAACAGGGCGGTGCGCAGTCCGTTCTCGTGCGTGCCGCCGTCATGCGTCGGAATCGTGTTGCAGTAGGAGGAGGAGAAGGGATCGACGTCGGCGACGAAGGCCACCGCCCACTCCGCCGAGCCATGCCCGCCCTTCCGCTCCGAGCGGCCGGCGAAAATGTCGGGATGCACAAGCGTCGCGCCGTTGATGCTGGCGGCGAGATAGTCCTTCAGGCCGCCGGGGAAATGCAGCGTCGCTTCCGCCGGCACCTGACTGTCGGCCTTGATCAGGGACGGATCGCACGACCAGCGGATTTCCACGCCGCCGAACAGATACGCTTTCGCGCGCGCCATTCGGAACAGGCGTGCGGGATCGAAATGCGCCTTCTCGCCGAAAATCTGCGGATCGGGCTTGAAGCGCACCTGCGTGCCGCGCCGGTTCGGCGCACGGCCGAGCTTCTCCAGCCCGCCCTTCGGCTTTCCGCGCTGGAATGTCATTTTATAGAGCTGCTGCCCGCGCGCGACTTCGACTTCCAGCTTTTCCGACAGCGCGTTCACCACCGACACGCCGACGCCGTGCAGGCCGCCCGAGGTCTCGTAGACCTTGGAATCGAATTTGCCGCCCGCGTGCAGGGTGCACATGATGATTTCCAGCGCGGACTTCTTCGGAAATTTCGGATGCGGATCGACCGGGATGCCGCGCCCGTTGTCCGACACGGTGAGATAGCCGTCGGTGCCGAGTTCGACGGTGATGAAGGTCGCGTGCCCGGCCAGCGCCTCGTCCATCGAGTTGTCGATTACTTCGGCGAAGAGGTGATGCAGCGCCTTCTCGTCGGTGCCGCCGATATACATGCCGGGGCGACGCCGGACCGGCTCAAGCCCTTCCAGCACCTCGATGTCATGCGCCGTGTAGCCGTCGCCGCTTGGCCGGGCGGGCGCCTTGGCGGCAGCGCGGCCGGGCTTCTTGCGCTCGTCCTCGAACAGGTCGGCGGTCTTCTTTTCGGCGCGGGCTGCGGACTTGACGGTCTTGCCGGCGGCTTTGGCCGGGGCCTTTTTCGCGGGGCTGGACGGCTTCTTGGTCTTCTTCGCCATGGGACTCTAAAGTTGGGGGCTCAGGATGATGTGAAAGGGCGGAGTGGATGGTGCCGAATCGCGGGTGACTTGTCGCGAATCGGGTGCGTCCGACTATGCCACGGCAGTGGCAAAACCATGAATGGCCGTTCAAGAGAAGCCTATATTTCCTGCACCCGGCGGCTGGCGCGGCGCGCGCCGCCGGGCTAGACCTGTGGCCCCGCCGGGCCTGCCTATTCTATGTTTCAGGAATACACCCAAATCGTCATCGACTTCGTGCGTCACAACCACATGTGGGCACTGCCGGTCGTCTTCCTGCTCGCCTTCGGCGAGTCGCTGGCTTTCATTTCTTTGTTTCTGCCGGCCTGGGCGATGCTGGTTGCCATCGGCGCGCTGATCAACGCTTCCGGTATTCCGTTCTGGCCGATTTGCGTGGCGGCAGCTTTGGGGGCCGCGGCCGGCGACTGGCTGTCCTACTGGATCGGCTTCAAGTTCAAGGACCAGGTCGCGCATATGTGGCCGCTGACGCGGCATCCGGATCTGTTGCCGCGCGGCCATGCCTTCATGGAAAAGTGGGGCGTGCCAGGCATTTTCATCGGCCGCTTCTTTGGTCCTCTGCGCGCCTCGGTGCCGCTCATCGCCGGCATCCTGGAAATGGAATATTGGCATTTCCAGATCGCCAATTTTGCCTCGGCCTTCGTCTGGGCTTTTGTGCTGCTGACATTCGGCGATTTCGGATTCAACATCTGGAAATGGTTCACCTGACGTGATCGCCTCGCGCGCCCCCGATTTTCGCAAGCCCGTCGGCGCGATCGAGACGCTGTTCCGGAAGGCCCGCTTCAACGCGATGCGGGCGGCCGGCGTTGCCACCTTCACGACGCGCGCGAAGGGCGCGCGTTTCGTCGTCAACACGACCGACTTCATCGATCGCGAGCTTGCGCTCAAGGGCGTATGGGAGGGCGAACAGCTCGAAGACTTTGCCGCCGTCTGCCGCACGCATCGCGTCGATTATTTTCTGGATATCGGCGCCAATGCCGGGGTCTACAGCGTGCTGTTCGCGACGCATCGCCTCGGCGGCGACATCATCGCCTTTGAGCCGGACCCCGGCAATCACGCAAGGCTGGTCGCCAATCTGGAAGCGAATGATCTCGTCGGCACCGTGCGGGTCATGCAGGTCGCGGTCGGCAGCGCCGCCGGCGAGATGACGCTGATGGAAGCAGGTGCCCATAATCGCGGCGAGTCCTGGATCGTGCATCCCGGCCAGCCGCCGGAGGAAGCGCCCGGCGTTGCGAAACATCTGGTGAAGCAGATCCGCTTCGATGACGAGTTCAGGATCGCCGGCAAGACCATTCTGGTGAAGATGGACGTCGAGGGATCGGAATTCCATGCGCTGGCCGGCATGGCGCGGACCCTGCGCGACAACTACTGCTATCTGCAGGTCGAGCTGTATTCAAACCGCTTCGAAGAACTGAAATCGCTGTTCGCGCGGCTCGGCTATCGCTACCTGAAGACGAATTACATCGACCATTACTTCACAAACATTCCGGGACTTGAATAGGTCGGCAGCGCCGCTTGCATTGCGCTGCGGCATTTTGCGCGCCTCGTTTGCTGCGCATGCGGGCTTACCCGCGATCTGACCGGGAATAACATGGCAATAAGCGGTGTTGTGCCCCACATCGCGGGACCCTGGACGGGGACCGTTTCAACTGGCCGGGCTGTCAGGTAAAGTCCAACTGCGGCCTATCCGGGGGATTTCACGTTTGCCAGGCCGCTCTTCCAAGGAGGATTTCGATGAGCGAATTGACACGCCGCGGCGTTATCGCGGCTGCTGCTTCGGTGGCTGCTGCAGGAACAATGGGCCCGCTGCTTTCCGCGCAGCCGGCAAGGGCGCAAGCTGCGCCGGCCGGCCAGAATGCGGGCTGGTACCGCTATAAGGTGGGCGACGCCGAAGTCACGGTTGTGACCGACGGTGTCAACCGCTTCAAGTTTCCGGATTCCTTCGTCACCAACGTCAAGCGCGACGATGTCAGCAAGGCGCTGGAGGCGGCGTTCCTCGACAGGGACATGCTGGCGATCCCATATTCGCCGATCGTGGTGAAGAATGGCGGCAAGATCACCGTGATCGATACCGGCACGGGCGAAGCCAACTTCAACAACAGCAAGGGCGCTGCCGGCCAGTTCACGCGCAATCTCGCGGCCGCCGGCATCGATGCCAAGGATGTGTCGAGCGTCATCATCTCGCACTATCATGGCGATCACATCAACGGCCTGCTCAAGGCCGACAATTCCCTGACCTACCCGAATGCGGAAATCCTGGTGCCGGCGCCCGAGCACAAATACTGGATGGACGACGGCGAGATGGCCAAGGCTGGCCCGCGCGAAGGCGCGTTCAAGAATGCGCGCCGTGTTCTTGGCAACGCGGAAGTTGCCAAGCGCGTGAAGACCTATGATCCCGGCAAGGAAGTGGTGCCCGGCATCAGCGCGGTGGCGAGTCACGGCCATACGCCGGGCCACACCTCGCATGTCATCTCATCGGGCGGCAAGTCTGTTTTCGTGCAGGCGGACATCACCAACGTGCCGTTCCTCTTCGCACGCAATCCGGGCTGGCATGTCATGTTCGACCAGATTCCGGACATGGCGGAAGCCACGCGCCGAAAGGTCTATGACATGCTGGCAACCGACAGGATGATGGTGCAGGGCTTCCATTATCCGTTCCCCTCGGTCGCCTTCATCGAGAAGACCGCGAACGGCTACCGCGAAGTGCCGGTGCCGTGGAGCCCGACCATCTGATTGTCCATTGAGTGAAGGAAGGCCGCACCGGATACGGTGCGGCCTTTTTCGTTGGCGCTGAGCCTGCGTCGGCTGGCCGCCGCCATCGCTTCGTTGCGCCGCGCGGCGGCAGCCTTGGCCATTCTGTGGCAACCGCCGACACCCTGTGCGTCGCCGGGCGTCAGACCGATATCCTTCAGCATGCGCTCGTCGGCGCGCAGCAGCATCGTCATCTCGCGATGTGCCGCTGCGAGCCGCGCCAGCCGCCGTATCAGCCGGCGAAATCCCGAATGCATCAGCATGACGATGTGCATGGCCAGGTCCGTTCTCAGGTTCGCTCACCGCCGGGTGATGACGGTTTCCAGATATTCGCTCGGCACCACCATCGTGCCGTCATCGGCGCGATTGAAACGCTCGATCAGCGTCTCAAGGTCAGCGATCAAGGCCTTGCGCCCGGTGTCGTCCAGCGCCGCCAGCGCCTTCAGCACCGGGCCGTAATAGGTCGCGAACACATCGAGGAAATGCGTGGGCGAGCGGTAGCGGAACGTGAAATGGCGCGGCTCGGCGGAGATCGAGGCTGCGTCCTTGCCGAACAGTTCGGTCAGTCTCTCCCGCGTGCCCCACAGGGCCGGTGACTTCACGCCCGCCGGCGGCGGCAGGTGCGCGCCGAGCGTCTTGAACATCTGGCCAATGAAGCCCTGCGGCGTCCAGTTGGCCATGCCGATTTTGCCCCCGCGCTTGCAGACGCGCAGCATTTCGCCGGCTGCGCGTTCCTGGTCCGGCGTGAACATCACGCCGAAGGTCGAGACGACGACATCGAAGCTGGCATCCGGGAAAGGCAGCTTTTCCGCGTCGGCTTCCTTGAACGACAGGTCGAGGCGGTCAGCCTCGGCGCGCTCACGCGCGCGTCCGAGCAGGGCGGGCACATAGTCGGTTGCGACCACATCGCACCAGCGGCGTGCGGCGGCGAGCGAAACGTTGCCGTTGCCGGCGGCGACGTCGAGCACACGCTGTCCGGAACGCAGGTCGAGCGCCTCGCAAAGCGTTTCGCCGACGATCTGCAATGTCGTGCCGACGACCGCGTAATCGCCGGACGACCATGCCGTCTGCTGGCGGGTCTTCACCGCAGCGAGATCGGGGGCGGGGATCGTTGTCTGGATATTCATGATGAATTCCTCTCTGGTTGTCGTGTCGAACGATGGATGGCTGTTACTGCGCGGGATGCGCCGCCTGCGATGACCGCGTCTTCTTGTAGAAGGCGTAGTCGGCCACATACGGCACGCTCAGGAATGTGCCGGCGCCCGCGCATGCGCCCTCGGCGAGGCCGCCCCTGGTGTTGAGCCTCTGGACTGTGCTGATGCCGGACAGGCGGCCGCTGCCGCGTTGCGCGGTGACCTCGAGCTTCAGCAGCGGGATGTCCTGCGCCGTGGCGCCAGGTGCGCGTCCTGCGACCTTGGCCACAACGGCGCTGCCGTCGGACAATTCCCAGTTTGGTCCGGCATAGTGCCGGCCGACGGTCTTGCCGCCTTCGATCAGCGTGGCGACCGGTTCGCGGAATTGCCAGGCAAGCTTGCCGGCCGCGTCGGCCTTGCATTCATAAACCTGCGCGCCCTGCGCGTGAAAAGTGGCGACCAGTGTTTCGCCCGGTGCGGCGATGGCATTTGGAACGTCGGCCTTCGCCGCTAACAGCGGCAATGCGGCGGCGGCGACAAGACTTGCAGTTAGTGTGAGGCGTTTCATGGCGTTTCCCTTCTGGTTGCGGCACAAATTTTCCATCTCATCCGGCTGACCCTGCCGCCGGCGCTGCTCGATAGGCCGGCGTTTCCGTCCTCTCCATGACCGGGACGCCGCCGTCTTTTGCAGATATGCCGGGCGCGCTTTCGCGGGCCTGCCGCACACTGGCGTTTTGCCCCGGCGGCTGCTATGCAGCGCCCGCAGCGACATGCAGAAACCGCAATCGCGCCGGATATTTTTTGAGACGGTGGGCGGCATGAACCTTGTGCCCGCGTCACGACATCAAACCTTTTGCGCAGTTTGAAAGCTGAGAGCTTTTCCAGGAGGTCCGATGGGCCAGCAATGGAATGCACCGGAAGATGACGGCCTGACGCCGCGCCAGCGCGCATCGTTGCCGGAGAGTCTCACGCGCGCGCTGCGCTTTCTTGATCTGCGCCTCGACGAACCGGTCGCGCTCGACGATCTTGCTGCCGCCGCAGGCGTGCGTCCGCGCACGCTGGAAGCGCACTTCAAAAGCTATCTCGGGACGACGCCGTTTGGCTGGGTGCGCCGCACGCGCCTCGCGCGCGCGCGTCAGCAATTGCTGGCGTCGGGCGATGACGCGAATGTGACCGGCATCGCCAATGCCAACGGCTTCACTGAGCTTGGCCGCTTCGCCGCGCACTATCGCAAGCAGTTCGGCGAATTGCCGTCGCAGACCTTGAAGATCGCGCGCGGCAAGGGACTGGATGCGGATGTCGACGACGAAGCCTTGCGTTTGAGCTGGCGTGCGATCGCCTCGGCCTTCATGGTCGGGCCAGAGCCGAACCGTGCGGCCCTGGACGATGTGGAGCGTGCGCAGGAGATCGCACCTCACTACGCGCTGCCGAAAGCGATCGCCGCCTGGTGCTGGGCGCAGCGTGCCGCACATGGATTCAGTCTGACGCCGCAGCAGGACAGCGCGCGGGCGTTGCATCTCGCCGATGAAGCGGCGCGGCTTGTGCCTCACGATGCGCTCGCGCTCAGTCTGTGCAGCGGCGCGCTCACGCTGTCGCGCAGGCTCACGGAGGCGGATCGCCTGATCGAGCGTTCCTTGGCGATCGAGCCGTGGTCGCCCTGGGCATGGATCCGGCGCGCATGGCTCTCGGCCTATCAGGGCGACAACGATGCGGCGTTGCGCGAATTGCAGATTACGCTGCGCACGATGCCGTTCGAACCGCTGCGCCATCTCGCCTTCATCGGCATGGGATGCGCGCATTTCAATGCCGGCAATTATGAGCGGGCCGCGCAATGGGTCAGGAGCGGTGTCGAGGCGGTGCCGGACTCGTTCTGGGCTGAGCGGGTGCAGGTGGCGGCCATGGCGCTTGCCGGCGCAAGGAGCGAGGCTGGCCGACAGGCGCGAAAGCTGTTGCGCAAGGACGGCAATCTGACCGTCGCCTCCGCGCGCGCGGCCTGGCCGTTCACGCCCGGCTTCATCGACCGGCTGGGCGAGGGGCTGCGGATCGCGGGCGTCCCGCGGGGATAAGGTGCCTCGGTTGACCTGCTTCGGGCGTAGCCCTATATGGCCCGCCATGACGACGACGCGCCCCGCCATCTTGCGCCGCCGCCGTGCCCTCGCGGCACGGGGACGCGCTCGCGCGTGATCGTCTCGTGCCGCCGGACACTCGGCTCCGCGGCATTTCATTCTTCCGAAATTCGCGGTTGCTAAGAGGTCCCGGCAGCGGTTGATCGAAGCCGCCGGCTCGCGTAAGCCGCTGGCGCATTGCGGAGAATGGATATGGCGACGAAAGCGAAGATCGGGGTGCTCGGCGCCTCAGGCTATACCGGGTCGGAACTGGTGCGGCTCTTGCTGCGGCATCCGCGCGCCGAGATCGCGCTGCTCACCGCCGACCGTAGAGCCGGGCAGGAGATGCGCAGCGTCTTCCCGCAATTCTCGCCCTTCGATCTGCCGACGCTGGTGTCCATCGAGAGTGTGGACTGGAAGACGGCCGGCCTCGACCTGATTTTCTGCGCGCTGCCGCATGCGACGACGCAGAAGGTGATCAGCCAGATTTTCGCGGTAAAGCCCGACGCAAAGGTGGTCGATCTCTCCGCCGATTTCCGGCTGCGCGACACGGCGGCTTACGCAAAGTGGTATGGCCACGAGCATCATGCGCCGGAGCTGCAGAAGGAAGCGGTCTACGGCCTTGTCGAAATTCACCGGCGCGACATCAGGAACGCGCGGCTGGTCGCCAATCCCGGCTGTTACACCAGTGGCGCGCAATTGCCGTTGACGCCGCTGCTGAAAGCCAAGTCGATCGAGACAGACGAGATCGTGATCGACGCCAAGTCCGGTATGACCGGGGCAGGGCGCTCGGCAAAGGAGGCGATGCTGTTCTCGGAAGTCTCCGAGGGCTTCAATGCCTATGGCGTCGGGCATCACCGGCATATGGCCGAACTCGATCAGGAGTTTTCGCTCGCCGCCGGCAAGGAAGTGATCGTCACCTTCACGCCGCATCTGGTGCCGATGAACCGCGGCATCCTCTCGACCATCTATGTGCGCGGCCGGCGCGGCAAGACGCCGGAAGACCTGCACGAGATCCTGTCGAAGTTCTACGAGAAGGCCGCCTTCGTGCATGTGCTGCCGTTCGGCGAGACGCCGCAGACCCGGCATGTGCGCGGGTCCAACATGACCTTCATCGGGGTAGCGAAGGACCGCATTCCCGGCCGTGCCATCGTGATCTCGGCGCTGGACAATCTGGTGAAGGGCGCTTCCGGCCAGGCGATCCAGAACATGAACCTGGTGCTGGGCTATCCTGAGACGATGGGCCTGGAGCAGATCGCGCTGTTCCCGTAAGGGCGCCCGATCGCCACCCGAAAAGCCGGTTTCAGTCCGTTTGAGGGCCCACCGCTCCCCGCGGTGGGCCTTGCCTTTTCGGCGCAAGGTTCGATAATCGAACCTAAGTTCGTTATCCGAATAGGGTCCTCCTATGGCCTCACGTCTGAAATCCAGGCCGGACACGGCCGTCACCCCGACTGTGCCCACCCATGGCGCGGGGGAGGACGACGTCGTTGCCGACAAGGAATTCATGACCACGCTCGCCAAGGGCCTCGCCGTGCTCGACGCCTTCGGGCCGCACCGGCCGGCGATGACGCTGTCAGAGGCGGCGGCCGCGACGCAGGTGTCGCGCGCCACCGCGCGCCGCATCCTGCGCACACTCTCCGAACTCGGCTATGTGGCGCAGGAGGGGCGGCAATTCTCGCTGACGCCGAACATCCTCAATCTCGGCTTCGCCTATCTCTCGACGCAGAACTGGATCGACCAGGCGGTGCCGCTGATGAAGGAGCTCAGCGAGCGCATCCATGAATCGAGTTCGGCCGCGATCCTGCAGGAATCGGAAGTTGTCTATGTCGCGCGCGTCCCGGCGAGCCGCATCATGTCGGTGGCGATCACGGTCGGCAGCCGTCTGCCGGCCTTCCACACGTCGATGGGGCGCGTGCAACTCGGCTTTCTCCACGAAGCGGAGATCTGGCGGCGACTGATGGCCGTGCGCCTGACGCCCTATACCCAGAACACGATCACCGAGCCGCAGGCCCTGTTCGATCGCATCCGCGAGGATCGCGCGCAGGGCTTCTCGCTTGTCGACGAGGAACTGGAAAAAGGCCTCCGTTCGATCGCCGTGCCCATCGTCGACCGCCGCGGCCACGCGGTGGCGGCGCTCAATCTCTCCACCCACTCCATGCGCACCACCCGCAACGAGATGCGCGAGAGCTTCCTGCCGGCCTTGCGCGATGTCGCCGCACGCATCGCGATGTTCGTGAACTGACAGCCGGCCGCGCCAGGACGCATTGACGCTCGCGTTGGCGCCACACTATCGTTGCGCAAGGTTCGCAGTGCGGACTTTAGTTCGATAATCGAACGCCATGGCGCCGCAAGAAGCGCCGCAAAATGCATTCAGGGAGAGACGTCATGACGGTCGCTGTGCGCGAGACGCCGGAAGCGTTTGCAGCCAAACCCGAAACGATCGGAAAAGTCGCGGTCTCGGCGCCGCAGAACGGCAAGGACTATCTCGCCTCGCTGAATGACGGGCGCGAAGTGTTCATCTACGGCGAGCGGGTCAAGGACGTGACCACGCATCCCGCCTTCCGCAACACCGCGCGCATGGTGGCGCGGCTTTACGATGCGTTGCATGACCCCGAACGCAAGGACAAGCTGCTGCTGCCGACCGATACCGGCAATGGCGGCATGACGCATGCCTTCTTCAAGGCGCCGAAGACGCTCGACGATTTGCTGGCCGGCCGCAACGCCATCGCCGAATGGGCGCGGCTGACTTATGGCTGGCTTGGCCGCGCGCCCGACTATAAGGCGGCGTTCCTGGCGACGCTCGGCGCTAACGCGGACTTCTACGATCCGTATCAGGATAACGCGAAGCGCTGGTACAAATACAGCCAGGAGCGCGTGCCCTTTATCAATCACGCCATCATTCACCCGCCGGTGGATCGCGACCGTCCGCCGAACGAGGTGAGCGACGTCTGCTGTCACGTTGAGCGAGAAACCGACGCTGGTATCGTCGTGTCCGGCGCGAAGGTGGTGGCGACCGGCTCGGTGCTGACCAACTACACCTTCGTCGCGCATCACGGACTCATGCCGGTGCAGGACAAGAAGTTCGCGGTGGTGTTCATGATCCCGACCAATGCGCCGGGCGTCAAATTCATCTGCCGCACGTCCTACGAGATGACCTCGACCGCGATGGGCTCGCCCTTCGACTATCCGCTGTCGAGCCGCGTCGATGAGAACGATGCGGTGTTCATTCTCGACAAGGTGCTGGTGCCCTGGGAGAACGTCTTCGTCTATGGCGACATGGAGAAGGCCAACAATTTCTTCCCGCGCACCGGGTTCCTGCCACGCTTCGTGGTGCATGGCTGCACGCGCCTTGCGGTGAAGCTCGATTTCATCGCTGGCCTCCTGCTGAAGGCGACGGAAGCGTCCGGCACCAAGGATTTTCGCGGCGTGCAGGCCAATGTCGGCGAGGTGATCGCCTGGCGCAATCTGTTCTGGGCGTTGTCGGATGCGATGGTGCGCGATCCGAAGCCCTGGATCGGCGATTACAAATTGCCGAACATGGATCCCGGAAACGCCTACGCGATCATCGCAACCATCGCCTACACCAAGATCAAGTACATCATCGAGCAGACGGTGGCCTCGGGTCTCATCTACCTGAATTCGCATGCGCGCGATTTCAAGAACCCGGAAATCCGTCCCTATCTCGATCAATATCTGCGCGGCTCAAACGGCTACAAGGCGGAAGAGCGCGTGAAGCTGATGAAGCTGCTCTGGGATTGCCTCGGCACCGAATTCGGCGGCCGCCACGAACTCTATGAGATCAATTACGGCGGCTCGACCGAGGAAATCCGCCGCTATTGCCTGTTCGGTGCGCAGGCATCCGGCAATGCCGATCGCTTCAAGGGGTTCGCCGAGCAATGCATGGCCGAATATGATCTGGACGGTTGGCGCGTGCCCGATCTCACCGACCCCGGCGAACTCAGCTATCACGCGTTGCGCGGGGCTTGATTGCGGGCATGAAAAAGGCGCGGGCTTTTTATTCAGCCCGCGCCGCTTTCATGAGGGTTAGGCGGTCAGAGCAGCCTGAACACCGCCAGCACGAGCACAGCCTGCGCAAGGAAGCTGACCGTGAATGTCAGCGTTCGCAGCACCGGCACCCCGAGCGCATAGACGATGGCATGCGCCAGCCGCGCCCAGAAATAGACGGCGCAGGCGATCGCGGTCGCTTGGGTTGAGCGGCCGAGCGAATCGAGAATCAGAACCAGCGGGGCGAAGATGACGAGGTTGTCGACTGCGTTCGTGTGCGCGAAATACAGCCGCTGCGCCCAGGGGGATTGCGGTTTGTCCTTGGGCGAGGGGTTGTCCAGCGCCTTCCACAGCCCTCGCACCTTGACGCGGTCGATCATGTAGGGAACCCACAGCACGCCGGTCAGAATGACCGTCATCGTCAGCCAGAACAGTTCGCGGGTCACGATTGCCTCCCATTTGCGGCGAAGTCAGACGGAGAGTGTAGCGTCTGCACGTTCCAAAATCCCAGCCTTTGCTGTGATGCCGGGGACCGGCGAATCGGCCAGACAAGGATAGAGTGACCATAGATTTATTCCGGGAGGTATCCATGCTGTCGCGCCGTCGTCTACTCCATGGAGTCGCCTGTGCGTGTGCCACGACCTCGCTGCTCCCATTGGCCTCGCGGGTCCATGCCGCGTCGGCCATGCCGAAAACGGCTTTGTCTGCCGATCAGGCGCTGGCCTTGCTGACGGAAGGCAATGCCGCTTTTGTGAAGGGCTCCTGCGCCGCGACCGGCGCGCCGGCGCGGATCGGCGAACTGGCCAAAGGACAGGCTCCCTTTGCGGTCATTGTCGGTTGTTCCGATTCCCGAACGCCGCCGGAACAATTGTTCAGCCGCGGGCTCGGCGAATTGTTCATCACCCGGGTGGCGGGCAACACCGTTGACGCCGTCAGCCTCGGCTCAATCGAGTACGGCCTTGCGGTTCTCGGTGCCCCGCTGATCGTCGTCCTCGGTCATACGCAGTGTGGCGCGGTGGATGCGGCGGTGAGGGCCGTGAAGGATGGGGCGAAGTTTCCGGGGTCCATTGGACGTGTCGTCGCGCCGATCATTCCCGCCGTGCGCAGCGTCAAGAGCAAGGACGATGTGGTGAACAAGGTGGTGCACGCCAATGTCGAGCGCACCGTGGCGCAGCTCAAATCGGCACGGCCGATTGTCGCCAAGGCGGTGAGTGGCGGCACAGCGAGGGTCGTCGGCGGCGTTTATGATTTGCAGAGCGGAAGGGTGACGTTTACGGCGTGACGCGGGATGTGCAGGCAGGTCACGATCGCACCCTGACATAGCTTCCGGGCGCATCCTCGATCGGCTTCAGCTTGCCGCCGCCCGGCGCGCGCGCCGGCACACGATCGGGACCCTGCGCCACGATCCAGGCCAGCCAGTCGGGCCACCACGACCCCTTGTGCTCGACGGCCTTTGTCATCCAGTCGTCAAATTCGCCTTGGGGTTTGTCGCCCAGCCAGTACTGGTATTTTGCCTTGGCGACGGGATTGACCACGCCGGCAATGTGGCCGGAGCCGGACAGCACGAAACGGACCGGCCC
>JAESGM010000387.1_pt1 | contig 41808 bp, 40 predicted proteins | sample 9269721 | NCBI WGS metagenome assembly JAESGM01 (sample SAMN15720920, study PRJNA650825) | algae metagenome | isolation source: Komarekiella atlantica HA4396-MV6 and co-occurring heterotrophs from... | place: USA: Theobald House, Kauai, HI | collected 2009-07-29
CTCCGCCATAATGTCAACTCAAATCGTAACGGATTCGTTCCAATGCGAAGAGCGAAACCATAATCAAGGCCCCAGCAGGAAGTCGATGATCTGGCCGCGATCGAGAAGTTTGGTAGCGGGAGAGGGACTCATACTGCCCCCCCGCGACAACCTCATCGTAGAATTCCGGTTCAGCAGCGGCGGGTGATCGGGATACGCCACTTGAACGTGTCGTTGATCGGTCACGCCGCTTCCGAACTCGGTTCCTGGACGAGCAGCGTGACCTGAGTATGTGCGGCTGACTGGGAGCCGCCTTGAACCTACCGGCCAAGTCTTGATCCTTTGAAAAAAGGGAAATTCCCCCACCGATTCCTGCTTTGTGTGGGAGTGCAGAGTGGGACCGATCAAGTGCTTGGGATAGCGGAACTGATCCATTCCTTCGGCCATCACCAACACGTGAGGTTGTAACGACGGCCTCGCCTTCAGCGAAACCGTCAATACAGACCATGACGGTGACCGAAGGGACCTCCATGACCGACATCAAGCCACTGCTGCCCCGCACCGCGGTGCCGAGCCTGGATCTACGGCTCGCTCCCGATGGGGCCGCCTTTAGCCTCCATGCCGAGCGGCCTGCGCATTTTTCGCTGGTGGTGGTCTATCGCGGGCTGCACTGCCCGATCTGCAGGACCCAGCTGCGCGATCTCGAGGCTAGGCTCGACGCCTTCGCCGAGAAGGGCGTCGGCGTCATTGCGCTCTCGACGGACAGCGAGGAACGCGCCGCCCGCGCCAAGACAGACTGGGGCCTGCCGAGGCTGCGCCTGGGTTATGGCTTCTCGCTCAACGCGGCCCGCGAATGGGGGCTGTTCCTGTCGGCCGGCCGCGGCACGACCTCGATCGGCCTCGAAGAGCCCGCGCTCTTTGCCGAGCCCGGCCTTTTTCTGGTCCGGCCGGACGGCTCGCTCTACTTCTCCAGCGTCCAGACCATGCCCTTCGCGCGGCCGGCCTTCGCCGACATCCTCGGCGCGATCGACTACGTCGTTGCCAAGGACTATCCGGCACGCGGCGAGGTGGCGACGCTCGATGACGGTCTGGCCGCGTTCTGATGGGGGTCACGCGCAGAACCCTCATGCTCGGCTCGGCCGCCGGCGCGCTGGGCGGCCTGCTGCCGGCCGAAGCTGCGGACCCCTATCCACCGCCGTTCAGCACGCCTCACGCCCAGTTCACCGTGCTCGATCCGCGCGAGGAGGCGGGACACATCACGTTGCGCGATCTGGGCGGGCGGCGACGCACGCTTGCGACCTATCGCGGCAAGGCTGTGCTGCTCGCCTTCTGGGCGAGCTGGTGCCCGCCCTGCCGACGCGAACTGCCGATACTGCACGGGCTCCAGACGCAGGCGAAGAGCGAGCCCTTCGTGATCGTACCCGTGTCGCTGGACCGCGACGCCGCAACGGCTGCCGCTTACATCCGGCGGCTTCGTCTGGACGGGTTCACGACCTTTATCGACAACGACGGCGAGGTCGCATCGGGGCCGAAATCGAAGGTCGCGACACCCTTTCCGCTCTATGGCATGCCCATGAGCTACGTCATCGACGCGAAGGGCCGCAGCGGCGGCTATCTGACCGGAGAGGCCGACTGGAGCGCGCCGGACGCACTCGCTTTGCTGCGTTTCTATGCCAGATCGTAGCGCTCGGTCAGCCACGGTTTCGGGTCGGTCGGGATCAGTCACATCTATTTGAACCAAATAGACAAACGGCCATCACGGGTTGGTGATTCCGCGTAATGGACCCGGCCCTCGAAACGAACCTTCTGTGAGATGAGCCATTGAAGCGAGCCAGGGAGGCTTCGCGACGGCGACGTCTCTACAGGAGACTTGCGATGAACTCGCGTCATATCGTTTTGGCCCGCCGCAGCCTGCTCGGCCTTGCTGCCCTGATCGCCGCCGGAGCGCTTGCTCTCCCGACGTCTGCGGCGTTGGCCTACAGCGAAACCTCGACGAAGGCGGTCAACGTGGACAATGCCGGCCTGGCGATCCGCGGCTATGACCCGGTGGCGTATTTCACGGTCGGAAAGCCGATAGCGGGCAACCCGCAATTCACTGCACAGCACGACGGCGCCACCTATCGCTTCGCGAGCGCTGCCAATCGCGACGCCTTCGCCAAGGAGCCCGCGAAATATGCGCCGGCCTTCGGCGGCTTCTGCGCCATGGGCGCCGTCTTCGAGAAGAAGCTCGACGGCGATCCGAACCTTTGGCGGATCGTCGATGGCAAGCTCTACCTGAATGTGGGTGAACCGGCCCAGAAGCGTTGGCTCGAAGACGTGCCGGGCAATATCGGCAAGGCGCAGACGAACTGGACGAAGATCAAGGACAAGGCGCCCAAGGACCTCTGACGCGTAGGACCTCGCCGCTCCGGGCAGATCGTATTTGGGACGATCCAGTCCGCGGCGGCGAGGCCCCGCAACGCGCCGATTCGACCAAATCAACCAAAAGCACGGGAGGACATCATGAGGCGCCTTTTCGCAGCCACGATGCTCGCGGTCCCCTTCATCACGAGCAGTCCATTTGCACAGGAGATCAAGCCCCTCTTCGTCCTGAGGCCGCCTGGAGTTCCCGCCGCGACCTTGTCGAAGCCGGAAGCGCTGCGCCGCGGCGAAGCCTTGTTCTCCGACAAGCGGCTCAGTACCAGCGATACGTCCTGTGCCAGTTGCCACGCCGGCCTCCAGGCCTTCAATGACGGCTTCAAGCGCCCCTATCCACATCCCGTCCAGATGGCCAAGGACATGTCTGGTCTCGACTCCGTCACCGCGGAAACCATGGTGCAGTTCTGCATGTTGGTTCCCATGGCGGCGCAACCCTTTCCCTGGGATTCGGCCGACCTGACCGCTCTGACGGCTTATGTCGAAAAGCTGCGGATCGACTTCGCGCGAAGGTGAGCTGAACTTATGCGATCGGCAGGCGCGTCCGTCGCTCAAGACGGGTGGTTGGCGCAGCTTTCGGCTCTGTCCGGGAGACTGCTTGCCGCCTATTTGTCCAAAAGGCTGCCGATCAGCAGCCAGTCACCGCCGACAGCCATTCCGCGCCTTAGGGCTTGCCTTCGGCCAGGCGATGTCTTGCTCGTCGAGGGGGATACTCGCATCAGCACAGCCATCAAGTATCTCACGCAGTCGACCTGGTCCCACGCCGCATTGTATCTCGGCGCCGCAGGGAGCGGGCGACTGCGCGAGCCGGATCACTGCTTCGTGGAGGCTGATCTGGTGGAAGGCGTGCGCGGCATCGGATTTGAGGCTTTTGATGGCTTGCATACGCGGGTCTGCCGGCCGGTCTCGCTTGCTGATGCGGAGGTGGCGAAGCTGGCGACTTTCGCGATCGAGAGGATCGGCCATCAATACGACCTTCGGAACGTCGTCGATCTCGCCCGCTACCTCTTACCAACTCCACCGGTTCCCACGCGCTGGCGTCGGCGGATGATCGCTCTTGGAAGCGGCGACCCGACGAGAGCGATCTGCTCCACCCTGATCGCCCAGGCCTTCCAATCAATCGGCTATCCGATCCTTCCCATCATCGAGACAAGGGCCGTGGACCTTTACGATTGCGACGATTGCGTCGAAGAGATTTTCCACGTTCGGCATCACAGCCTGTTCACGCCGCGCGACTTCGACGTCTCGCCCTACTTCAGGATCGTGAAGCCGACGATCGAGAACGGCTTCGATCATCGCACGATCCGTTGGAACTGACAGCGACCTTGCAGCCGAGCACGGCGAGAAGGCACGCGGCTACTTGGCCACCGCCGCCTTGGCAATCTGGTCGAATATCGTATCAAGCTCGGTCGCGACGGCCTTCAGATCTGGCGCGGCGCCTTCGACATAAGGCCCGAAGACGGCGCTCGGCTTCCGGTAGGACAGGGTCGCGGTGCCGTCGGCATTCTCGGTGAGGTAAAAGCGGATCGGGGCGTCGATGCCGGCCGGCACGCTGGCGGCCAGCATGCGGCGAGCGAAGTCGTTGCGGAAGACGCCGACGACGCGGTTTCCGGGAATGCTGAAGCCCTGCGCCTTGGCGCCATCCGAGGCGCTGGCCGCCGTCACCAGCCCCATCTTGTTGGCTTTGACGGCCTCATCAAGCCGCCCAACCAGGACAGGGAAGCTGTGCGGCGTCGGCATCACGGCCCAGCCCTCCCGGGCGACGAGCGGGGCGGTCGTCCCTTGAGCCACGGCGGGAGCCGCAGTGATGGCCAATGCGATGCAGGAGGCGAGCGCGAGGCGACAGTCGATCATGACGTTCATCCTTTGTTGGTTGCGAGGAGGTCAGTGCGATGGGCGCTTGGCGAGCAGGTGGTCGAGTGAGAGCGCTCCGCCGCCTCTGGCCATCAGGTAAAGCAGGACGGTGGCCCACAGCCCGTGCAGCGGGTAGGCGCCGGGATAGACGAAAACCTGGATCACGATGGTCATTGCGAGCAGGGCGAGGGCCGAGAGCCTCGTCGCCAGCCCCAGCAGGAGCAGGACTGGAAAGACATGTTCGGCGGCCGTCGCCATCAGAGCGGCCAGTTCCGGCGAAAGGAGCGGAAGCCGGTACTCCTCCCTGAAGAGATCGAGCGTGCTATCGGCGAAACGGGGGATGCCCAGTTCGACCTTGCCGTCGAGCAGGTCAATCGCGAGCCCCTGCACCTTTGTCTGGCCGGATTTCCAGAACACGGCGGCGATCGAGAAGCGGCCGATGAAGGCGATGAGCCAATGCGGAATGCGCGACAAGGTCGATGCGACGACATCGCCGGAGGTCTGTGCGTCCGATGGCTGGGATATCGGCTTGCCGGTCGAAGTGTCGTGCAGGACGGTCATCTCATTCTCCTGAGGGCTTGAACGTGACGGCGGCGCGCGACGACATCAACGTCGCCAGGGCGTCTGTGATGTCGAACGCGGGCATCTCGTCGAGAGCACGCGCGAGGGCGTCCATTACCGTGGCGCCGCCCGCCAGAGACTCCAGAAACCCGGCGACGCCGGGCGGCAGCGGCACGACCTCGACGTCCAGAGCGGGACGGACGACGAGCACGTCCTCGGACTGGTCGGGATCGACGGATTCGATCGCCAGCAGTCCCTGATGCGCCGCCCAGAGCGAGACGATGGCGAAGGGTGACCGCAGGATGGTGACGCTGGGATGCAGCATCACGATCATGCCTCCTAGCGCTTCCGGATCGAGAGCGGCGTAGGCGGTCGGTTCGAGCGCCACGTCGTCCGCCGCGTGATAGGCCCGCCGCCTCGCGCCTTCGAGCCGCGCCACGTCCGGCAGATAGGGCAGTCCGGCTGCAGGGACGAAGGTCTCGATGAATTCGGGAAAGCGCTCGCCATAACCCAGCATGATGCGGCTGCGAGGCGGATGGAGCCCGACATAGGTCCGGGCCATTTCGCGAAAGAAGACCTCCCCCACCAATTGGCGGACGACGGGATAGGCCGCGGCGAGGGCTTCGATCAGCGAGACGACGACATTGTTGCGGTAGACGGCAAAGCGCTGTGCCGGGTCCGAGCCGTTCCAGGTCGAAAGCCCACCGGGCGCGCCCGCTCCTGGTGCCAGCAACGCCCGGGCGAAGTCCCGCTGCCCGGAGATCAGCATCGACTGGCGGCTGCGTTGCGACGCTGCGCCTCGGCGTCGAGGGCTGCATCCGCCTTCGCCGCTTCTGCCAGGAGGGCGCTCAGCGGCGGCACGTCGTTGTCCCACTCGATCAGCGTCGGGCGCGGGCCTGTCCGGTGCAGCGTATGGCGGTACAGCGCCCAGACGTCGTCGGCGACCGGCGTGCCATGCGCGTCGATCAAGAGCGGTGCACCGAGGGTATCGCGGTCCACCGCATAGCCTGCGAGATGAATCTCGCCGACCGCCTCGACCGGAAAAGCGTCGAGATACGCGACCGGGTCCAGCCCGTGGTTGGTGCAGGTGACCTGGACATTGTTGACGTCGAGCAAAAGGCCGCAGCCCGTGCGCCGGACGATCTCCGCCAGGAAGTCGGTCTCGGCCCAGTCGCTGGCGGTGAAGGCGACATAGGTCGAGGGATTCTCCAGCAGCATCGTGCGGCCGAGTCGGCTCTGAATCTCGTCGATATGGTCGGCGACGCGCTGCAGGGTCGCACCTGTATAGGCGACCGGGAGCAGATCGTTCAGATAGGTGTCGTCATGGGTCGACCATGCCAGGTGCTCGGAGAAGCTCTGCGGTTCGTAGCGCTCCATCAGACCGGCCAACCGGGCGAGATGTTCGCTGTCGAGCCGCCCCTCGGCGCCGATCGACAGACCGACGCCGTGGAGCGACAGGGGGTATTGCTCGCGCAGCAGGCCGAGGAAAGCGTGTGGCGCTCCACCCGCTCCCATATAGTTCTCGGCGTGAACTTCGAGGAAGCCGACGGCTGGCGGCCGCCCGATCAGGTCTCGCAGATGCTCGGACTTCAGGCCGATCCCCGCCTGGTCGGGCAGTTGGGCGAAGGCCGGAAACTTCATCGGCGAAGACGTTAGGGCGGTACTGGCCATGGTCGGCTCCCCCTGCAGAATTGTGGCGGAGTGCCGTATCAGGCGCGCTTTTCCCTGAACTCCTTGAGCTGGCCGAAGCCCGTCGGCGAGCCGTTCGACGCAGTCTTCTCGCAGGTGCCCTTGGGCACGAGTTTCCAGGCGTTGCCCTGCCAGTCGACCTTGGAGGTGCCGGCGCAGGTGGTGCCCGGTCCGGCGGCGCAGTCGTTCTGGCCCTTGAGCGAGACGCCGAAGCATTTCTCCTTGCCGGCGTCCTGCGCGAGCGCGGGCGCCGCCGTCAGAGCAAGGGCGGTGGTGAAGGATGCGGCCAGAGCGAGCGAGACGGTGCGGCGGTCCATGAGTTGATCTCCCGAGGTTCACGGGCCTTGTCATCAGGCCCACAACCTCGATACGCAGCGTCATCTGGGCTCGTTACGCGGACACGCGTTCGTGATCCGAGGTTTCAGGCTTGGATCGCGGCCAACTCGGCAGGGGCTGTAACGAAACGGCCCACGGCGACGTAGAGGGGAAGGAATGCGAGCCGGGGGACCTGCCGACGATGCCTGGGGTGATCTGATGCGTCTCGCGCTCGCTGGCGATCATGCGGCCTATCGGACGCTGCTCGAGGCGCTCGGGACGACGTTCAGAGGCCTGATCCGCTCCCGCCTGGCCAAGGGTGGGCGTGGCAACGCAGACGTTGAGGACATCGTGCAGGAAGTTCTGCTGGCAGTTCATTTGAAGCGACATACCTGGGACCCTGACCTGCCCTTTGGCCCCTGGGTTCATGCGGTGGCGCGCCACAAGCTGATCGACGCACTGCGACGCCAGGGTGTCCGGCCCACCGTGTCGATCGACGATGTCGTCGAGGCTCTGCCCGCCCCTGCCGATATGCACGCGGATCTGAGCGATGCCGAGAGGCTGATCTCGCAGCTGAACCAGCGCGACCAAGTGATCGTGCGCGGGATCGCCATCGATGGCCGCTCAGCCTCGGAGGTGGGAGGAGAGGTTGGATTGACAGAAGGTGCAGTCAGGGTCGCGCTTCACCGGGCCTTGGGGAAGCTGGCGCGCTTGTTTCGGGGAACGGGTGAATGAGGACCGATCAGCTGATCACGGCACTGGTCGCGGACGCACCGGTCCGACCCCGCTCAGCTGGGCGTCATGCGCTCTGGCTGCTCCCTTTGATGTTGGGCTTGGTCCTGTTGGGCTTTCTCGCTTTTTTGCGCATCCGTCCGGACCTCATGAACGGTGCCGTTTGGCCGGCGGTCAGCGTCAAGGTTCTGGCCGCAGGCCTGTTGGCGATCCTGGCCGTTCGGCTGGCTCTCGTGCTTAGCGAGCCCGGCCGGTCCAGCCGCCGCTGGCGTCGCGGGCTACTCGTCGTGCCCGCGCTTCTGGCCTTTGCCCTGGCAGTAGAACTCGCTCGGGTGGGCCTGATCGACTGGCAGGCGCGGCTGGCGGGAATGAACCAGCTGCGCTGCATCGTCGTGATCCCCCTGTTGTCCCTGCTGCCGCTCCTCGGGCTGCTGGTCGCCCTTCGACAGGGGGCGGTGACGCGGCCTGGCCTGGCCGGTTCCGTCAGCGGCCTGGCCGCCACGGGAATTGGCGCGACCTTCTATTCGCTGAACTGCACCGACGACAGCATGCTTTTCGTCCTGGCCTGGTACACGCTCGCCGCCCTGATCGTGGCGATCATCGGCGCGATTCTGGGCCGCCTCATGCTCAGATGGTGAGCGTGGCGGCTGGCCCCGTCGCAGAACGCGAAGACCATCCAGCCGGGCCCGCCCGGCCGTCGCGTCCCGTCCAGATCACCGTCGCGATGGCGGCCATGATCGCGGTCGCTGCCGTGGTGGGTCTCGCGATCGCCCACGCCACGTCCTGGCGTCTTCCGGTTCTGGCGCTGATCGGCTCCGGCCTCGGCTTCGTTCTGTTCCAGGCGACCTTCGGCTTTGCCGGGAGTTTCCGCGCCGCGCTGGAGCGCCGCGATTTTTCGGGTTTTCGCGCCCAGGCTCTGGCGCTGGGCCTGACGAGTTGCGTCTTCTTCCCGCTGCTGGCGGGCGGGGAATTGTTCGGCCTGCCATTGACGGGGTTCGTCACACCGATCGGCGTATCCTTCGTCATCGGCGCGGTCCTGTTCGGCATCGGGATGCAGATCGGCGGGGGCTGCGCGTCGGGCACGTTGTTCGCGCTGGGCGGCGGCAATGCGCGGCTGCTCATGACGCTGGCCTGCTTCATCATCGGCTCGGCGGTCGGGGCGGCCCATCTCGGATTCTGGTGGGCCTTGCCCGTGCTCCCCACTGGAACCTCGCAGGATTGGCTTGGCTGGCCGGCTGCCCTGGCCCTTCATCTCTCGGTCTTTGCCGCCATCATCGCCTATGCTCCGGCATCCGACCGGCTGGTTGGCGGGCCGAATGGCCGGCTGCCCTGGCGGCGCTGGCTGCGCGAGCCCTGGCCCCTGGCCTGGGGCGCCGGCGGGCTCGCCATCCTGAACATCGCGACGCTGGTCCTCGCGGGGCGTCCCTGGGGCGAGACGGCGGGCTTCACCCTGTGGGGGTCGAAGCTGGCCGCCATGATCGGCTTCGCACCCGCCGGCTGGCCCTACTGGCAGGGCGATCCCGGCCCGCTGGCGCGCAGTGTCTTCGCTGACGTCACCTCTGTGATGGACTTCGCCATCATCGCCGGCGCCACCGTGGCCGCGGGGCTGAGCGGACGCTTCCTGTTCCGTGCCGGAGGCGATGGCCGCGCCTGGCTCGGTGCCATGCTCGGCGGATTGCTGATGGGCTACGGCGCGCGGCTGTCGGATGGCTGCAACATCGGCGCCTATTTTTCGGCGCTGGCCTCAGGCAGCCTGTCCGGCTGGGTCTGGGTCGCGGCGGCGTTCGGGGGCAGCCTTATCGGGCTCAGGTTGCGGCCAATGTTCCATCTTGCCTGATAGATCTTCCACTTGGGGCATCACATGAGCATCGAACCATTGCGTGGCATCAGAGGCTGCATTTTCGACGCCTATGGCACGCTATTTGATTTTGCATCGGCAACTCGCGCCTGCTCGGGCGATCTGGGCGAGAAGCTAGGTCCGCTGACAGCGCTCTGGCGAGACAAGCAGCTTCAATACACATGGTTGCTGGCCGCGCAGCATCGACATCGTGGCTTCGACGAGGTTACGGCCGATGCGCTGGACTTCGCGCTCGAGACCCTCGGTCTCTCGGCGCCAGGACTGCGGGCCCGATTGCTGGAGCTATACCTGACCCTCAGCCCATTCCCTGAGGTGGAAGGCGTTCTGACGCGCCTCAAGACGGCCGGCTTGAAACTCGCCATCCTGTCGAACGGCACCCCTCGAATGCTAGAGGAGGTGGTTGCGAGCGCAGGCTTCGGCCACCTGTTCGACGCCGTGCTCTCGGTTGAGGAGGTCGGGATCTTCAAGCCGGCCCCGCAGGTCTACCAGCTCGGCCTAGACCGACTTAACCTGCCGAAGGAAGCCATATCGTTCCAGTCGTCGAATGGCTGGGATGCATATGGGGCGTCCGCATTCGGCATGCGGGTTGTCTGGTGCAATCGCTATGCTCAGCGGCCGGAGCGCCTGCCGGGCAGGCCCGATCGGGAGGCCACGTCGCTTTCGCCACTGCCCGATATCGTCGCTCCATCTCCTCATCGGCCGGTCTGAAAGCGCAGATCGCCCAAGGCGCTATCCGTCGAAATTGGCCGTCGCCAGATCACGGCGATGTGATGCATATCTATTTGACCGATCGTTCCAAATACCGCAGATTACATCCAAGGAGTTCGTTATGCCTTGGGAAAAGCAGTTTGACCGTCGCGCCGCGCTGGACAAAGCGATGCAGTCATTTTGGGCGCGCGGATACGAGGCTACATCCATTCAGGATCTGCTCGACAGCATGGGGCTGAACCGCGGTAGCCTCTATGCGACCTTCGGTGACAAGCATGCGCTCTTCGTCGAGGCGCTCAAGATGTATGATGTGGAGGTGCGCTCGCGGCTGCTCACGCAGCTCCGGAAGCAGTTTCCGCCCAAGGAAGCCATCCGGAAATTGCTCGAGGCTTTCGCCAGCGGTGTGGAAGAAGATTGTCCCGGCCGCGGATGCTTATTGACGAATACCGCGCTCGAGATCGCTGCGCATGATCCCGAGGCTCGCGAGATTGTGGCGCATTCGCAGGAGGACCTTGAGAGCTTTTTTCGCCAGCTGATCGAGGACGGACAACGTGCTGGGACCATCAAAGCCGCGCTCATGCCGGGCGACGCAGCGCGTGGCCTTCTGGCATCGTTCCTAGGACTTGTCGTCCTGTCGCGAAGCAGGCCCGAAGTCGCCCTTCTTCATTCAATCGTTGAGGACGCCATGAGCCGCCTCGACTGACGAAACAACCGCGCCGGCCTCAACGACCGGCCGGCCGGCCATCCCATTCCGAGCGGACGATCCCTCTGCAACTTGTGAGCGGGGAGGACAAAACTCGGATCTCTGCCGAAGTGTTTGGAACGATCGGTCAAAACACCTTGGTTCATCGACGACCGATCTATGGAGATGACAATGACGCCCCTTCCCATTCACTCAATCGACACGGCCCCTGAGGCTGCCCGCGACATCCTGGCCGGCGCTCAGAAAAAGCTCGGCTTCGTGCCGAACCTCTATGCGATGATGGCGTCTGCTCCGGCTTTGGTGAAGGCGTACACCTCGCTTTCGGGGCTCTTTGAGGAAACCTCGTTCAACGCGACCGAGCGCCAGGTCGTGTTGATGACGGTGAGCTTCGTGAACAGCTGCGACTACTGCGTTGCGGCGCACACGGTGCTCGCCGGCATGCAGAAGGTGCCCAGCGACGTAGTCGCCTCCATCCGCAATGGGCAGCCCATCGCAGATCCGAAGCTCGAGGCCCTGCGGCGCTATACGATCGCCGTCGTGACCTCACGCGGCTGGCCGTCCGATGCAGATGCCCAGGCCTTCCTGCAAGCCGGCTACGGCCCAGCACAGATGCTCGAAGTCGTGCTCGGCGTCGGCATCAAGACACTCTCGAACTACGCCAACCATATCGGGGGGACGCCGCTGGACGCAGCGTTCACCCCGGCCGCCTGGTCCAAAGCCGCATAACAGGAGCCGACATGCCACTCGTGCAGATTTCAGGAATCGGGGGCTATCTCACCCTCGAACAAAAGAAAAAGCTGATCGAGAAGGTCACGGATGCCGTCGTTTCAGTCGAGGGTGAAGGGCTCAGGCCCGTCACCTGGGTGACGATCGCCGATATTCAGCCGGGAGCCTGGGGCGTCGGCGGCAAGCCCGTCACAGACGAAGATCTTCGGCAGTTGGCGCGGAGTGCCGGCTGACCGGGCTCAAAAAGGTGGCTCGCTCGCGTGGGCATCGCGCCCGTGCGCGCGAGCTGCCGTTCCGTCGCGGAAACTCGAAAACACCTTGTGAGGAGATCGATCCTCGCCCGTCTCATAGCCTGACCACGCGGCCATTGGCGGCCTCGGCATCCTGTGGGTCGTGCGTCACCAGTAGCACCGGCAAGTCCCGCCGCCGTGCCTGATCGAAGACCATCGCCCGAAAGGAACCGCGCAGCTCTAAATCCAGTCGTGAAAACGGCTCGTCAAGCAGGAGCGCCCGCGGCTGGGACAACAATACCCGCATCAGTGCGGCGCGTGCTCGCTGCCCGCCCGACAGCGTCGCCGGATCGCGATCGGCAAAGCCGGCGAGCCCCGCATCCGCGAGCGCCGCCTCGACGAGGCTCCTGCGCTCAGCGCGGTCGCGGATGGCGGCCGGCAGGCCGAACATCAGGTTACCGCCGACTGACAGATGTGGGAAAAGCAGGTCGTCCTGGAAAAGCAGGCCGATGCGCCGACGTTCGGGTGGCAGGCGGGAGACATTATCGCCATCGACGAGGACCGCGCCTTCCGACGCGAAGACGCGGGCGTCCAGGAAGCCTGCGACGAAGGCCAGCAAGCTCGACTTGCCCGAGCCGCTGGGCCCCATCACCGTCGCCACGTCACCCGGCGCGACGGTGAGGTCGAGTGCCGTCACGAGCGTCGTCGCCCCCAGCTTGATCGTCACGTTTCGCAAGGCAAGCGCTCCCTGCATGCGACTTCTGGTCATGCGAGGCCTCGGCGGTTGCGGAAAACGATCTGCGGGAGGGTTAGCGCGAGCCCGTAACAGAGCAGGGGCAGGATCGTCTGCGTGAAGCCGAGCACGCCGATCGTCGCGCGGTCGGCGCCGCTTCCCAGCGTCAGCGCCTCGGTGGTGATCGTGGCGATCCGCCCGGCCCCCGCAAACACCGTGGCGAGATATTGCGCGACGCTCACCGCGATGCCGACCGCAGCGGCGACCAGCAATGGCCGTAGGAGGATCGGCAGCTTGATCCGGAAAAAGATGCGCGCCGGCGAGGCGCCGAGGCTCGCCGCGCTGCGGGCGAGCCGCGGATCGAGCGCGCGCCAGGGATCGGCCAGGCTGAGGAAGACATAAGGCAGCACGAAGACGAGATGCGCCCAGATTACCGCCAGCAAAGTCCCGTCGAGCCTCAGCCTCACGAGCGCCACCTGCAGCCCAAACAGAAAAGCGACCTGTGGAACGAGGAGCGGCAGATAGAGCGCCCAGAGTACGCCGTTTCCAGGTTTGCGCCCCTGCCGCGCCTCGTGTTCGAGACAGCCCAGGCACAGGACGAGGGCGATCGTGGTGGCGGCGGCCGCGATCAGCGCCGTGGTCGTCAGGCTGCCCAGCAGCCGCTCGCTCGCGCCCGCCCAGGCGGCGAGGCTCCAGCGGAGCGGCAGAGACGCGGGAAAGGGCCAGCTCGCGGCGAAGGACCAGAGCGCCAGCCCCAGCAGCGCCAGCAGCCCGGCGATCAGCAGGATCGCGGTCGGACCTGCGACGGCCGTCAACAGCCAGTCGCCCGCTCCCGAGCGCCGGCCGCGTTCGAGCCAGAGGCGGCCCAGCCCCGCCACGCCGCTCTCGACCAGGCGGCAGATGACGATCCCGGCGACGACCAGGCCGAGCTGCAGCGTCGCGGCCGCGGCCGCCGGCAGATAGCGCGCGAGGTCGTAATCGGAGAACCAGCGCAGCGCGAGCACCGACAGAGGCGGCGGGTTCCCGGGGCCGAGCACCAGCGCCTGATCGACGACCGACAGCGAATACGCAATCACCGCATAAAAGGGCAGCCGGATCTGCGGCCAGAGCTGCGGGAAGACGAGCTTGAGCCAGGCGGTGCCGCGCGTGTAGCCCATGGCACGCGCGCAGGCGGTGAGGCGCTGCGCCGGCACCTGCCCCAGCGCGGCGGTCAAGGCGAGGACGAGATAGGGAATTTCCTTGGTCAGAAGCCCGGCGACGAGGCTGAGTCCGTAAGGATCGCGGATGGTGACAAGATCGCCCGGTGGCCTTGTCCAACCCGTCCATTCCGGTGAGATCAGCCGCATGAGCCAGCCCGAGGGCGCGAGCAGGAAGGCGAGACCTAGCGCGATCGCTGCATGGGGCGTCGCCAGCAGCGGCGCCAGCCCAGTCTGGACGCGGCCGAACCAGCGCGTCCCCGACAGCGTCGCCACCAGCGCCACGGCCCCCGCCAGCGACAAAACGCTCGACAGAACCCCGACGCTCAGCGTCAGCCGCAGCGCCGAGCCGAAGCCCGGCCAGTCGAACAGGCTTCGCCAGGGCGCAAGCGAGGGCTCAAGCGCACCGATCGCCGGCAGATAGCCGAAGGCCGGTAGCAGCGTCCCCGCAAGCCCGACCAGGACCGGGGCGAGAAACACAAACAGCGTCGCGGGCGGCAGCAGGCGCAGCATCAGCGCGCCTCGCCGATCGAGGGCAGACGCCGCCAGCGCCGCCATTCGGCCGCCTCGTCGACGTCGAACAGAGTGTCGATGTGCGCGATGCGGGCCTCCCGCAAGCTGGTCTGGCTGTCCTCGAGCGCGTGCGGGCCGGACCAGCGCACCCCTGCGAAGGCGCTGCGCAGCCGGTACCCGGCACGCAGGCCCACGAGCCAGAACCCGCCATCCTCCGCCGGTCCAAACACTGCGTCGTGCCGGCGCAGCGCCGCGAAGGCCTTGGCGATGAGGCGGGCCGAGACGCCAGGAATGTCGGAGCCTATCAGGACGGTCGGCCCCCTTGGCGCGCGCGCGAACTGGTCGCGCATGCGCGCGCCGAGATCGCCGCGACCTTGCGGGAGGCGGGCGAGATCGACCGGCCAGAAGCGCGCGCCGGTGGCGCGCGGCGGATCGACGGCCAGAACCGTGGTCCAGCGCCGGTTGCGTCCCACCCGGCGCAGAAGCGTGGCGGTCGCGGCGCGGTAGAAGCGCAAAGCCTCGACGCCGCCGATCTCGCGGGCGAGCCTTGTCTTTGCCCGGCCCAGAATCGGCGCCTTGACCATGATCACGAGTGTCTGCCGCATTGCTCAGGCATAGAGCCTTGCAATCAGATGCGGCGGCAGGCCGGCGAAGAACAGCGAAAGGCAGCCGAGATTGCGCAGAGGGCGTGCGACATAGCCGTCGCGCCGGTAGCGGGCGGCACTCGTGACAGCGCGGCGCGGGAGAATGGAAAGGCGCCGACGGCCGATCCGGCGCACCAGATCGACATCCTCCATCAGCGGAATCGACCGGAAACCGCCGAGATCGTCGTAGAGCCGGCGCGACAGCAGAAGCCCCTGATCGCCATAGGGCAGGGCCAGAAGGCGACAGCGCCAGGCGACCAGCCACTCAAGACGGCGTGCCGCGGGTGCCGCGTCGTCGAGCGCGAAGGTGAAGGCGGCGGCGCGCAGCGCGTCTCCCGATGCGATGAAGCGCGTGACATCCGCCTCCCAGCCGGCATCGAGCCGGGTGTCTGCGTGCAGGAAGAGAAGCCAGTCGCCCCGCGCGGCCTGTGCGCCACGGGCCAGTTGCTGGCCGCGCCCCGGCGATCCCGACACGACGGTGGCGCCAGAGGCCCTCGCCAGCGCGACGCCGTCGTCGTGCGAGCCGCCGTCGCTGACCACCAGCTCCTGGACCAGCCCCTGGTCCCGTGCGGCCTGAAGCTGCGCCAGCGTCGCAGGCAGCCCGCCCGCGGCGTCGAGGGTCGGGATCACCACCGAGAGCGTCGGGCCGGCCGTCATGGCCGGTCTGTCGGGAGGCGGGTGTCAGCGCACATAGCGCTTCTCCCATTCCGCGGTGATCTGCGTCATCCAGGCCGGGTGCGGTTCCGGCAGGACGGTGCCGAGTTCCGCATTGGTCGGCAGCGCCGGCACGCCCTCGGGGCGCGCGAACAGCGCCCGGCCCGCCGGCGGCACCTTGTTTAGGTCGAGCACCGTGAAATTGCCCATATGGCGCGGATCCTGCGCCCGGGCCTGCGTCGCCGGCTCCAGCAGGAAGTTGGAGACCACCATTGCGGCTTCCGGGTGGGCGGCGTTGTAGGGGATCGCGACGAAGGAGGTGTTGCCGATGGTGCCGCGCTCCAACACGAAGACGCGCGCGCTGTCGGGCAGCTGACGGTTGGCGATGGCCGTCGCCGCCTCGGCCGGGCTGAAGGAGATGTAGAAATCGATCTCGCCATCCACCAGCAACTGGCGTTGGGCGGGGCCGGTCTCCGGAAACTCCTGCCCCTGCCGCCAGAGATGGGGACGCAGCGCGTCGTACCAGGCCCAGAGCGGCGCGCTGGCCGCTGCAAAGCCGGCATCGTCGGGCGCCGTCTGCAGGATCGCGGCGTCGGAGACCAATTCGGCGAGCGCCTGTTTCAGGAAGGTGGAGCCGAGGAAGTTGCGGATCGTCGGATGGGTCAGCCGGCCGGGATTGGCCTTTGCCCAGGGGACCATCGCCGCGACAGAGCGCGGCAGGCTGGCCGCAGGCGTTCTTGCGCTGTCATAGAGATAGACGACCTGGGCCACGCGCCAGGGCGTCGCCATGCCGTCCACCGGTACGGTGAAGTCGACGATGTTCGAGCGCTTCTTCGTGGTGTCGACGAAGGCCCAGTTCGGCAAGGCCTCGACATAGGGCCCAAACAGCAGCTGCTGCTCCTTCATCGCCAGAAAATTCGGGCCGTTGATCCAGATCAGGTCGACGCTGCCGCCGGTGGCGCGACCGGCCTGTTTTTCGGCGAGCACGCGGGTCACGGCTTCGGCCGTGTCGCGTAGCCGGACATGGCTGACCGTGACGCCATGGGCCTTGCTGACCTCCTGGCCGACCCAGGCGATGAAGCTGTTGGTGCGCTCGTCACCGGCCCAGGCGTTCCAATAGACCGTCTGGCCCCTCGCTCTGGTAAGAACGGCCTGCCAATCCGCAGCCTGCGGCGGGCGCGGCTGTGCCAGCGCGCTGCCGCCCATCAGAGCGGCGCCTGCGCCACCTACCAGTCGAAAAGTGTCGCGACGTGAGATCATACGGATCGATCGGTCCTTGATGGCGTGGTTTTCGGCGAGACGATCATCGGCGTCATTCTGCGGCAAGGGGATGCCGGCTTGCCAGCCGCTCGCTGCGGATCCGGGCGATCACCGGCCCCAGCACCTCCTCGTGGAAACGGTCGCAGCCGATGCAGAGATTGCGATACTCGCCACCCTTGGGCTGCACCGTCTGAGCCTTGGCGAGATAGGTGTCGAGGTCCCAGCCATAGGCCAGACCCATGCGCTCGGGATGGCCGGCATTGATCGCCTCATAGACCGGGTGTCCGACGAGCGAGTCGAGGATGGCCTCAAGCGGCTCCTCGGTCAGATTGCCGATCGGCAGCTTGGTTTTCATGCAGCAGGGAAAGACGTCGCCGGCCGCATCCACAGCCACCTCCGAGCCGGAATAGCGGTGGTTCAGGAAATTGAGACCGCCCGACCAGCGGTTGCAGAAATTATCCGCCATGGTCGCGGTGGAGAGCCCGTTCTTCCAGGCCCGCCCGCGCGGCCAGAGCCGGCCGATCCAGGCATCGGGCGTCGCGCCGAAGAAGGAGAACAGCGGCCCGTCCTCCTCATGCCATTTGCGGGACTGGTGCTGCAAGCCCGAGCGCTGCACCCCGGCAGCCTCGAACCAGCCGATCAGCTTTTGCTGCAGCGGGTCGCGCTTGGCGCCCTCCATGCCGACATGAAAATCGTCCATGCCCGCAACCGAGATCATCCAGACGCCGCGCTCGACGAGGTCGCGGATGATCTCCTCTGTAAGCAGATCCCCCGTCGTCTGCACGACGACATTGACGCCGCCGCGCCCGGCATAGCGGTCGCGCAGCGCCTCCAGAAGCGGGTAAAGCGCTGGCTCGCGGATCGGATCGATGAGCACCTCACCACCCGAGAGGATGATGCGGCCGCGGCGCTCCTGCCAGCCGCCGCCGGCAACAGGCTGCTCCAGATCGAGATAGGTCATGCGATCGGGCAGGTTGGCCAGGACGCGCGGCCAGTTCTGCAGGGTCTGCCCGACGACGTCCCCCAGCGCGTTGCGGACATAGGGCCGGAAGCGATCCTCGTAGCAATGGACGCATTTCCGGTGGCAGGCCCAGGTGATCGACCAGTAGATGGATTCCATTCAGGCTTCCTCACGTGTTGGCACGGCGCGCACCGTCGATTCCGGGAGGCCGCCGAACGCCACCCAGCCCTGGCGCAGCCGCGTCAGCGTGGTGATCAGGCAGGCGGCGGCGAAGATATAGGAGATGAGGGCGAAGGACTGGGGGAAGACGCACATCAAGGCCAGGGCGGCGATGGTTTCGGCGCCTTCGGTCAGTCCGGTGAGGTAATAGATCCCCTTCTGCGGATAGACCTCGCTGGTCAGGCCGCGCTTGGCCGCGACCACGGCGAAGGCGAGGAAGCTCGATCCCGTGCCCATGAAGGCTGCGAGCAGAACCGCCGCCGGCAGCGCGTTTTGCGCGGGATCGGCGAGCGCGAAGCCCAGCGGAATGCTGCCATAGAAGGAAAAGTCCAGCGTGATGTCGAGAAAGGCGCCGCGCTCGGTCGGGCCCGTCAGCCGCGCCACCGCCCCGTCCAGCGCATCGAACAGCCGGCTCGTCAGGATCGCGACCAGCGCGACCCCGTAGCACTGCAAGGCCAGCGCGGGAACGGCGCCGACGCCGATGATGAAGCCCGCGAGAGTCAAGCCGTCCGCACCGGCACCGCGCCGCGCCAGTGCCGCGGCGACCGGGTGCAAGACCCTTTTGACGACAGGCAGGAGAAAGCGGTCCAGCATGGCTAGCCCCGCCGCCAGCGATGGAAGCGTCCGACCAGGGCCAGCAGCCGGTGCGGGACATGGCCGCGCTGCCAGGCACCGGCGGCGTATTTCGCCGCTTCCGGATAGGTCGGATAGGCGTGGATGGTGGACAGGATCTTCTTCAGGCCGAGCCCGTGCCGCATCGCCAGCGCAAATTCCGCGATCATCTCACCGGCATGGTTGCCGACGATGGTCGCGCCGAGGATCGTGTCGCGGCCCTCGCTGGTCAGGACCTTGACGAAACCCCGCGTCGCGGAATCAGCCACGGCACGATCGAGTTCGCGCAGTTCGTAGCGCGTGACCTCAAATCGCAAGCCGCGCTCCCGCGCCTCGCGCTCGTTGACGCCGACGCGGGCGATCTCGGGGTCGAGAAATGTCACCGCCGGCAGGACGCGATAATCCGCCCTGAAGGCGTAGAAATCGCCGAACAGGGCGTTGACGCTGGCATACCAGGCCTGATGGGCCGCCGCGTGCGTGAGCTGGAACGGGCCGGCGACATCGCCGGCGGCGAGGATGTTGGGAAACGTCGTCTGCAGAGAGCCGTTGGTCTCGACCGTCTTGCCGGTCGGAATGCCCAGGTCCTCCAGGCCGAAGCCCGACAGCCGCGCGCTGCGCCCGACCGCGCAGACGACATCGTCGAAGGGCAGCGCAGTGCGAATGCCGTCGCGCTCGACGAGCAGCGTCTTCGCGTCAGCCGATCGCTCGAAAGCCAGCGCCTTGTGCCCCGTCAGCACCGTGACGCCTTCCGCCTCCAGCGTGGCCCTGGCGAATTCCGACACCTCATCGTCCTCGCGGGCGAGCAAGCGCTCCCCCATCTCGACGACAGTGACGCGCGAGCCCAGCCGCGAAAAGCCCTGAGCGAGCTCGACGCCGATCGGCCCGCCGCCGAGGATCACGAGGCGGTTGGGCGCCGCGTCGCGATCGGCAAAGCGCTCCCATAGCGTGTCGGAGGTGACATAGCCGCTCTCCTCGATGCCGGGCAGATGCGGCACGAAGGGGCGCGCGCCGGTGGCGACGATGATTGCGCGTGTGGTCAGGACCTGGCTCTCGCCATCGTCGCGCGCGATCTCGACCGTCCAGGGATCGCGGATGCGGGCATAACCGGCGACGACATCGACGCCGAGCTTCGTGTAGCGCTCGACGCTGTCATTGGGGGCGATCGTGGCGATGACCTCCCGGATACGAGCCATCATCGCCTTGAAATCGACGGTGCCCGGCGTGGCGACCAGCCCCTCGCTCCCGGCCTGGCGCATCCCGTGGGCAAGCCGAGCGCTGGCGAGCAGCGCCTTGCTGGGAACGCAGCCATAGTTGAGGCAGTCGCCACCCATCTTGTGGGCTTCGACGAGCGTCACTTTCGCGCGCACGGCGGCAGCGATATAGGCGCTGACGAGGCCGGCGGCCCCGGCACCGATGACTACCAGATTGCGGTCGAAGCGCTTCGGCCGCACGAAGGGCGCGTAGAGCGCCCGGCGCCGGTAGAGCGAGAAGGCGGTCTTGCTGAGCCATGGAAACAGACCCAGCAGGGCGAAGGATGCCAGCACGCCGGGCGAGAGGATGTCCGAAGGGTCGTCGATCTCGGCCAGCTGCGAGCCGGCATTGACGAACAGGATCGTGCCCGGGAGCATGCCGAGCTGGGAGACCCAGTAGAAGGTCCAGGCCCGGATGCGCGTCAGCGCCATCGCGATGTTGACGAGAAAGAAGGGGAAGATCGGAATCGTGCGCAGCGAAAACAGGTAGAGCCGGCCATCGCGGGAAATGCCCTCGTCGACCACCTTGAACGGCTTCTCGAAGCGCCGGCGCAGGATGTCCCGAAACAGATACCGCGTCGCTAGGAAGGCGAGCAGCGCGCCCAAGCTCGACGCGAAGGAGGCCATCAGTGCGCCTTCCCAGAGCCCGAACACGGCGCCAGCGGCTAGCGTCATGACCGACCCGGCTGGGATCGAAAATGCGACGATACCGGCATAGGCGACGAAGAAGACGATACGAAACCCGATCGGGCTCTGATCGGCGCGGTGTAGAAGGGCGTCGAGATTGCCCTTCAGATCCTCAAAGGCGGGAATGCGGTCCCAGAAGACGAAGGCGAGACCCGCAACAGCCAGAGCCGTCGCTAGCATCAGATAGGATCGCTTCGTCATTGAGGCCCGATCGGTCGGAATGTCAGCAGACGCCTCACTCCGTGCATTTGGAATGTGGCAGCGTTACCTGCGTTCGGTTCCGGATCCGGTTTCGTTACAAGGCGGACTACAAAACAGCCTTCCTGTGACGACGCGCCAACGAGGGCATTGGCGATGATGCTTAGACGACGTATGTTCTCATGATGGCCCAGACCCAAGGCGATGTCGTCCTTATCGGGGGTGGCCACGCTCACATTCAGGTCATGACCGCCTTCGGCGCCAGGCCCGAACACGGCCTTCGCCTGGTCCTGATCAGCGACCAGACGCATGCGCCCTATTCCGGCATGCTGCCCGGCCATCTGGCCGACCTCTACCGGCGCGACGAGACGCTGATCGATCTCGCCGCCCTGGCGCAAGCCACAGGCACGACGCTGATCCTGGCGCGTGCGACCGGCCTCGACGCGGCGCGCAGACAGGTTTTCTGCGAGGGGCGCCCGCCGGTAGATTATCGCCTGGTGTCGATCGATGTCGGGATCACGCCGGACCTGTCGGGGATCGCCGGCGCGGACCGCCACGGCCTCGCCGTCAAGCCGATCGGCAGCTTCCTCGCCCGCTGCGACGCCGTTCTGGGCGGGGACCTAGACGAGGAGCGCTTGCGCGACGTCGCCGTGGTCGGCAATGGCGCGGCCGGCGTCGAACTCGCCTTCGCCCTCGCCGCCAGGTTGCGCGAGAGCGGCCAGGACTCGCCGGCCGCCCGCATCACCCTGATCGGGTCGGGGCCGGTGGTGGCGACGCTCAATGCCGGCGTCCGGCGCCATGTCCACCGCGCGCTCGATCGCCACGGCATCGTCCGGCGGGACGGCGTCGGTGTCGTGGCCGTCGAAGCGGGCGCCGTGGTGACCTCGACCGGCGAACGCATCGCAGCCGACACGGTCCTGCTCTCGACGCGGGCGCGGCCACCGCATTGGCTGGGAGATACGGGGCTAGAACTGACGCAAGACGGTTCGGTGGCGACAGAACCGACGCTTCTCGCCATCGGCCGCGACGATGTCTTCGCCGTCGGCGATTGCGCCTCGATCCTGGAGCATCCGCGCGAGAAGGCGGGCGTCTTCGCCGTGCGGCAGGGGCCGGTTCTGGCCCGCAACATCCGTCGCCGCTGGCGCGGCGAAAAGCTGGAACTGCACCGTCCGCAGACCGCCTACCTCGTCATCCTGATGACCGGAGACGGCCGCGCCATCGCCGGCCGCGGCGCCTGGCTGGCGGCGGAAGGGCGCTTCGTCTGGTGGCTCAAGGACTGGATTGATCGACGATTCATGGCCCGATTCCAAGCCGCAAAGTGATCCTCACCATTTCGGTTGCCTCTCGACTACCTGCCGTCATCTCCGTTCGCCCAAGCAGACCTCGGAATCCCCGCTGCGCTCGAGAGTGCCTTTGACGGATTCCGCGAACAGGTGCTGCGCGGCGCGACCTTTGCGACCGATGCGCCCTGTCGGAAGACGTAGTTCGCCATCGCCGCCCTGACTGCACGCGGACTGATCTCTGTCGAGATGGAAGCGACCGCGCTTTTTGCCTTCGTACAACGCTGCGGCAAGCGAGCCGTATGCTCCTCCCACGTCACCAACCAGATGGGCCGGAAGGCGATTTCGAGAAGGGCAAGGCAGACGGTGCCGTCATGCGCTGGCCGTCATTGTCGCGGCCGCGCGTCATCTGAAATGGCGCCTAGTTAGCCATAGGCCCCCCACACCGCGAGGCTCACTTCGGCGCGTCTTCTAAACCACTCCTGCATCTTGGCGATCTCGCGCTCCAGGTCCTTGATGATCTAGGCGGCGAGCGTCTTCGTTTCATCGTTACGAAGGCGATCTCCGACGACCACCCGGCTCAAGCGCCAGTGCAAGCCGTGCAGGAGGAGCGCAAAATGCGAACACCTAGCTGACCGACGCCCCCGGCCAGCTAGTCCGCGAAAGCTGGAAGCAACTTTTCGATGGGAACCCCTTCCCACATGGTGAGCCATTTGCCGATCAAGAGGTCGATCAATTCGGGCTGCGTTGCGGCCTGACGTGCGATCCGAACGACCGCAACATAATCGCCGCCGCGTTGTTCCAGCGCTGAAAAGGTTGACTGCCATAGCCGCTCAGGCAGCTGGGATGTCAGAGCGACGACATCAAGAATGACATCCAGCAAAATCGTGCAAAACCGGCCCTCGTCCGTATAGACGCCCGGCTGGGCTGCACCCAGGTATTCCCAATCCTCTGGCCATTTTGGGTGGGCCGTGTGTTCACCCGAGTACGTTCGGCAATGCGCTAAATATGTTACCGCGCGCCACCATCGGTCAGGGATGGGGCCGGGAAGCACGCGATCCGGCGGCGCCTTATTGACCCGCTCGATAAGGAGTGTTCGCAAAGGCGCAGCTTGGCTCTCTAGCAAAGCGACGATCGCAGTATCGGCCTCCATGCAAACCTGCTGTGATGGATGACCGAATGCAGCGAGAGCAGTGTCGAGATGACACGGGCGTGGATAAGGCAGGAGCTCGATAATGCGAAAAACTCCGAGATCCGCCGTCTCCCATCTTGCAGGCAGTGCCGATCGATGTTCGTCATTCATCTCCAACCCGACGCGGGCGCGCAGGATCGCGCTATCGATCAGATTTTGGTCAATCTCGCGTGAGGCCACCTCCGTGGCTTGAGCCATGACCAGCGTAGTCGGAGTCGATGAAACAGCCACGGTCTGCGTGTCTGTTTTTGCTGGTGCAGGGAACGCGCCGCCGTGCCTTCGTCTCCCCCAACGGAGACGGCCTGATGTGTCCAGCAACAAAAGGCCACGCCTCGGTCGTCCATTTTTCGTTGGTACAAGGGGCTGCAAGCTCGCTTGGGCCGGAGCGGCTGCGATCTTGATCAAGGCACCAACCTCAGCGCGACAGTTCTCCACGTCTTCAAGGGGCAGGCTGAACTCCCTGGCCAAGTCCTCAGCCGAGCGGGCATCGGCTTGGATGGCCGCGTAGGCTCCGCGCAACTTGCGGTTCAGTTCTTCGTAATCTCCTCGCTCGCCGAGATAGCGGACATAGTTGGCCAGTTTGCTTCTAATGCGACGATACTCGGTATCGTCGCCGGATCTGCCACCGCCTCCGGTGGCTTGCGCCCCTTCGATCCCAAGACTCAGCACGATCTCGTCCTCGACAGTCTTCATCGCGACGGGCAGTGCCTTCCCAACAAAGCGGGTGGCCGTCGGCGTCGTCGCCTTCGGCGAAGTCGCCAGAACGTTTTGGACGATTGCACCGTGCCCTCCGACGTCGGTCCATAGATCCGGATCCCCGAAGAGCAGAGCCGCGAAGTCGATCGCGTCGGAGCCGAGCTGACCTTTCCCGATCGCGTCAGCAACCAAAGCCGCTATCAGCCGCCGCCGTTGGGCACGGTCCATCCGGATGACTGGCGCGGAGGTCATCTCATCCTCTCCTTTATAACGCTGTAGCTCTGTTGGTAGGAGAGTAGGCTACATTTAGCATAGCTTCATTAGGAATTTTTCGGGCTACGGCGCGGCCTTATTCAACGAGCCGAGAAGGAACACATCGGGTTAATGTGAGCTTCAATTCCATCAAACAAGGCTACAATGGCGCGAAAGACAAAAGTGCCGCACCGCCCTAGGGGGCGTTTCGGCACTTTCGTCGGCGCGCTGCGCGGCTGTTGTCAGTGGCCTGTCGTGCCAGGGCCACGAGACGCTCGTGAGCTCAATCCGTCCCGCGCGGCATCTGCGATGCCGCGCCGTCCCTTCGGGTAGCTGCGGGCCTGAAGGTCTAGTGCTCGAACCCCACTATCAATCTCGTGGATCACTGGCAGAATTTTCTTGACTGGAAAAACGAGAGTGATTCGCGATGGCTCGCGATGTGACGCTGGAGGATGTCGACGGACGGACTCGGGGCCTTTTCGCCCCGTCTCGACATGCGCTTGATCGCGTCCTGGCCAAGGCGCTCGCGCGGGCCGAGGAACGGGCGCGGCGGAACGTAGAACAGGCCATCGCCCGCAACCCGATCCGTGACGCCGGCTTAGCCGCGGACAGAATGTCCGCCGCGATCGTGCGTGCCGTCCGCACCGAGTTTCCGACTATCGGGCTCGCACCCTCGAAGCGCCGACTAATGCCCGACACCGGCGGCATGAGCTTTCATTTCGGACATACCTCTGTGACCGCGCGATCGACGGCGCTTAAGCCCGGTCAGGTTCATTGGTGTCGCAACGGGTTCGGCCGTGCCTCCCTGGGCAAGGACATAAACTACACGTCTCGGCCTGATGCCCATCAGCTGTACATCGAACGGCCCTCGGCGGTGGAGCGGATCATGGGCGGCGACGAACCCGGCAGGATGCAGGCCTATATCGACGATGCCGAAAAGGTCGGCGGCAACCTCGATGCTGACATCTCCCCGACGGAGTTCTCGTTCGGGACGACCGGCAAGACCGAGGCCGAGCGGCTGGAGTTCTGGCGCCTGGCTCACAAATATCCCGAGCGCGCCAACGGGATCATCCAACACCGCTTCATTCTCCAACTGCCGAAGGAGGCATCGGCAGCCGAGCGGCTCGCGATCGTCAGAGCCTTCGTCGCGCCGTTCGACGCCCCGTTCGGCATCGACGATGACCGGAAAATCCCATACTGGGCCGCGCTGCATGCGCCGACGGCGGACAACGATCCCCGGAACTTCCACGCGCACGTCATCGTGTTCAATCGTCCGACCAAAATGATCCTATGGCCGGAAGGGGGCGACGACGGTTCGACGGACCGGAGACTCGTTCCCACCTGGGATTTCGCGGCCGTCAGGCGCATCCGCACGAAGCACCGCAACTATCGCGACCAGTTTCCGATGCGCCAAGACGTGCCGAAGCTACTGCGGGGGCGGTTCGTTCAGCGCGAGCGCGAGCGTTTCGCAAGTCTGGTCAATGCCGAGATGGAGAAGGCGGGCAAAGCGATCCGGTACGATCATCGCAGCTATGCCGAGGCGGGCATCCTGGACGTCGAGCCCGAGAGGAAAGCAGGACATGCCAGGAAGATCGTTCGTCGCGATCGCGACCTGTCTCTCCACGACGTCGCGCATGAAATTGCGGGATCCGGAGTTGGCTCCTCTCGTGCAAACCAGGCCAAGGCGCTCAGCGCTTTGGACCGTTTGGTCGCGTCCGCTCGAAACGCGCCAGACGAGTTCGTTCGCATCATGCGATCGGTGCCGACTTTCTCGCGTGAAGGAGCGCGGGTCGATTGGTCGCGCGCGATGTCATCAGCTTCTCGGCGACTCGCGATCGAGGCGGCCGAACGCCAGAAGGCAGCTCTTCACCTCCGAGCTGCGCAGGCAGGCGAGGCGGCGACGCTGGACGCGCTGATCGCATCGACAAGGCAAGATTCGTCCACGAGGCATCGCATTCGTCTCCAGCGAGAGTCCACGAGTCGGATCACGGACACCCGGCATAGGTCGCTGCACGCTCTCGACGAATTGCCGACCGCGGAAGTCGCCGCCGACCTCCATGAAGTCGCAAAGGAGGAGAAGGCAGCTCAAGCGAAAGCAGCTCAATCAGCGCTCGATAGCGCTAACCGGGCGGTGCAGGCTGCGCTCAGCGCATGGGCCCATGAAGTGGAGCCGAGGGAAGTCGAAACGGCGAAAGCCACTCCGTCGATCGCTCCCCCTGCCTCGTCGCTACCCGGTAAATCCCGCGCCGAGAAAATTTGGCAGGAAGCGGTGGCGAAGCGCCGCATGCAAGAAGGCGAAGGCTCAAGTGCCGACGAGCGGAAGCCACAAGATCGAAGGAAGGCGATCCTGTCCAATCCGGGCCGACGCGGCGGAAAGGGCTACGGCGACTGAGCATCGGCCACACCTATCGGCCTTGCACCACGGTCAAGCGGCCTCCTGCTGCTCATCGCCGTCCGTTCGCGTAGCTGCGACGATGTTCGCCATAACGATTTCACGCCAAGCCTGCTGAAGTCCGACGTCGATGCTGCGACGCGCTTCGTCCAACCAGAGGTCGGTCTCGAACCATTCCTGTATAATGTTTGCAACATCGTCGCGATATCCGCCGCCCGCGCCCCATCGCGATGCGCATCGGCTCCAGAGGTCGTTGGCCGCGTCGAGATGCGGCTTGAATACAACCCGGCCCAGAGCCAGCGCCTGGCCAAGAAATTCCTGCTCCCATTCTTTGACGTCCTCTCGCATGGACGCGATCGACTGAGCGACATCGGACAGATGGGCGAACTGGCTTTCGAGGTCGCCAAGGAATTCGTCCACGGCGATGAAGAGACGATGTGAGCGGGCCGCGGCATCGGCGCGAACACCGACGCCGAGCAGATGATGAATGGCGAAGTTCGACCATCCTCCCCGGCGAGCGATCGACGCTGCGATCGAGCTGGCGTTACCGGAGCGGACCTGTTCGACAAGATTTTGATGAGCAGGCCTGGCCTGCGATGGAAGCGCGGGATGCCGTTGAGCAAATCGATCGACGGACGTGGCGATAAGGGCTCGAGCCTCAAGCGACGCCGCGGCGTCGGCGTCGGCGATCAACGCATCGGCAGCCGACGACAGCTGCCGCGCTCGTTCACGATAGCGCTCGCGCATCGCGCCGATGCGATCGTTCAGCTCGCGCCAAACGGCCTGCGATGGGTCTTTGATGGCGTCGTAAAAAAAGAGCGGTACCTCCGGCAGGCCCTCGCGCGAAAGTGCCGCGTTCGCCTGTTCTTCGCGAATGAGGTAGCCTTCCTCAGCCGTGTCGGGGTTCTGACCGTCGTCGCCGCGGACAGCCAGTGCCTCGTCGCCTCGCGAAAGAGCCAGAATGGCGATGCGGCCGCGAAGCGCCGCATCGGAGCGCGTTTCGACCACCTCTCGAAGCAGCTCCATGGGCTTCTCGCCGGGGGCGTCGTTGAAGCGTGTGCAGAGCACCGTCAGCGTCCGCGGATCATCGATCAGTGCGCGCAGGTCCGAGCGCTGCGTCGTGCCCTCCACGCCCTTCGTATCGAGCACCGTGACGTCGAAGGGCGAGCTGCTGAGCAGCTTAGACGGAAGAAGAACGGTGATTTTGGTCGGGACGCCGAAATCCGGGTGGCGACCGAAGTTGATCTTCGCGACGTTGTCGGCAACCCATTCCAGGCCTCGGTCCTTCTCCTGCGAAAGGATGATTTTGTTGGCCGTTCGCACCTCCAGGTTCAGCCGCGTCATCAGGCGGTTGACGATTTCCTCCGGCAGGTCGCCGCCGTCGAGCATGGCCTTAAGCGGGTCGACAAGGCGCTTCTTGCCGTTTTCCGTGACTGTCTCGCGATGGATGTCGGCCATGGCTCGCAGGAGCCTGTCCATCTCTGCCGATACGCCGCTCTCCTTTTTCACCAGTCCATTGACGAGATCGACGACAAGTTCCCGCACCTCGTCGACGCCGAGACACTCGACCGCCAGGCCGAATGTCGGCGCGACCTTGACGAGCACCTCACAGACGGTCGTCCGACCGCTGCCGGTGGGGAATATGCTTCGAAGTCCCTGATCGTCAGGCAGTACCAGCCCCGTCGCATGGGACAAGGCGGTTGTTTTGCCGACGCCGATCGCGCCGATCCACGCGACGTTGTGATCCGTTCGCAGCAGAAATGCGGCAGTGGCGAGGAGACGGTTGCGGAGAAGGCCTAGGGGGCGCGCCAGGATGGCGTCAAATGCCTCCTCATTCTCGAAGGCTCGCAAATCGTGAAGCGACTTTTCGATATCCCAAAGCGTGTCTCTGTCCGGGTGAAGGAAGCTTGGTCGCTCCGAGATCGTCCACGACTTCTCATAGTATTCTCGGATCTCGCCGCATTCGTCGGTGCCGATCGCAGACAGGTACCGCCATGCCATCGACCTGTCGAAGTGCTCCGTCTTCTCCATTCGGCTTACCACGCTGGGAGTGATCCCGAGGCGGGTGGCCAGCTGGGACTGCGTAAGCCCTGCATTTTCCCTGGCTGTGCGGAGCACCGCGACCGGAATTTCCCCTGACATGACATATCCTGAATGACTTCATCTTGGCTTATGAACATATTCATCACAGAAACTGTCATAATGCAAGCTGGATTGCGACACAGTTCGTGTCCCTAGGTCGGCAAATAGACTGGTCGGAACCCTGATCGGGAAACCCCTGCGAAAAGCGCGTGGCCGAGCGCCAGCACCGGCCGCGGGCCTGAAACTCAGACCGGGCTATCGAAATGACCGAAGCAACTACTGAAGACGCCGACGACATCGGCGACCGCGAACTCACGTCCTATCGCGCGCTCTATCGCGCCCAGACCGACAGCGCCGACCACTTCCTGCGCTGGAAAACTCACATGGCCCATGCCGTTCGGCTGGAGGCGGAGCCTGGGAGGATATTCGATGACTATGGCGGCCTCACCGGCCGACAGCTCGGCGAAGGAGCTCGGATCGCCGCGCGGCGCTATGCTCTGCTGATCGCGGAGGTGCCGGCACACGACGCCACGATCGTGGCCCTGAAGGCCGAAATCGCCGAAGCGATCGAGCGGGACGAGGACGAGATCCGGAGATCCTACGGTCTGCGCCTGCTGCAGGCATCGCTGATTCGTGACGCCGAGCGCCTGGACATCGACATCGCTATGGTCGCGCGCCCCGTGCCGTCCGCCCTCAAGCACTGAGGCGGGGTCAATGACCACGGTCATCTACGATACCGAGACCACCGGCCTCTCGCGCCACTACGACGTGCCGCTCCAAGCCGCTTTTATCGTCTGCGACGACGATCTCGTCGTGCAACGCGAAATCGTGCTGCGCGGTCGCCCGCCGCAGCACATCATTCCGTCGCCGGATGCGCTCCTAACGACGAGAACAACGCCGGCGATGCTCGAAGGCGCGCCGCTCGCACATCTCGGCTTCATGCAGGCCATCGGCTCGGTCATCTCGACGGTCAATCCGGCGCGCTGGGTCGGATACAACAGCCTGGAATTCGACGAGACGATCTTGAGGCAGGGCTTCTTCCAGACGCTCCACCCCGTCTATGCGACCCAGGCGCCGGGCTGTACGAGGGCCGACGTCATGGTGATGGCGCAGGCTATCGCGGCTCACGAGCCAGGTGCATTGGCCGTGCCTTTGAACGAAATCGGCAAGCCGACCTTTCGGCTCGGACCAATCTGCGCCGCCAACGGCATCATCCTTCCCGATGACGAGGCTCATGACGCGCTCGCCGATGCGCGGGCCACGCTCGCGATCCTCCGCCATCTCCGGGGGGCAGCTCCCGCCACCTACGCCATGATGATGGCGAATTCGGATCGTCGGCATGTCCTCGACATGCTGCGTGGCACCGAGTTGCTGGCCCTGACCCAGCATTTCGGAGCCCCGAGGACACGTCCGGTCGCGCCGGTTGTCGCCAGCCCCACGAACGGCAACGCTTTCGCCGTCGTCGACCTTACGGTCGATCCGGGCACCTATCTTGAGGCAGGCGAGGCCAAGCTGGCGGGGCTGCTGGCGATCCGGGGACCGCGCCCGATCTTCACGATCACCGCGAACGCCCAGCCGATGCTCTTTCCGTTGGAGCATGGCGAAGCCGTGATCCTAGATCGCCTCCCAACCGAGGATTACAGGGCGCGAGCCGAGCGCATTCGCGCCCATCACGGATTCGTCGCACGGCTCACCGCCGTGCTCGGGCGGCAGTTCAGCGATCGCGCCATCGCCTCGGAGCCTGAGGAACAGATCTACGATCGCTTCGTCGCAAAGCTGGATCAGGCCCATTCCCGTCGATGGCACGAAATCGCCTGGGAGCAGCGCGATCGCTTCGGCCAGGCCGTGATCGGCGATTCACGGCTCCAGGCGTTTTCGCGGCGCATGGTCTTCGAGGGGGCTCCGGCAACGATGCCGCCTCAGGATCGTGCGGCGATGACGACTTGGGTCGTCGATCGCCTTCTCACCGACGTCGAGCGCCCTTGGACGACGATTCCGGCAGCGCGGCGACGTCTTGCGGCCCTCGCCGAGGCCTGTGATCCGAGCGACATCGACCGCCTGAGGAACATCGCCGACATCTCCGCTTGGCTCGACGCCAAGTCGGCCGCGCTCGACGCGATGACCGACTGAATAAATGACGGGAGATGACGTCGACGTTCGGCGCTCTCCGGGGGGCGTCGACCTGTCTCGTCGCTGCACTGACAAGCGACAGGTTCGAGGGCGCAGCCATCTTCCAGGAAGGACAGGTCGAAATGCGCCGAAACGGCGAGAGCGAGAGGAGGAATCGTGCTGCCGCGTGGCAGTCACCCCTGGGGAAAAGAGCAGAGACCATGACCAAGAAAACCATCGCAAAGACCGCGTCGCGCAAGCCCGTCGGCATCGCCTCGCTGGTCCTCGCAACGACGATCCGGCCGATCCGTGAAGATCTCGCCGGTCTCTCGGGTCGGCTTCCGGAAGCACCGGCTGCCCTGGAACGGCTGGCCGGGCTACAGAGCACGACGCCGACCTGCACCGTCTTCATCGCGCGCGCGACCTTCCACGACGATGAACTCGGCCGGTTCGTGAAACTGATGTCCAAGGACGGGACGCTGATCGAGGAGCGGATGGACACCTTCAACGCCCTCAATCTGCTTCGGCAAAGCGCCTACCTCGCCGCCGCGCTGATCGAGCCGAGCTCCGATGACGACCGCTGGGCCAAGGAGTACATCGGCGAGTGCCTCGCCTCGGCTGCAAAACGGCAGGGTGACGCCGCCCGCGCCAAGCTTCTGCGCAAGGCCTTCGGCGTCGCGCCGAAAGCCAAGCGGAAATCCCGCGTCGCCGACGTCGGCGAAATGACCGCGTGGATCCACGAAACGGTTCGGAGAATGGGACTGATCCGGCCCCCGGCGTCAGGCGCTTCCGCCGATGAACTCGCCCGCGCCGGATGCTTCCGGCTGGAAGAGGCCCCATCGCTCGAGGCATTCTTCGCCGCCGCGCCGGACCTCACCTCTCTCGCCGAGGAGGCCATGGATCTGCTCACGAAAGCAGATACCTGGAAGCAGTCCGTCGGCGAAAACGACCGGGTCCTCGAGCAGGCCGCGAAGTCGGCCCTGACGCTCGCATACGCTGCAATCGCTCGGGTCGGTCTGTGGCCCGCGCGCACGGAGCGCGATCTGCACGCCAAGGTCACCTGCAGGGCGATCCTTCGCGATCGCGTCGCGGATCCCGCTCGCGCCAGAGCAGTCGCGGCGATGGCCTACGATCTCGGCAACGGCGTGGCCGGGCAGAGCGATCGGTTCAAGGTCGAGCCGCAACACGCCACCGAGAGGTTTCCCGGCCAGGAATGACCTGGCGGACAGTCCGACTTCGTGGGTCATCGGAAAGGGGCGGGCCTCAGGGTTCGCCCCTTGTCGCCGTTCGATGAGTGGGGTGGGCAGCCACGACGGCGGCCCCCGAAACATCGAATAGACGAGAACGGCGCATGCCCGAAATCGATACCTCGCTCGATCAGCTCAATCGCCGAAGCAGGCCCAAGACCGGCCCCTCTGAGTCAGAGACGGTCGGCGTCGGCAAGAATGCCGAGCCATCGGCCGTCTCATCGGATAAAGTGATCGCCGTCTACGATCACGACGAGGTCGAGCGTCAGATCACGCTGGCGTGGGGGTTCGAGCCTCGGCTCGAGGAATACTACGGGCCTCCTCCAGCTCTAGGTCCCGATGAGGGGCCGCGGGTCGAAAAGCTTCTCGCGATCCTCAATGATGCGCGAGGCCCTCATCGGTCCCTGCTGTTCGGGACGCCGAGCCTTCAGAACGCACTGGCGCAGGTCCACGCGCAATGTCCGGCATTCGTCGAGGTCGTTGCACTGTATGAGCGCGCCGTCGCCCTGTCGGCGATGACGGGCGCCCCGGTCTCGGTGCCCCCAGTGCTGCTGCTGGGCGAGCCTGGGATCGGGAAGACGCATGCGTCTAAAGCGATCGCCAAGGCCCTGGGCGTCGATATCCATGCCTTCTCCTGCGCGACGTCCAGCGATGCCCAGGCGCTCCTGGTCGGTCATCCGCCTAGTTGGAGAGGAGCTCGCACCGGAATTCTGACCGAGGCCATGATCGCGTCCGTCAGCGCCCAGCCGGCCGTGCTGTTCGACGAAGTCGACAAGTTCATGACCCACCATACCGAACAGCCCTACGCTGTCCTCCTGTCTGCGCTCGAACCCGAAAACGCCGGTGCCATGCGCGACGAGTATCTTCGGGTGCCCTTCAATGTCGCCAACGCGCTGTTCATTCTAACCGCTAACGACGCAGGCCAGATTCCCGACTTCATCATGGATCGGGTGCTCGCATTCAACATCGCACCGCCCTCGGGTGACGCCCTCGTCGCCATCGCGCGGAACATCGTCGTGGACGTCGTCGACACCCTGCGCGGCGGGGTCGCGCTGCCCGATGAAGCGACCATCCGCCGTCTCGCGAGGACGAACCCGCGCGGCATCAAGAAGATCGCCAAACTAGCGTACGGCTTCGCCGCTGCCGCAGGTCGGGGCCAGATGGCGCTGGCCGATATCGAGAACGCAGAGGCCGTTGCCACGAGTCACTCCAAGCCTGCTCGGATCGGGTTCCTGACGTCGGGAAAAGGCCGCTGGGCGACCACCTAGGACACTGGCCCAGGGGGCGGGCGAGGTCGCCGGCGGCTTGTCGGTCCGATGCAGGCACCGCGCGATGCGCGACGCGATAGTTCGAACCGGCCGATGCGTTCGAGGGGCGCCCGCCAATCCAGCCACCATGAGCAGGCAGCGCCTTCACCAGCGCTGCCTGTTTGCAGTCCAAGCCCGGCAGGGACCGGGCCGGGGGAACAGGGAGAAGGGAGAAATTTGACGGAACGACACCGTCACCCCTCATGAATTCAAGGAAATACCATGAACACGCCCAACCGCCGCGACCTTCTGCTCAGCACGATCGCCATCGAACCAAGCCTGCTTCCTGTCATCGACGACCTCGCCGGTCTCGAGCGCCTCGTGCCTCAAGCGCCGAGCGAGATCGAAGGCCTCGCCATCTTCCGCAACCAGCTCCCCGGCCTGTTGGCCGTTCGTGGCCGTGCCGATGCCCATGCCGGCGAGGTCCGGAGCATGATCTCTATGATCGCGCGAGAGCCGGATCAGGTCGAAGCCTGGATCGACGTCATCAATGCGCTGACCATCTTGGCGAACGCCGCGAACCTGACGCTCCTGCTCCTGCCGGTTCGCTCGGAGGACGACGGGTGGGCTCGGGAAGACTTCGGCCGCTACCTGCTGCGGCATGCCCGTCACAATGGTGATGGAGAGGATCTGGCACTGGTGCGGCGCGCCGTCGGCGCACTGCCGCGTCGGTCTGCCCACCTGACCCTGCCGACGCGTGCTGAAGAGATCGGCGATATAATCACGACGATGGCACGCCGCGTCGGAGCTCTGCAGCCGAAGCTGGTCACGACCGAGCCCGGTGCCCCCGGCACCTATCCGCTCGAGCAGGCCGAAAGCCTGAAATCGTACTTCGCCGCTGCGCCGCATCTCGCTGGGCTTCTCGACGGCGCCCGCCATGTCTTCGGGCTGGTCGACGCGCTGCGCTGCGGCGGCGATCAGCCTGAAATGACCGCCGGCGCGATCGAGGGCGGGCTGGTTCTCGCCTATGCCCGGCTGCTTCGCATCGCGCTCTGGCCGGCGCGCGACCGGCAGGACGTCGCCGCCAAGATCTCGGCGCGCGATCTCGCGCGCTCTCGCGACGCCGACCTGGATCGGTTCGGGGCGCTGTGGGAGATCGCCTTCAACCAAGGCGAGACCGTCGCCGGACAGAGCAGCCGGTTCCTGAACGTCGACGAGCAGGACTGACGACCGTGCCTGCAGCTCGGCGAGAAGCTGATGCGAATGGCAGGCGCGCTCACGCGGGGGGCCTTTCGTCATGAAAGCGCAGCGCGAGGCCTTCCCATAGGACAATCCAAAACAAGGTCCCCGCGAGCCCAAGCTCGACGACCGGCAGCGCCAGAGTGAGGGGAATACGAAAAACACCCCTCTGGAACCCTTTCCGAACACCAGATCAGAGATCGTCACTAATGCCTAAAATACTCACGGCGCCGTCGCCGACCAATCCCATCGCGCCTCGCTACAACGCTTCGCCACGACGGCTGAAGGACATCCATTCCGCGGCAGCCGTCCGGCTATGGGTGCCTACCGCATGGCCAGAGATCGGCGGGCCTCGCCTCGATCTGAAGCCCGACCCGCGCTTCGCCGAACCCATCTTCACCAGCCGCTTCGTCCCCGGTGAGCGCACCACCGTCTACATCGCCGGGTGTCGGGGCCTCCTGAGCTCCGTCGCGCAGCTCCTCCATATCGGGGCCTGGAAGATCTCGACGACGCAGGACGAGTCGCCCGGGCTTCAGCGCCGTCTCGACGCCCTCGGCACGGACCGGTACGGCTCGACCTATAGGATCGGCGCCGACACTGTGGAGGATCCGCACTTCAGCCGGTGGGGTCTCTCGATGGTGGGAACCGACGTGATCCTGTCCCCTGGCAGCCCCCTGAGGATACTGCCGCGCGGCATCGAAGTGATCCTCCCGGACGATCTCGACTTCGATACCTTCGAGCGTGTCCTGCGCCAGGCGCTTTCGAACGCGGAGCTCGGGCGGTGGGTGGCGTCGCGGACAGGGCGTGAGCACTGCGCGCGGTTCGGGCTCTCGCCCTCTCGCTTCGCGCGGTACAGCGCGTATGACATGGGCGGCGGTGACCGCATGTCCCGAGCCCGGGAAATCTTCCTGTTCAAGCCGGCCAAGCAGTCTCAGCGGCTCGTCAGGATCATCGAGACGGTGATTCTGAGCCACGTCATGCGTCGGATACCCTGAGCGTCGGCGGCCCTAAGAATGCAGAAAGTCGTGCGGCCAGCGCCGCACGATCCTTATCCTTCGTCTCGCATTCCCAGATCGTCAGAACGCGCCAGCCCGCGCATTTGAGATCGTCGACGTTTCTCGCATCACGAGCAACGTTCCTGTCGAATTTCTCGACCCAGAATTCCATCCTAGAGCCTGGAACGGACGCCTTACGGCAGCCTTGATGTCGATGCCAAAAGCAACCGTGTACGAAAACGACTGCCATTCGTCCTGGAAAGACCAAATCGGGCGTCCCCGGCAGGTCCTTTCGGTGCAAGCGGAAGCGATATCCCAGGGCGTGAGCGGTCCGGCGGACGACGAGCTCGGGAATAGTGTTCTTGCCGCGAACGCGACCCATCAGCCAAGATCGCCGCCCTGGGAGGAGCCGGTCGACCATCTATCAGGCCGCCAACCGGCGATCCCGCTTGGATTCGATCTTGGCGCTGATGGCCCTGAAGATGGCCTCCGCAATGATCGGCGAGACGCTGTTCCCTATCATGCGGAAGCTGTGCCAGATCGTCGGGTGGAATCGATGTACATCCGGAAAGCCTTGGAGCCTTGCTGCCTCGCGGACAGTGATGACCCGCGGTTCAGAGGGATGAAGCGGCCGCACCGCCTGAAACGATCCCTTGTCCGCACCCGTGCCGGCGCGCAGAGTTGGGCACTGGCCGTTCCAGTCGAGGCGGGGATGACGACCGACCAGATCCATCCCGCCCTGCGGCACCTCTGCAAAACGTGCCTTCACTTCCGGCTTGTGATCAACGATGCGATGGCCGGTAAAGATGCCGTCCGGTGCGCGCAACGGCGCTGCGTAGAGGCTGGGGCGACCCAACTTTCCTATCTTCCAACGATCAAACCCGTCTTCGAACCTTTCGAGAGCGCGAGCGGATGCGAGATCGCCGATCGCATGCCTCACGGTTGCGGGCGCCTTACGAAACGGGGCCAAATCCGCCTCCGACATCGGATCGCCCCTGTCGCGATGCAAGCCGACCACGAACAGACGGCGCCGTCTTGTAGCCGCGCCGAAGTCCGCGGCATCTAAGATCAACGGCCCCATAAGCCGGTATCTGTCGCCGAGCTGCCCGAGGGCTTCGTCGAGGACTGTTCGAGAATCCTTGTATGCGAGCCCCCTGACGTTCTCCATGATGAAAAAGTCAGGCTCCAGGTCGGCTACGAGCCGAAAGAAATGTGCGATCAGATGGCGGCGCGGATCTTCCGGATCCCGACGCCCGATGTCGCTGAACCCTTGACAAGGCGGGCCGCCGAAAACGCCCTGTATCCGTGATCCTACCTGCGAGCGGACGTCGTCTGCGGTTAGGATGCCAATATCGGCAGGGATCAGCCTGGTCTTGTCGAAATTGGTCTTGAACGAGGACGTTAGGATGGGGTCGAGATCGTACGCGGCAGCGACCTCGAAGCCCGCCTTATGAGCCCCGAGCGAAAAACCGCCGCTACAGCAAAAGAGATCGATCAACGCCATCCTGGCCCGCCTACCATGAATCGGCGATTCGCGCGATCGCCGTCACGCCGCCATTTCGTTGAAGATCGGATAGTCGAGATAGAAGGTTCTATAGGCCTCGATCTCAGCGTCCTTCAGCTCGAACTCCAACGACTTTGCGTTGATGCGAGCGGCCGTCGGCATCAGCCGATCAAGGGAACGCTTTTCCTTTTCGGTGAGGATCGGGAGCGCGATCTCGAACGGCTTGCCTGAGCTGAGGAACGGCATCTCCGACAAGCGACACGAGGCCAAGCGTTCGGCATCGGCCTGGTCTGCGATCATGCCGCCCACCGTGACCATGACCGCATCGTCGGCATATTGGAACGTCCAGATGGGCCTGTACTCGCAGCCCGGCTTGGATGCGAGGACGGCCGCCCGAAGTCGGTCATGTATGAGTTCGGCGACAAGCTCGGGGAAATCGACGCGGGTCAGGCGCTTCGCCATCTCCGCCGTAACTTCGACGTCGGAAATTGCCGCCAGATAGCGCTCCTGCGAAACGATCTCGTCGTCGATCTTGTTGTTGCTAAGTTGCTCGACCTTGGCGTTCACGGACACGAGGACGAGGCTTCCGGACGATAGCGCGCCGACGGCCGTTTCCAGATCTCCGGACGTCGCGCTTTTCAGTGGACCGTCGTAATCCAGCCAGACGAGCCCCGGCTTCTCATTCAGCACCTCTCCGAGCTTCTCCCCGGCAGTGCCCATGACTACGTCGATACAGCCGAACGGCTTGTTGAATGCGACGCGCTTGGAGCGGCTGACCTGCCTCTCGATCGTGACCAGATCGGAGATGCCGACGACCTTATGCATGAGCACGAAGTCGGTGAACCACATCGATCCGAGTCCTATATAGCGGTAGTCACGCACCGCGAACGTCGGATCGAGCCTCAACAGGGTCCTGGCGATCAGCTTGCGTTCGACGTTCTTGTTCGGTCGCAGCATGTAGTTGATGGACTCGAACGACCGCGGGCTCATCGCGAGACCTCGCGTCGGTAGCAGTATTCGAAGCTTCGTATTCCGACCTCCGAAGGCGACGAGCCGATCAATCCAAGCGCCTCCGACAGCGCTTCGACTTCCGCCCGTTCCCGAGCATACTCGATCAGAACGACATCGCTCTGCGCTATGGCGGGAAAGATTGGCGCGGCGTTGGCGACGACCCGCTGGACGGGGCGGGCCGGCGCCAGCTTCTCGACGCGCTTTGCCTTCTTCGCTTCGGCTCGCCGAGCATTCGTGTAGTCCGTTAGGCGCTTCGTCGCACGTTTCATGACGGCGAGAGCGCTCTGATAGAACGGGTTGCTGGCGTCTACGTCGCGCTTCGTCGTCTTCCAGGGCAGCAGCTTCGGATCGTCGCTCTCGAACCGAGCGACGCCCATGAACCCGATGAACTGCGGATGCCAGGCCGGCACGGGCTTAACGCCCCAGCCGGTTTCGGCCGACTTGTCGGCGCTAACGACCACGCGGTCGTTGCACACGACGTACCAGCCGTAGACGCCAGCCTCCGGGGTTCTGGCGGTGGCCGAGGTGTCGTCGGGAGGAGCATCGGCGAGGCCGCAGGTGATCTCTATGCGGACGCCGCCACGTTCCTCGACATGCTTGAACGGGGCGATGTCGGCGCTCTCGCGAAACGCCGGCATGACGGCTTCGATCTCGGTTCCGTTGACCGTCACTTTGAGGCCTCGAGACAAAATGAACGCGTAGTCGCGGGCGATCATCTTGTTGAGTCGATCGCGAAAGATCGGATTCTCGAACTGACGCCAAATCGGGTCGTAAAGCTCGGTCATGGTGATCGTCGTGCCGACGATCGGATCGGGATCCCGATCAACCTCAAGGTCGAAGGACCATTCCATGATCTCTTTGTCGCCCTCGCGCCGGACCTGAGGGTCGCGGCGCCAGCGGTCGACATCGACGGCGACGCCGAACGATTCCGTCCCCGTGCTACTCTTCATCTCGAACCGGTTGCCCATCTTGAAGATGGCGCGCTTCATACCAATCCCGTAGAGCCCGATCGTTCCGTCGTTGAGGGCCGGGGCGTCGTCCGGACGGCCAAATCGGAAGGCGTAGTCGGCGGCGACCTTGATAGGAATGCCGCCGGAGCCGTCCTTGATGCTGAAACGAGTCCGATCGAAATCGATCGCTACCGAATGCCCGGCGAAAGGTCGTTCGGCGTCGAGCTCGACGTCCGCCCTACGCGCGGCTTCGGAAATTCCGTCGACCGAGTTGTCCAACAGGTCTAAGATGCAGTCGGCGAGATCGATATCTCGCGTCAGCATGCTGATGAAGAAATTCTTTGACGGGTTGGCATTCGCCCTCACCGCCGGTGGCGTCGCATTCGGCATTCCAATCTCTCCCCATTAGATCAGCTACTATGGGTTGTGATCCGTCAAGCGCGCTCCGTGCTTCGAATGGGGATGGAGCGGATCAAATCTATTTCTCATGCCAATCTATCAAGTCTGACGCCATGAAGCCTCAGGCATAGGCTTTGCCATCCGCTGTCGCTTGCAAAGGCATCTCGTTGCTGCTATGTTCTCTTCGTCCTGCCCGTATGGTTCGGAGCTGTGGGGCGATGAATTCTGTCACCACTCGACACAGTGGGTCGTGAGCATCAAACCACCGAAACCCAGCGGCTAAATGGGCGACCGTCGCAGGTTCTGGTCGTCTCAAGTTCTGTAGGTCGGGCGAACGCTCAACCCTCCCAGGGATTGTGTTCGGACTGGGGTCGACTTGATCGTATCCGTGTAGGGGCGTGGGAACTTCGCTGCCTACACTACGCCGGGCAATTACGTGCCGTGCCCGGGTACGTCCGAGTGGATGGCGCGGATGCTGCTCTTGGAAACGAGAGCGGATGTCCGTGAGTCTGCTCGATGTTGAGTTCCCGCCGATGCCTCTACCTGTATGGTTGCTCGCTGCGATGTGCTGACTGCGCCGTCGTAGGCCATGGTCGGTGCGACCATGGCTAGGAAACCCACCGATCGCGGGCTTGTTGAGGCGGTGGCGGCAGGTTCCGGAGTTCGAACGTCGCATCCCGCGGGCGCGTTGATCAGTGAGCGGCAACCCGCTCTCGATTCCGGGATCGCCCGTCTCATTGAGGCGCTTGCACGAGAATGCGCGCGTCGCGATCATTCGGCTTCGGTCGGTCAAGCCAACGTTACCCAAAAGGATAATAGATGCGCACGGCGATCTACGCCCGATTTTCGTCCGATCTCCAGAACGATCGATCGGTAGAAGACCAGAACGCGCTGTGTCGAGGGTACGCCGAAAAGGCGGGATGGCGAGTGACCGCAACCTTTGCGGACTGTGCCGTCTCGGGGTCGTCTATTCACAACAGACCCGATTATCAGCGCATGATCGGCTTGGCGGCTGCTGGTGAGATCGATGTCATTCTGGCGGAGGACATCGATCGCCTGTCGCGGAACCTCGCCGACATCGCGCGGCTCTACGAGCGGATGAACTTCTTCGGAGTGAAGCTCGTCACCGCCGCTGATGGCGAACTCGACGAAATGCATATCGGCTTCAAAGGAACTCAGTCGGCCGTTTTTCTGAAGGGGCTGGCGCAAAAAACGAGACGAGGAATGGCCGGCGTCATCCGGCAAGGTCGAAACGCTGGTGGTCGAGCATACGGTTACAAGCCCGTTCCCGGAGCTCCTGGCGTGCTGACGATCGTCGACTCCGAGGCCGCTATCGTTCGACGCATCTTTGCCGATTATGTCGCTGGCAAGTCGCCACGGGCCATAGCTGGTGAACTTAACGCTGAAGGTGTACCTCCACCCCGGGGGGACTACTGGGCCGCGGTCACGCTGAACGGTAATCGAAAGCGAGGCCACGGTATTCTTCTCAATCCGCTGTACGTGGGCCGCCTCGTTTGGAATCGCGTGCGGATGGTCAAGGATCCCGAGACCGGAAACCGCATCTCGCGGGTCAATCCCGAGGCGGAGTGGCAGGAACAAGCCGTCCCGGCATTGGCGATCGTGGAAAAGGAAATATTCGCTGCAGCGCTCGCAAAGCGCGGAGGGCGAGCTGCGATGGCGCCACGCGACCGATCGACGCCGCGGCATCTTCTATCCGGGCTGCTAAGGTGCGGTTCCTGCGGCGCCGGCATGTCGGTCAAGGATCATCACCGAGGACGCACACGCATTCGCTGCACGAAGGCGACCGAGGCGGGGAGCTGCGACAATACCCGGTCCTACACGCTCGACGTGATCGAGGCCGCCGTGGTGGGCGGATTACGCGACCGAATGGTCGATCGCGACGGCATCGCGCTTTATGTGCGCGTCTACAACGAGGAGCGGCGGGCTCTCGCGGCTGATAGCGTAAATCGACGCGCCCGGATCGAGAAGCGTCTCCAGCAGGCGGAGCGTGAACAGGATCGTATCTACAAGGCCTTCGTCATGGGGCTCATTGACGAAGACCAGGTCAAGCGCGATTTGCCTCCGCGGAAAGCTGAATGCGAAGCCCTACGTGCCGAACTTGCCCTATGCGACGATCCGCCCAACATCGTCTCGCTTCATCCGGCAACGGTGTCTCGTTACCTCGCCTCGATCGAGCATCTGGCTACGACCATGCGCGAGGGCGAGGCCTATGGAGCTGAGTCGAAGAAGGCGCTTCGCGATTTGATCAGCACGGTCACGGTGTACAAGACACCTGCCGGGGTTGCGCCGGAGATAGAGGTCACAGGACAGCTGACAAAATTGATCGGAGGCGACCATTTCCCCACTAGCAAGGCTGTGGGGGGTCGAATGGTAGCGGGAGAGGGATTTGAACCCCCGACACGCGGATTATGATTCCGCTGCTCTAACCAACTGAGCTACCCCGCCCCACAAACCGGAGCACCGAAGAACGGCGTCCCATCGTGAGCGCGCGGTAT
>JAESGM010000388.1_pt1 | contig 41755 bp, 40 predicted proteins | sample 9269721 | NCBI WGS metagenome assembly JAESGM01 (sample SAMN15720920, study PRJNA650825) | algae metagenome | isolation source: Komarekiella atlantica HA4396-MV6 and co-occurring heterotrophs from... | place: USA: Theobald House, Kauai, HI | collected 2009-07-29
CGGCCGCCTCAAAGACTGGCGCCGCGTCGCCACGCGCTATGACCGTTGCGCCCATACCTTTATGTCCGCAATCACACTGGCCGCGACCGTCCTGTTCTGGCTGCCGCATACAGAGTCCTGAGCCTAGACTTTCTTGCGGAAGTTTGCAGGAGCGTGACGTTCTCGATCGCGGTCTTCGCATCGCAAAATTCGAATTTCTTTGACCTGAATTCGATCGGACTGCCGGCTGTTTGCGTGATCGCCCTGTGTCTTTGCTATTGCCTCGTCTTGGGCGGCTACTCCAACATCGGCCACAAGGAGAGGAGAAGTTGATGCATCTTGCTCCCGTTCAGCTCACTGGCGTCCGCATCCGCCGGGACGTCAGCCGTTTTCTTTTGAGGAATTCGTTGAACTTCCTAGCGATTTTTGCTTCTCTTGCGATCGTCCTCGGCCTCTATTCGCTCGCGGGTGATGCTGATTTCGGTCATTTCATTTTTCTGATCATCAGCCTTTGTCATGGCGCGGTGATAGCCACAATTTTCTTCCGATATCGATAGATCCTGCAGGAAGCAGCGGGCGCCATGTTGGGAAGCATCGGGCGTCGCTGACGGATCGACATGGTACGCCTTGCGTCGGTGATGGGCATGGCCCCGTCGCCCGAGCAAGATCAATCGACATGGTTTCTCCAGAAATGGATGGCTGACGGCGGTCACGGCGCGCAGGTCAGCCACGCCAAGCGCGCGGGTTGACGCCCGGGCTCCGGAAGGGGCATCAGCGGGGCGAGGGGAACCGATTCACTCCGGGGTATCCATGCTACGCCTGTTCGGCGCCGGCGCGCTCGCGCTGCTGTGCGCATCCTGCAACGCCAGCTACACGGCGAGCATCAGCGAGACGCTGGCCGAAGCGCCGGTGCGCCAGTCCTGCCCTGCCTTCAGGGCCGGGCCATTCGTGGCCGAGGGCGCGCGCAGCTACGGCGCCGAGCGGATCACGACCTTCCGCAACGACACGAATTTCCACTGTCGCTGCATCCTCAAGGCCGCGACCGACGCGCCGAGCTGCAGCCAGGTGAGGCGTTTCCAGCTCGGCCGGATCGAGGAAGGCTGAGTTCGTCCGTAGGGCGTCGCAGGCTCCTGGCAAGGGGTCAGACCAAATGCGACTCCGTTCGCCCTTGTGCGCTGTGGCGATACTGTTAAACAGCGCCCAAGACTCCCCATTCTCCCTCGGGATGCACGTATGTCCGTCCGTCGCCTGGCGCCCGAATCGGTTCAACCCGCCCATTTCGCCTTCTCGGCGGAGAATGCGGCCTGGGCGAAGACCATCATTTCGAAGTTCCCCGAGGGCCGCCAGGCCTCCGCGGTGATCCCGCTGCTGTGGCGCGCGCAGGAGCAGCATGACTACTGGCTGCCGCGCGCCGCGATCGAGACGGTCGGGCAGATGCTGGGCATGCCCACGATCCGCGTGCTGGAGATCGCGACCTTCTACACGATGTTCAACCTCGCTCCCGTGGGCCGCAAGTTCGTGCAGGTCTGCGGGACCACGCCCTGCCGGCTCAGGGGCGCAGAGACGATCATCGAGGTCTGCAAGAAGGAGATCGGCCCGGAAAAGACGGTCTCCGCCGACGGCCACTTCTCCTGGCTTGAGGTCGAGTGCCTGGGCGCCTGCTGCAACGCGCCGATGGTGCAGATCAACAACGATTTCTATGAGGACCTGACCAAGGACAACTTCACCGCGCTGCTGAACGACATGCGCGCGGGCAAGCCGGTCCGGATCGGGTCGCAGATCGGCCGCAAGAGCTCGGAGCCCGTGACCGGCCAGCAGACGCTGCAGGACAATGCGCTCTACGACGGTTCGGCCGTCGGCTCGTGGAAGCAGGCCTTCGAGGAGCGCGTGCAGCGCGCCGAGGCCGCGAAGAAGGCGGCCGCCGAAGAAGCCGCGAAGGCCGCGGCCGCAGGCGCGCCGGCCGGGCCGCTCGCGGACACGCCGCAGACGCCGAAGCCGCCCAACACGCCGCAGCCCGCCGCCGTGGCGAAGCCGACGAAATCGGAATCCACCGCCCCGCAGTCGGGCGCGGCGACGGCCGCGACCACGCGCCGCGCGCCGGCGGACGGCGACGTCTCGCTCGATCGCAACAAGCTTGGCAATACGCCCGCCAAGGGCGAGGCCGCGACCGGCCAGGCGGCCGCCTCGCCCCCGCCGCATGTGCCGACCGCGGGCAAGGCCGCCGCGGCCGAGGCCTTCGTCGACGATGGGGGGCCCGAGGCGGCCCCCGCGACCCTGCCGGCGGCGCGCACCGGCGGCCCGGACGATCTCAAGCTGATCTGGGGCGTCGGGCCGAAGATGGAGGCCATGCTCCATTCCATGGGCTTCTTCCATTTCGACCAGATCGCCGCCTGGACGGAGGAGAACCTCCGTTGGGTCGACCGCCGGCTCGAGGGCTTCAGGGGCCGCGCACGCCGCGACGACTGGATCGGCCAGGCGAAGAAGCTCGCAGGAGGGTGGCGTCCGGCCTCGAAGGCCGGCGACCGCCTGGACAAGTGAGAGGCTGAACCATGCTCGCCGATCGCGACCGGATCTTCACGAATCTCTACGGGCAGCATGACCCGGGCCTGAAGGCGGCGCAGATGCGCGGCTGCTGGGACGGCACCAAGATGCTGCTCGGCATGGGCCGGGACTGGATCATCGAGGAGATGAAGGCCTCCGGCCTGCGCGGGCGCGGCGGCGCCGGCTTCCCGACCGGGCTCAAATGGTCGTTCATGCCGAAGCAGTCGGACGGCAGGCCGCATTACCTCGTCGTCAACGCCGACGAGTCGGAGCCCGGCACCTGCAAGGACCGCGAGATCATGCGGAACGATCCGCATCATCTGGTCGAGGGCTGCCTGCTCGCGTCCTTCGCGATGAACGCGAACGCCTGCTACATCTACATCCGCGGCGAATATATCGCCGAGCGCGTGGCGCTGCAGAAGGCGATCGACGAGGCCTACGAGGCCAAGCTGATCGGCAAGGACAACGTCAACGGCTGGCCGTTCGACCTTTACCTGAGCCATGGCGCGGGCGCCTATATCTGCGGCGAGGAGACGGCGCTGCTCGAGTCCCTTGAGGGCAAGAAGGGCATGCCGCGCATGAAGCCGCCGTTCCCGGCGAACATGGGCCTCTACGGCTGCCCGACCACGGTCAACAATGTCGAGTCGATTGCGGTCGCCGGCACGATCCTCAGGCGCGGCGCGGCCTGGTTCAAGTCGATCGGCACGCCGAACAACCACGGTACGAAGCTCTATTGCATCTCCGGCCACGTCAACACGCCCTGCAACGTCGAGGAGGCGCTTGGCCTGCCGTTCCGCGAGCTCATCGATCGGCATTGCGGCGGCATCCGCGGCGGCTGGGACAATCTCAAGGCCGTGATCCCCGGCGGTTCCTCGGTTCGCATGGTGCCGGCGGAGCAGATCATCGACACCCCGATGGACTTCGACTCGCTGTCCAAGCTGAAGTCCGGCCTGGGCACCGCGGCCGTGATCGTGATGGACAAGTCGACCGACATCATCCGCGCCATTGCCCGCATCAGCGCCTTCTACAAGCACGAGAGCTGCGGCCAGTGCACGCCCTGCCGCGAGGGCACGGGCTGGATGTGGCGCGTCGTCAGCCGCATGGCCGAGGGGCGCGCGCAGAAGCGTGAGATCGACATGCTGCTCGACGTCAGCAAGCAGATCGAGGGCCACACGATCTGCGCGCTCGGCGACGCGGCGGCCTGGCCCATCCAAGGTCTAATCAATCACTTCCGGCACGAGATCGAGGCCCGGATCGACCAGTATGCGGCGAACCCGCATGCCGATCCCGCCCCGATGGCGATGGCGGCGGAATGAGGCAGGGGCAGCTTGAGGAGCGGTACGCGATGAAGCGAATGATCCTTGCGGCGGCGGTTCTGGCCCTGGCCGGCTGCGGCGGCAGCGCGCGGCTGCCATTCGGCAGCGATCCGCGCACGGCGTCCCTGCAGCCGACGCCACAGCCGGTACAGCCTGCGCCCCAGGCCGGCGGCGGCCGCCCCTCGGTCGCCATCAACGCCACGCCCCAGAAGGTGCAGGACACGATCATCGCGCGCGCCCAGCGCCGCGGCACGACGATCGTCGGCAGCAACCAGACGGGCGTGACGCTGGAGGCGCCGCTCGCCTCCTCGACCGAGGTCGTGGAGCAGCAGTGTGGCCCGCACCGTCCCGGCCGGACACAGCGCATTTATCTCGAGACGTTGCCGAGCGGCACGGGCACCGTGGTGTCGGAGGACCGCTTCATCGTCGACGACGGCTCGCGCTCGTGCCAGCTGACGCTGACAGCCGCCGACGTCGAGGGCGCCAACGCCTCGCTCATGGACCTGAAGCAGCAGTCCGAGGGCCAGCGCGTCGCCTCGACCCGCACGCCAGCCGGTGGGGCTGGCGCGAGCGGCGGCGCCAGCGGCGCCGGTCGCGGCACGCCGCGCTCCGCCGATCCCGCGGGTGGTCTCGAGCCCCTGAATCCCGGCCGGCCGGTCGTGCCGATCCGCTGAGAAAGTTTCGCCGATGACCAAGATCATCATCGATGGCGTGGAGGTCGACGTCCCGCCGACCTACACCGTCCTGCAGGCCTGCGAGGCTGCGGGCTCGGAAGTGCCGCGCTTCTGCTTCCACGAGCGGCTCTCGGTCGCCGGCAACTGCCGCATGTGCCTCGTCGAGGTGAAGGGCGGCCCGCCCAAGCCGCAAGCCTCCTGCGCCATCGGCGTGCGCGACCTGCGTCCCGGCCCCAACGGCGAGCCGCCGGTCGTCTCGACCAAGTCGCCGATGGTGAAGAAGGCCCGCGAGGGCGTGATGGAGTTCCTGCTGATCAACCATCCGCTCGACTGCCCGATCTGCGACCAGGGCGGCGAGTGCGACCTGCAGGACCAGGCGATGGCCTACGGCGTCGACACTTCGCGCTACGCCGAGAACAAGCGGGCCGTCGAGGACAAGGAGATCGGACCGCTCGTCAAGACCTCGATGAACCGCTGCATCCATTGTACGCGGTGCGTCCGCTTCACGCAGGAGGTCGCCGGCGTCGGCGATCTCGGCGCGATTGGCCGCGGCGAGGACATGGAGATCACGACCTATCTCGAGGCCGCGATGGGCTCCGAGCTGCAGGGCAACGTCGTGGACCTCTGCCCCGTCGGCGCCCTGACCGCGAAGCCCTACCGGGCGCGCTATCGTCCCTGGGAGCTTTCCAAGACCGAGAGCGTCGACGTGATGGATGCCCTCGGCAGCAACATCCGCGTCGATTCCAAGGGCAAGGAAGTCATTCGCATCCTGCCGCGCATCCATGAGAGCATCAACGAGGAGTGGCTGTCGGACAAGGGCCGGCATGTCGCCGACGGATTGAAGACGCAGCGGCTCGACCGGCCCTACGTGCGCGAGAACGGCAAGCTCCGGCCCGCGAGCTGGAGCGAGGCCTTCGCCGCCATCGCGGCCCGCGTGAAAGCGGCGCAGCCGAACCGCATCGGCGCCATCGGCGGCGCGCTGGCGGGCGTCGAGGAACTCTATGCGCTGAAGTCGCTGCTGGCGGCGCTCGGCTCCGCCAACATCGACATGCAGGGCAGGGGCGGGCTTGATCCGGCGAGGGGCCGCGCCTCCTATCTCTTCAACAGCGGGATCGAGGGCATCGAGAACGCCGACGCGGTGATGATCGTCGGCTCGAACCCGCGCAAGGAAGCGCCGCTCCTCAACGCGCGCATCCGCAAGCGCTGGCTGCGCGGTGGCCTGCTGACCGGTCTCGTCGGCCCGAAGGTCGACCTGACCTACGCCTACAATCACCTGGGAACGGGCGTCGACACGCTGCGCGGCTTCGTCGATCACGCGCCGGCCGCCAAGGAGCGGCCCGCGATGATCGTCGGCGCGGGGCTCTTCGCGCGGCCCGACGGCGCCGCGCTGATGGCGATGGCGGCGAGGGCCGCGGTGGCGCTCGGCGTCGTCAAGGACGGCTGGAACGGCTTCAACGTGCTGCACACCGACGCGAGCATGGTGGGCGCGCTCGACATCGGGTTCGTGCCGGGCGAGGGCGGTCTCGACCTCGCGGCGATGCTCTCGGGCGGCGTGGACGTGCTCTTCAACCTCGGCGCGGACGAAGTCGAGATCCCGGCCGGCGCCTTCGTGATCTATCAGGGCACGCATGGCGACCGCGGCGCGCACCGCGCCGACGTGATCCTGCCCGGCGCGGCCTACACCGAGAAGTCCGCGACCTACGTCAACATGGAAGGGCGGCCGCAGCAGACCAACCGCGCCGTCTTCCCGCCAGGGGAGGCGAAGGAGGATTGGGCCATCTTCCGGGCGCTGTCCGACGTCCTCGGGCGGAAACTGCCGTTCGACAGCCTTGCGCAGCTGAGGAAGGCTCTCTACCTCCAGCATCCGCACCTCGCGGCGCTGGACGCCGTACAGCCTGCGGATGCCTCCGCCATCGCCGAACTCGCCAAGGGCCCGACGAACGCCGGGACCGCGCCGTTCGCCGAAGCGGTGACCGACTTCCACCTGACCAATCCCATCGCCCGCGCCTCGGCCGTGATGGCGGAATGCGCGTCGCTCGCGAAGGGACAACTGCCGCTCGCGGCGGAGTGACGGGACGATGGCTTTCACGGACATTCTCTGGCTGGTTGGCACGATCCTCCTGAAGAGCGTGGTGCTCGTGGTGGCGCTGCTCGTGCTCGTCGCCTACCTGCTCTACGCCGACCGCAAGATCTGGGCGGCGGTGCAGCTCCGCCGCGGCCCGAACGTGGTCGGACCCTGGGGCCTGTTCCAGAGCTTCGCGGACCTCCTCAAGTTCGTGCTGAAGGAGCCGACGATCCCCGCCGGCGCGAACAAGGGCGTGTTCCTGCTGGCGCCGCTCGTGACGGCCACGCTCGCGCTCTCGGCCTGGGCCGTGATCCCGGTGGGCGACGGCTGGGCCATCGCCGACATCAACGTCGGCATCCTCTACATCTTCGCGATCTCGTCGCTCGGCGTCTATGGCGTCATCATGGGCGGCTGGGCCTCGAACTCGAAGTATCCGTTCCTCGGCGCGCTGCGCTCGGCGGCGCAGATGGTGTCCTACGAGGTGAGCCTCGGCTTCGTGATCATCTGCGTGCTGATGATCGTCGGATCCCTGAACCTGAACGACATCATCACGGCCCAGAAGCAGTACGGCCTCGCCACCGCGCTCGGCGTGCCGTGGCTGACCTTCCTCAACTGGTACTGGCTGCCGCTCTTCCCGATGATGGTGATCTTCTTCATCTCGGCGCTGGCGGAGACCAACCGGCCGCCGTTCGACCTGCCGGAAGCGGAGTCGGAGCTCGTCGCCGGCTTCATGTCGGAGTACGGCTCGACGCCGTACATGATGTTCATGCTCGGCGAGTACGTGGCCATCGTCACGATGTGCGCGCTGACGGCGATCCTCTTCCTCGGCGGCTGGACCTCGCCGATCGACCTGCCGCCCTTCAACTGGGTGCCGGGCGTCGTCTGGTTCGTGGTCAAGACCTGCGCCGTCTTCTTCATGTTCGCGATGGTGAAGGCCTTCGTGCCCCGCTACCGCTATGACCAGCTCATGCGGCTGGGCTGGAAGGTCTTCCTGCCGATCTCCCTCTTCGCTGTCGTCGCCTACGGCCTGATCCTGCAGATCACGGGCTGGGCCGGCGTCATGGCGGCGCAGTGAGGGTACGCGCCATGATGTTCCCCCACGAGGACCCCTTCATCCCCACGGACGAGGAGAAGCAGGCCGCGCTGACGCTGATGGCCGGCATCCTCGGCCTGCTGCTGCTCGGCGTGCTGGCTTTCGAGGTGCTGGACTACGATATCTCCGGCGCGATGCAGACGATCGTCGCCTTCGCGCTCGTCATCGTCGTGATGGGACCGCGCCACGTCGCCTATTTCGTCAATGTCCTGCGCTTCCTGCGCAACGGATGGAGATGACCATGTCTCTCGCGCAAGCCGCCAAGGGCCTGCTGCTCAAGGAGTTCGCGTCGGCCTTCCTGCTGTCGGTGCGCTACCTCTTCAAGCCGAAGGCCACGATCAACTATCCGTTCGAGCGCAATCCCGTCTCGCCGCGCTTCCGGGGCGAGCATGCGCTGCGCCGCTATCCCAACGGCGAGGAGCGCTGCATCGCCTGCAAGCTGTGCGAGGCCATCTGCCCGGCGCAGGCGATCACGATCGAGATGGGGCCGCGCCGCAACGACGGCACGCGCCGCACCACGCGCTACGACATCGACATGACGAAATGCATCTACTGCGGCATGTGCCAGGAGGCCTGCCCGGTCGACGCGATCGTCGAGGGGCCGAACTACGCCTTTGCGACGGAGACGCGCGAGGAGCTGTTCTATGACAAGGACAAGCTGCTCGCGAACGGCGAGCGGTGGGAGCGGGAGATCGCCCGCAACATCGCCGCCGACGCGCCGTACCGGTGATGGAGCCAGCACAGCCATGAACGCCATCGCCCTTTTCTTCTACCTCTTCGCCTTCGTCACGCTCGGCTCCGCGCTGATGGTGATCACGGCGCGCAATCCGGTGCATTCGGTGCTCTGGCTGATCCTCGCCTTCTTCAACGCGGCGGGGCTGTTCCTGCTGATGGGCGCCGAGTTCATCGCGATGATCCTCGTCGTCGTCTATGTCGGCGCGGTGGCGGTGCTGTTCCTGTTCGTCGTCATGATGCTGGACGTCGATTTCGAGGAGTTCCGGCGCGGCTTCATGCAGAACCTGCCGGTCGGCGCGCTGATCGCGGCGGTCTTCGCGATCGAGCTCGTGCTGGTGGTCGGCGCCTGGACCTTCACGCCCGAGGCTCTGAGCATGAAGCAGGCCGCTGCGGCGATGCCGGCGGACGCCTTCAACACGCGCGCGCTCGGCCGCGTGCTCTACACGAAATACGCCTATCTCTTCCAGGGTGCCGGCCTCGTGCTGCTCGTCGCCATGATCGGCGCGATCGTGCTGACGATGCGCCCCTCGCGCCCGCATGTGCGCCGCCAGGACATCATGAAGCAGAACGCGCGCACCAAGGAGACTGGGGTCGAGGTTCTCCAGGTGAAGCCGGGGCAGGGGCTTGGCGAGCACGGGCTTCGCGAGAAGGCGGAGGCGTGAGTATGCTCCGCCTGTCATCCCCGGCGAGCGAAGCGAGGGAAGGGGATCCAGTCCCCCGCCGCGCTGACGCCTTGACCGCCGCCTGGATTCCCTTCCCCTCCGCGGCTGCGCCGCTCCGGCCGGGAATGACATCGAGGACACCATGCTGACCATCGGCCTCGGCCATTACCTCACCGTCGCGGCGATCCTGTTCACGCTCGGCGTGTTCGGCATCTTCGTGAACCGCAAGAACATCATCGTCATCCTGATGTCGGTGGAACTGATCCTGCTCGCGGTGAACATCAACCTCGTCGCCTTCTCGACGCATCTCGGCGACATCACGGGCCAGGTCTTCGCGCTGTTCGTGCTGACGGTCGCGGCGGCCGAGGCGGCGATCGGCCTCGCCATCCTCGTCGTCTATTTCCGGAACCGCGGCACGATCGCGGTCGACGACGTCAACATGATGAAGGGCTGAGGCGACCATGTATCAGGCCATCGTCTTCCTTCCGCTCCTCGGCTTCCTGCTCGCCGGCATCGCCAGCCTGCTGACGCACAAGCTCGGCCGCGACGTCGCGGCCTGGAGCGCCGCCGACCATTCCGCGCATGACCATCACCACGCCGGCCATGACGCGCATGGGCACGGCCACGACGACCATCATGCCGTCGAGCCGTCGCCGCACAGCGAGGGCGTCATCCGCTTCGCCGAGATCGTGACGACGGCGCTGCTCTTCGTCGCCTGCGCGCTCTCCTGGATCGCCTTCATCGAGCAGAACCTCGGCAAGGCCGGCCCCTACACGATCCCGGTGGCGAACTGGATCTCGTCCGGCGCGCTGCAGGTCTCGTGGTCGCTGCGCGTCGATCCGCTGACCTGCATGATGCTCGTCGTGGTGACGACCGTGTCGTCGCTCGTGCATCTCTATTCGATCGGCTACATGCACGAGGATCCGCACCGGCCGCGGTTCTTCGCCTATCTCTCGCTCTTCACCTTCGCCATGCTGATGCTGGTGACGTCGGACAACCTCGTCCAGATGTTCTTCGGCTGGGAGGGCGTCGGTCTCGCGAGCTACCTGCTGATCGGCTTCTGGTACAAGAAGCAGTCGGCCAAGGACGCGGCGATGAAGGCCTTCATCGTCAACCGCGTCGGCGACTTCGGCTTCGCGCTCGGCATCTTCCTGGTCTTCTGGCTGACGGGCTCCGTCGCCTTCGAGCAGATCTTCGCCGCGGCGCCCGGCCTCAAGGATGCGCAGACCGGCTTCATCGGCCTCCAGGGCCATGCGCTGACGATCGCCTGCATCCTCCTGTTCATGGGCGCCATGGGCAAGTCGGCGCAGTTTCTCCTGCACACCTGGCTGCCGGACGCGATGGAGGGCCCGACGCCCGTGTCGGCGCTCATCCACGCCGCCACGATGGTGACCGCCGGCGTCTTCATGGTGGCGCGTCTCTCGCCGCTGTTCGAGATGGCCCCGGCCGCGCAGGCCGTGGTCATCATCATCGGCGGCATGACGGCTTTCTTCGCGGCGACGGTCGGCCTCGTGCAGAACGACATCAAGCGCGTCGTCGCCTATTCGACCTGCTCGCAGCTCGGCTACATGTTCGTGGCGCTGGGCGCAGGCGGCTACGCCATGGGCGTCTACCACCTGTTCACGCACGCCTTCTTCAAGGCGCTGCTGTTCCTTGGCGCCGGCTCGGTCATCCATGCGATGCACCATGAGCAGGACATCAGGAACATGGGCGGCCTCGCCAGGAAGATTCCCTACACGGCGGCGCTGATGGCGATCGGCACGCTGGCGCTGACGGGCTTCCCCTTCACGGCCGGCTATTACTCGAAGGACGCGATCATCGAGACGGCCTTCGCCTCGCACACGTTCGGCAAGGACTTCGCCTTCGTCTGCGTGGTCGTTGCGGCCTTCATGACCTCCTTCTACTCCTGGCGCCTCTGGTTCCTGACCTTCTGGGGTCCGACGCGCGCCGATCACCATACCTACGACCATGCGCACGAGAGCCCGACGGTGATGATGATCCCGCTCTTCGTGCTGGCGGCCGGCGCGATCCTCGCGGGTTTCCCGCTGAAGGAGGCCTTCATCGGCCATAACCACGACGCCTTCTGGAAGGGCTCGCTCGCCTATGCCGCGGACAACCACATCCTGCACGCCTACCACGAGGTGCCGAAGTGGGTGGTCTTCGCGCCGCTGGTGATGATGATCTCCGGCTTCGCGCTCGCCTGGTACATGTACGTCCGCTCGCCCGAGACGCCGAAGCGGCTCGCGGCCGAATTCCCCGGCCTCTACCGCTTCCTGCTCAACAAGTGGTACTTCGACGAGCTCTACGACCGCATCTTCGTGCGTCCCGCCAAGTGGCTCGGCCGCTTCCTCTGGAAGAAGGGCGACGGCGTGGTGATCGACGGCTTCGGCCCCGACGGCGTGTCCAAGGCCGTCATCGAGACGACGGGCAAGGTCGTGAAGCTGCAGACCGGCTACATCTACAACTACGCCTTCACGATGCTCATCGGCGTTGCGGCGCTCGTCACCTGGTATCTGTTCGGAGGGTGGCGCTGATGCCCGGCTTCGGCATTCTTTCCGGCCTTCTCGTCCTGCCGCTCATCGGTGCGCTGTTCATCGCCTTCGCGCTCAAGGACGACGAGGCGGGCATCCGCAACACCCGCTGGGTCGCGCTCTGGACCACGCTCGCGACGCTGCTGCTCTCGCTGATCGCCTGGGCCGCCTTCGACACGGCCAAGCCCGGCTTCCAGCTCATCGAGCGGAAGGAATGGATCGGGCCGATCGTCTACCAGCTCGGCGTCGACGGCGTGTCGATGCCGTTCGTGCTGCTGACGGCCTTCCTCATGCCCTTCTGCATCGTCGCCTCGTGGGAATCCGTCACGAAGCGCGTGCGGGAGTACATGATCGCCTTCCTCGTCCTCGAGACGATGATGATCGGCGTCTTCGTCGCGCTCGACACGGTGCTGTTCTACGTCTTCTTCGAGGCCGGCCTGATCCCGATGTTCCTGATCATCGGCATCTGGGGCGGCGCGCGGCGCATCTACGCGAGCTTCAAGCTGTTCCTCTACACGTTGCTCGGCTCGGTGCTGATGCTGCTCGCCATCATGTTCATGTACTGGGACGCCGGCACCACGGACATCGTGCGGCTGCTCGCGCACAAGTTCGACCCCAAGTACCAGACCTGGCTGTGGCTCGCCTTCTTCGCCTCCTTCGCGGTGAAGATGCCGATGTGGCCGGTCCACACCTGGCTGCCGGACGCGCACGTCGAGGCGCCGACGGCGGGCTCGGTGATCCTCGCCGGCATCCTCCTGAAGATGGGCGGCTACGGCTTCATCCGCTTCTCGCTGCCGATGTTCCCGGATGCGTCGGTCTATTTCGCGCCGCTCGTCTTCGCGCTGTCGGTCGTGGCGATCATCTACACCTCGCTGGTGGCGATGATGCAGGACGACATCAAGAAGCTGATCGCCTACTCGTCCGTCGCCCACATGGGCTTCGTGACGATGGGCATCTTCGCCGGCAACGCGCAGGGCGTGCAGGGCGCGGTGTTCCAGATGGTGAGCCACGGGCTCGTGTCGGGCGCGCTCTTCCTCTGCGTCGGCATCGTCTACGACCGCATGCACACGCGCGAGATCGCGGCCTACGGCGGCCTGGTGAACAGGATGCCCTGGTACGCGCTCGCCTTCATGGTCTTCACCATGGCGAACGTGGGCCTGCCCGGCACGTCCGGCTTCGTCGGCGAGTTCCTGACGCTGATGGGCGCCTTCAAGGCCAACACCTGGGTTGCCTTCCTGGCGACGACGGGCGTCATCCTCTCGGCTTGCTACGCGCTCTGGCTGTTCGCCCGGGTGGTGTTCGGCGAGATCAAGCGGCCGGTGCTGCAGACGATTCCCGATCTCGACCGGCGCGAGATGGCGATGCTCGCGCCGCTCGTGCTGCTGGTGATCTACTACGGCGTGCAACCGGGTCCGATCCTCGACGCCTGCGCGGCCTCGGTCGACCAGATCCTGAAGAGCTACCAGACGGCGGCCGCGGCCGTCGGCAAGACCGCGCTGCTCGGACACTGAGGGCCAGACCATGAATTTCACCACGCCGGTCTTCGCCCTGCCGTCCCTCTGGCCGGCGCTGCCCGAGATCGTGCTCGCGCTCGGGGCTCTCGTGATGATCCTCGTGGGCGCGATCCGCGGTCAGTCCGCCGCCACGCAGCGCGTGATCGACGCGATGGCGATCGCGCTCATGGGCATCGCGCTGCTGATCGTGCTCGGCCAGGACAATGCGAAGGTCACGACCTTCGAGCGGCTTTTCGTCTCCGACGGCTTCTCGCGCTTCATGAAGGTGCTGACGCTGGCCGGCTCCATGATGGCGGTGCTGCTGGCGATCGACTTCATGAAGCGCCGCGGCATCGAGAAGTTCGAGTATCCGATCCTCATCACGCTCGCCACGCTCGGCATGCTGATGATGATCTCGTCGAATGACCTGATCTCGCTCTACATCGGCCTCGAGCTGCAGTCGCTCGCCGCCTACGTGCTCGCCTCGATCCATCGGGACGATGCGCGGTCCTCTGAGGCGGGCCTCAAGTATTTCGTGCTGGGCGCGCTCTCGTCCGGCATGCTGCTCTACGGCGCTTCGCTGATCTACGGCTTCACGGGCAACGTGACGTTCGACGCGATCGCCGCCGCGCTGCAGGGCAAGACTCCCGGCACCGCGACCGGCGCGACCTTCGGGCTCGTGTTCCTGGCGGCGGGCATCGCCTTCAAATGCTCCGCCGCGCCCTTCCACATGTGGACGCCCGACGTCTATGAGGGCGCGCCCACCCCGGTGACGGCTTTCTTCGCCGGCGCGCCGAAGATGGCGGCGGTCGCGCTCTTCACGCGCGTCATGATCGACGCCTTCCCGACGATCACGCACCAGTGGCAGCAGATCATCACCTTCCTGGCCGTCGCCTCGATGGTGCTGGGGGCCTTCGCCGCCATCGGCCAGCGCTCGATCAAGCGGCTGATGGCCTATTCCTCGATCGCCAACGTCGGCTATGCGCTCGTCGCGCTGGCGGCCGGCAACGAGGCCGGCGTGCAGGGCGTCGCGGTCTTCATGGCGACCTACCTCGCCATGACGCTCGGCGTCTTCGCCTGCGTCATGGCGCTGCGCACGCCTGATGGCCATGCCGAGACGATCGAGGATCTGGCGGGCCTCGCCCGCACGCGGCCGGGCATCGCCTTCATGCTCGCGATGCTGATGTTCAGCCTGATCGGCATCCCGCCGCTCGCCGGCTTCTTCGGCAAGTTCTACGCCTTCGCGGCCGCCATCAACGCCAAGCTCTTCGTGCTCGCCGTGATCGGCATCGTCTCGAGCGTCGTGTCCGCCTTCTATTACCTGCGCATCGTCAAGGTGATGTATTTCGACGACGCGACGACAGCCTATGCCGACGGCGACGCCGGCGCGAAGGCGGTGCTCGGCGTCAGCTTCGCCTTCAACTTCCTGTTCGTGCTGTTCGCGGGGCCGCTGGTCGGCTGGGCCGGCAGCGCGGCGAAGAGCCTGTTCTGACGCGCGCCGACGCGGCACTGACGCTGCCTCCGGCGCTGGAGGCACGGGGCGACCGGCTCCTGCATCTGGCGTCGGTCGGCTCCACGATGGACGAGGCGCGGCACCTGCACGGGCGCGAGCCCGGCGCCCGGATCTGGATCGTGGCGGACGAGCAGCTGGCGGGGAGGGGACGCAGCGGCCGCCTCTGGCGGAGCCCGCCGGGCAACCTGCACATGACCCTGCTCGCACCTACGGTGCTCGCGCCGCGCGACCAGCCGAAGCTCGGCTTCGCGGCCGGCGTCGCGCTCGCCGAAACGGCGGCAGCTCTCCTGCCGTCGGCTGTCGCGGTCCGGCTCAAATGGCCGAACGACCTGCTGGTGGACGGCGCCAAGGCGAGCGGCATCCTCCTCGAAGGGCTTGGCGGCGGCTCGGCCGTGGCCATGGGCCTCGGCGTCAATATCGCCGCGCATCCCGACGACACGCCCTATCGCGCCACGCACTTGTCAGCCTTCGCGCCGACGCTCGACCGCGCCGGATTTTTCCGCCTCCTGGCGGAGCGGCTCGCGGCGGCGATCGCCGGGCTCGAGAGCGAGGGCTTCGCGCCCCTGCGTCGCCGCTGGCTGGCCCGCGCCGCGCATCTCGGACGCCCGATCTCCGTCCGGCGCGAGGAGCGCATGGTCGAGGGCCTGTTCCGCGACATCGACGAGGACGGGCGCCTGCTCCTCGACGTCGACGGCTCCATCACCCGCATCGATGCGGGCGACGTCTTTCCCCTCGACAAGGGACCGCCCGCAGCCCAAGAGCGAGACCTGAACGAGGTCCGCCCAGCGACGACCTCCGCATCGATTGCCTAACTCACACGGGATTTTACCGCCGCATGACCGACGCCAGCCCTAGCACCGACCATCTCCATTTCGTGCCGCTCGGAGGCCTCGGCGAGATCGGCATGAACGCCGCGCTCTACGGCCTCGGCAGGGGCAAGGGCAGCGAGTGGCTGATGGTCGATGTCGGCGTCTCCTTCGGCGGTCCCGAGACGCCGGGCGTCGATCTGGTGCTGCCCGACATCGGCTTCGCCGAGAAGGAGCGTAAGAATCTCGCCGGCATCATCATCACGCATGCGCACGAGGATCATTTCGGCGCGCTGGCGACGCTCTGGCCGAAGCTCGGCGCTCCCGTCTACATGACGGAATTCGCCGCCGGCCTGCTCGAGATCCGCCGGCTGCAGGAGCCGGGCGCGCCGAAGATCCCGATCACGATCGTGAAGCAGGGCGACCGGGTGAAGGTCGGCGGCTTCGACGTCGAGTTCATCCCCGTCGCGCATTCGATCCCCGAATCCTGCGCGCTCGCGATCCGCACGCGGGTCGGCACGGTGCTGCACACCGGCGACTGGAAGACCGATCCGACCCCGGTCGTTGGCCTCCCCACCGACGAGAAGCGCCTGCGCGAGATCGGCGACGAGGGCGTGCTGGCGATGGTTGCGGACTCGACCAACATCTTCCGCGACGGCACGTCGCCGTCGGAGGCGGACGTCGCCGTGGCGCTGACGGACCTGATCCGGAACGCGCCGGGCCGCGTGGCGGTCACGACCTTCGCGTCCAACGTGGCGCGCATGCGCTCGGTCGCGGAGGCGGCGCTGGCCTGTGGCCGGGAGGTCGTCTGCATCGGCCGCGCCATGGACCGCGTCGTCCAGGTCGCGACGGAACTGGGCATGCTGAAGGGCCTGCCGCCGTTCCGCTCCCTCGATTCCTACGGCTATCTGCCGCCGGACAAGGTGGTGGCGCTGCTGACCGGCAGCCAGGGCGAGTCCCGCGCGGCGCTCGCCCGCGTGGCGCGCAACGAGCATCCGGAGGTCACGCTGTCGCCCGGCGACCGGGTCGTGTTCTCGTCGCGCACGATCCCCGGCAACGAGAAGGAGGTCGGCGAGATCATCAACAATCTCTACCGGCAGGGCATCGAGGTCATCACCGACCGGACGCATCTCGTCCATGTCTCCGGCCATCCGCGGCGGGCGGAGATGCAGCGTCTGTTCGAATGGGTGAGGCCGAAGGTGGCGATCCCGGCGCACGGCGAGGCGGCGCATCTGACCGAGCACGCGACCTTCGCGCGGTCGCTGGGCGTGCCGACCGTCATCCGCGCCTTCAACGGCGACGTGGTGCGCCTCACCGGGGAGGCCGGCGTCATCGATCATGTCCAGTCGGGCCGCGTGTTCAAGGACGGATCCCTGCTCATTCCGGCCAACGACCGCACGCTGCAGGACCGGCGCAAGCTCTCCTTCGCCGGCATCGTCTCGGTCGCAGTCGCGATCGACGAGCGCGGCACGCTGATGAGCGACGCCGAGGTGCGCACCGCCGGCCTGCCGGTGAAGACCGGCGACGGCCAGAGCTTCGATGCCTTCGTGCTCGAAACGGCGGAGGACCTGCTCGACAACCTGCCGAAGAAGAAGCTGCAGGACCCAGAGGCCGTCCGCCAGATCCTGGAGCGCGGCCTGCGCAACGCGATCGCGCAGGAGTGGGACAAGAAGCCCATGATCCATGCGCTCGTCACGCTCGTGTAGGACTTTGCCATGATCGGACGCCTCAACCACGTCGCCATCGCTGTGCGCGACATCGCGAAAGCCTCGGCCACCTACCGCACCATGCTAGGCGCGGAGGTTTCCGCGCCGCAGGCGCTGCCGGAGCACGGCGTGACGGTCGTCTTCATCACACTGCCCAACAGCAAGATCGAATTGCTGGAGCCCCTTGGCGAAAGCAGTCCGATCGCGAAGTTCCTCGAGAAGAACGCCGATGGCGGCATCCACCATATCTGCTGCGAGGTGGACGACATCATCGCCGCGCGCGACCAGCTGAAGCGCGAGGGAGCGCGGGTGCTGGGCGACGGCGAGCCGAAGATCGGCGCGCACGGGAAGCCGGTGCTCTTCCTGCATCCCAAGGATTTCTCCGGCGCGCTCCTCGAACTCGAACAGGTGTGAGCCATGGCGTTCGGTTCGGCCCTCGCCCTCTATTTCGTCATCTGGTGGATCACGTTGTTCATGGTCCTGCCCTTCGGCGTCCGCTCGCAGCTGGAGGCGGGCGAGGTGACCGAGGGCAGCGAGCCCGGCGCGCCGGCGTCCGTCCGCTTCGCGCGGATCGCGGCGATCAACTCGGTCCTGGCCTTCGTCGTGCTGCTCGCTTTCTGGGCGATCTATGTCGAGAACGTCTTCAACCTGACGATCATCAACGACATCACGCGGCGGTAGGGCGCTGCGCCGGTGTCATTCCCGGCCGGAGCAAAGCGGAGGGGAAGGGAATCCAGCCCTTGCGCCTCGCGACTCTGGATCCCCTTCCCGCGCCTTCGGCGCGCCGGGGATGACAGCTGCTCCGCCATGAGGGTCGATGCGGCGTCGGCGATGAATTGACCCCACGGCCGCGCCGTCGCAAGACACGGTGGTCATCGAGACGGGGGATCACGTTGAGCGACTTCACGCAGGACCTCAAGGCGGGGGCGCTGGTCTATCACCGCCTGCCGAAGCCCGGAAAGCTCGAGATCCAGGCGACGAAGCCGCTCGGCAACCAGCGCGACCTCGCGCTCGCCTATTCCCCCGGCGTCGCCTCGGCCTGCGAGGCGATCGTGGCCGATGCAGGCGAGGCGGCCGAGCTGACGGCGCGGCAGAACCTCGTGGCCGTGGTGACGAACGGCACCGCGGTGCTCGGCCTCGGCGACATCGGGCCGCTCGCTTCCAAGCCGGTGATGGAGGGCAAGGCCGTCCTCTTCAAGAAATTCGCCGGCATCGACTGCTTCGACATCGAGCTCGACCAGAAGGATGTCGGCAAGCTGGTCGATGTCGTCTGCGCGCTGGAGCCGACCTTCGGCGGCATCAATCTCGAGGACATCAAGGCGCCGGAGTGCTTCGAGGTCGAGGCTCAGTGCCGCGAGCGCATGAAGATCCCGGTCTTCCACGACGACCAGCACGGCACCGCGATCATCGTGGCGGCGGCGGTCCTGAACGCCATGCGCCTCGCCGGCAAGGAGCTCAGCCAGGTCAAGCTCGTGACCTCGGGCGCCGGCGCGGCCGCGCTCGCCTGCCTCAACCTGCTGGTCGAGCTCGGCATCAGGCGCGAGAACATCTGGGTCACCGACATCGAGGGCGTCGTCTATCGCGGACGCGAAAAGCTGATGGATCGCTGGAAGGCGGTCTTCGCTCAGGAGACCGAGGCGAGAAAGCTTGCCGAGATCATCGACGGCGCCGACATCTTCCTCGGCCTCTCGGCGGCGGGCGTTCTGAAGCCCGAGCTGCTCGCGCGGATGGCGGAGAAGCCGCTCATCATGGCGCTCGCCAACCCCAATCCCGAGATCATGCCCGACGAGGCGATGAAGGTGCGGCCGGACGCCATGATGTGCACCGGCCGATCCGATTATCCCAATCAGGTCAACAACGTCCTGTGTTTTCCTTACATCTTTCGCGGCGCACTCGACGTGCAGGCGACGACGATCAACGAGCCGATGAAGCTGGCGGCCGTGCGCGCCATCGCGCAGCTCGCGCTGGAGGCGCCCTCCGACGTGGTGGCGCGCGCCTATGGCGGGCAGGCGCGCGTGTTCGGCAAGGAATCGCTGATCCCGAGCCCCTTCGACCCGCGTCTGATCCTCAGGATCGCGCCGGCCGTGGCGCGGGCGGCGATGGAGACCGGCGTCGCGCTGAAGCCGATCGCCGATTTCCACGCCTACGAGGAGCGGCTGTCGCGCTTCGTCTTCCGGTCGGGCTTCGTCATGAAGACCATCCTGCAGGCGGCGAAGGCGGATCCGCGGCGCATCATCTACGCCGAAGGCGAGGACGAGCGCGTGCTGCGGGCCGTGCAGACCGTGGTGGAGGAGGGGCTCGCTATCCCGATCCTGATCGGGCGTCCGAGCGTCGTCGAGAATCGGCTCGAGCGCTTCGGCCTGTCGATCCGCCCGGGCAAGGATTTCGAGCTGGTCAATCCGGAGGACGATCCGCGCTACCGCGACTATGTCCAGACCTACATCGAGGTCGCGGGCCGCAAGGGCATCCGGCCCGACGCGGCTCGGACGCTCGTGCGCACCAACTCCACGGTCATCGCGGCGATCGCGTTGAAGCGCGGCGACGTGGATGCCATGCTCTGCGGCGTCGAAGGGCGCTTCACCTCGCGGCTCCGCTACATCAAGGACATCATCGGCCTCGCGTCCGGCGCGGAGGATTTCGCCGCACTGTCGCTGATGGTGACCTCGAAGGGCGCCTACTTCCTCGCCGACACCCATGTGCGCTGGAACCCGAGCGCGCGCGAGATCGCCGACATGGCGATCCTCGCCGACGGCCATGTGCGCCGCTTCGGCCTGGAGCCGAAGATCGCGCTCCTGTCGCACTCCGATTTCGGCTCCGGCGACTCGCCCGATGCGCGGAAGATGCGCGAAGCCGTGGAACTGATCGTCCAGCGTCGGCCGGACATCGCGGTCGACGGCGAGATGCAGGCGGACACGGCGCTCTCCGAGGCCATCCGCGAGAAGGTGCTGCCGGATGCGCGCTTCAAGGGCGAGGCGAACGTCCTGATCATGCCGAACCTGGATGCGGCCAACATCGCCTACCAGTTCACGAAGATCATGGCCGACGCCCTGCCGGTCGGTCCCATCCTCATGGGGACGGCCTTGCCTGCCCACATCCTCACACCGTCGGTGACGGCGCGCGGCATCGTCAACATGACGGCGGTCGCCGTGGCGGATGCGCAGGCGCGGGGAATCAGTCCAGCGCGGCCCTGAGCTTCTGAGCGGCGGCCTGCAATTCGTCCTGCGGCGCCATCTGGCCGGTGTGCGGCTTCAGCGGCACGCCGTCGAAGCGCGGGATGACATGGACATGCAGGTGGAACACGACCTGCCCGCCGGCGGATTCGTTGAACTGCTGGATCGTCACGCCATCGGCGCCAAAAGCCTTGACCGCCGCGCGGGCGACCGTCTGCACCGCCTCGAAGAGGGGCCCCAGCGCGTCCGGCGGGACGTCGAGGATGTTGCGGGCTGGCACCTTTGGGATCACCAGCGCATGGCCGGGTCCGCGAGGCATGATGTCCATGAAGGCCAGCGCGTGCTCGTTCTCGAAAACCTTGTGCGCCGGCAGAGTGCCCTGCAGGATCTTGGCGAAGATGTTGTCCGGATCGTAGGCGGGCAAGGCGCAGTCCTTCCAAGAAAAATCCCTCCCGTGGGATACGGGAGGGATCTTGGCTCAGCAAGCGGTAAGGCTTGGCCGCTAGGGCCTGGCTTACCAGTAGTAGCGCGGGCGGTAATAGACCGGCCGGTAGCGGCGGTAATAGACGCGGCGCGGACGGTAGTAGTAGACCCGGCGCGGGCGGCGATAATAGACGACGCGGCGGCGCGGCCGGTAGCGGCGGCGGTAGTAGTACTGCGCCCTCTCGGTCGTCGGTGTCCCGTCGACGTCCGGACGGTAATCGCCCTGGACGCGCTCCGCCTCTGACGGCGCTGCCGGCGGCGCGACGGGCATCGGCGCGGCCTCGGCCGTGCTCAAGCCGGCGACTCCGACGGCAGCGACGGCGGCGGCGGCCCCGAACACACCCCTGACGAACGCTCTGCGATCCATGGAAACCCTCCTTGCGGTTACGACGTCACCCCTTTGCGAGAAATTGAAGCCTTTCCGATGAAGGGGCGATGAATGTCAGAACTGTAATGTTCGGGTACCGCTCAAGTTTCCTCCGCGGCCAGCGAAGCAGCGCGATCCTTGCGATAGGGGCCTTCCGCGGCAAGGGCCTCGCCCATCGCCTCGACATGGTCGCGCTCGCGTTCGAGATAGTCGGCGACCGCGCGGCGCAGGCGCGGATCGGCGATGTCGTGCGCCGAATAGGTGGCGGCGGGCATGTAGCCGCGCGCCAGCTTGTGCTCGCCCTGCGCCCCGGCCTCGACCCGCGCGAGGCCGCGCTCGATGGCGAAATCGATCGCCTGGTAATAGCAGACCTCGAAATGCAGGAACGGATGGTCCTCGATGCAGCCCCAGTTGCGGCCGTAGAGCACCTCCTCGCCGATGAAATTGATGGCGCCGGCGATGGGCCTGCCGTCCCGGCTCGCCATGACGAGTAGGATCCTGTCCGCCATGGTCCGGCCGACCTCCGAGAAGAACCGGCGGTTCAGGTAGGGCCGGCCCCATTTGCGGCTGCCCGTGTCCATGTAGAAGGCGAAGAAGGCGTCCCAGTGCGCTTCCGTGATGGCCGCGCCGGTCAGGCGCTCGACCGTGATGCCGTTCGCGAGCGCGGCCTGCCGTTCCTTGCGAATGTTCTTGCGCTTGCGTGAGGCGAGCGTCTCGAGAAACGCCTCGAACGAGGCGTAGCCCGCGTTGCTCCAGTGGAACTGCTGGTCGATGCGCTGGAGGAAGCCCTGCGTGCCCATGACCTCCCATTCCTCGCGCTCGGCGAAAGTGACATGGAGCGACGAGGCGCCGAGCTGCTGGCGCGCCATGCGCAGGCCCTGAATCAAGGCGGCGCGAGACCGCTGCGATCCCGATCCCGCCTTGACGAGCAGCCGCGGTCCGGTCACGGGCGAGAAGGGCGCCGCGACCTGCAGTTTCGGATAGTAGCGTCCGCCGGCGCGCTCATAGGCATCGGCCCAGGCGTGGTCGAAGACATATTCGCCCTGGCTGTGGCTCTTGAGGTAGCAGGGCGCGCAGGCGACGAGCTCGCCATCCTCATCCTCGACGATCACATGCGCCGGCATCCAGCCGCTGCGCCCGCCGGTGCAGCCGGAGACCTCCAGCGCCAGAAGGAACGCGTGGCTGATGAAGGGATTGGGCCGGCCGCCGCCGCTCGCGCCGATCGCGCAGGCGTCCCAGGACGCGGCGTCGACGCTCGTCAGCGAGGGCTCGACGCGGATCCGGAACGCCTGATCCGTCGTGTCCGACATCGTCATCCGCTGGCTTTCATGCTGATTTGACAGTCCGAAATTCGTCGCCTTTTTGCACCGCTGCAAGAGCGATCGGGCTCAGAACCGTCTTGCGCACCCCGGGAGCCGGACGCACATGAGGCGGAGCCGGAGGCGAGCACCATGCAGCAGCAGGTCATGCAACAGCAGATCAAGACGGCAGAAACGAGTCCCGTTCTCGAGTCCCATCGCGGACCGATGCATATCGGCATGGTGGCGCTCAGGGTCCGGGATGTCGAGCGCGTGGCGCAATTCTACGAAGATGTGATCGGGCTCTCGCCGATGGCGGCCGGGCCTGACGGCGCGCTCCTCGGCAATGACGGCGTGCCGCTGCTGAGGCTCGATCGGGACGAGACGGCATCGCGCGCGCCGCGCGGCGCGCCCGGCCTTTTCCACACGGCCTTCGTTCTGCCGCAACGCGCCGACCTCGGCCTCTGGCTCGCGACGGCCGTCGCGAACCGTTGGCGGGTCGAGGGCGCGGCCGACCATCTCGTGAGCGAGGCCATCTACCTGTCGGATCCCGAGGGCAACGGCATCGAGATCTACCGCGACCGACCGGCCGCCGAATGGCCGCACGAGGGCGACCGCGTCCACATGTCGAACGAGCCGCTCGATGTGGATGGCCTCCTGAGGCTCGCCCAGGGCAATCGCCCCGGCCAGACCTACCGCATGCCGCGCGGGGCCCGCATCGGCCACGTCCATCTCAAGGTCGCCGATCTTCCGGAGGCCCGCGCGGTGATCTCCGACCGCTGGGGCATCCCGGAGATGTGCCTGTTCCCAGGCGCCGCCTTCTTCGGCGCCGGCGGGTATCATCACCATCTGGCGACCAACGTCTGGAGCGCCGACGGTCGTCCCGTCGCGGGCGGTCCCTGGCTCGGGCTCAAGGAACTGACGCTGCAGGCGACGGACCGCGCCTTCTACGAGGCCGTGGCTGAGCAATGGCGCGCGGCCGGGGGCCGGACGGACGGCGAGGGCGTCGCGATCGAGTCCCTCGGCATCGCCTTCGCGCTCAGGCCGCCGCAGGCCTGACGATCAGATATCCAGCATTTCCTTGCTGGCGAAGGCCGCGTTCTCCTGAATGAACGCAAAGCGCGCCTCGGGCTTGTTGCCCATGAGCCGCTCGACGGAGTCGGACGTGTCCGCACGCTCGTCGTTCTCGACGACGACCTTCAGGAGATTGCGCTTGGACTTGTCCATCGTCGTCTCCTTGAGCTGCTGCATCGGCATCTCGCCGAGGCCCTTGAAGCGCGTGACCTCGATCTTTCCGCGCGAACCGAGAGACGCGATGATCTCGTCCCGGTGCTTCTCGTCGCGGGCGTAGAGGCTCTTGGTGCCCTGCTGCACGCGGAAGAGGGGCGGGCAGGCGAGGTAGAGATGGCCGCGCTCGATCAAGCGCGGCATCTGCCGGTAGAAGAAGGTGATGAGCAGCGACGCGATATGGGCGCCGTCCACGTCGGCGTCAGTCATGATGATGACCCGCTCGTAGCGCAGCTCGTCGTCGCGATAGTGCGAGCCCATCCCGCAGCCCAGCGCCTGCACGAGATCCGACAGCTGCTGGTTGGCGGAGAGCTTGTCACGGCCCGCCGAGGCGACGTTGAGGATCTTGCCGCGCAGCGGCAGCACGGCCTGCGTCGCGCGGTCCCGCGCCTGCTTGGCGGAGCCGCCGGCCGAGTCGCCCTCGACGATGAAGAGCTCGGAGCCCGCAGCGCCGGTGTTCGAACAATCGGCGAGCTTGCCGGGGAGCCGCAGCTTGCGGACGGCCGTCTTGCGGGCGACGTCCTTCTCGGCCCGGCGGCGCAGCCGCTCCTCGGCGCGCTCGACCACGAAGTCGAGAAGCTTCTCCGCCTGGTTCTTGTAGGCGGCGAGCCAGTGGTCGAACGCGTCGCGCAGCGCATTCTCGACGATGCGCGAGGCCTCGACCGTCGCGAGCTTGTCCTTGGTCTGGCCAACGAACTCGGGTTCGCGGATCGCGACCGACAGCATGGCCGAGATCTGGTTCATGACGTCGTCGGTCGTCACGTCCTTGAAGCGCTTGGCCTGCCCGATGCGCTCGGCATGGTCCTTCAGCGCACGTAGGAGGGCGATACGCAGGCCGCTCTCGTGGGTGCCGCCATCCGCCGTCGGGATGGTGTTGCAGTAGGAGGAGACATGGCCGTCATCCTCCGCGAGCCAGGCGATGGCCCATTCGACCGCGCCATGCTTGCCGGCAGCTCCCGCCTTGCCGGCGAACATCTGGTCGGTGACCAGCGCCTTGCCCTCGATCTCGCGGGCCAGATAATCCTTGAGGCCTCCGGGAAAGCGGAAGACAGCCTTCTCCGGCACGCCCTCGCCCTTGAGGATGGCGGGATCGCAGCTCCAGCGGATCTCGACACCCCCGAAGAGATAGGCTTTGGAGCGCGCCATCTTGAAGAGCCGCCCCGGATCGAAGCGCGCGGCCTCGCCGAAGATCTGCGGGTCGGGCCTGAAGCGCACCTTCGTGCCCCGGCGATTGTGCACGCGGCCCAGCGGCTCGAGCTTCCCCTGCGGCTCGCCGCGCGAGAAGATCATGCGATAGAGCTGCTGGTCGCGCGCGACCTCGACCTCCAGCCGCTCCGACAGGGCGTTGACGACCGAGACGCCGACGCCATGCAGGCCGCCCGAGGTCTCGTAGGCCTTGCCATCGAACTTGCCGCCCGCGTGCAGCGTGCACATGATGACTTCGAGCGCCGACTTCTTCGGAAACTTCTTGTGCGGGTCCACGGGGATGCCGCGGCCGTTGTCCGTCACGCTCAGGAAGCCGTCGGCCGTGAGATCGACGTCGATGAAGGTGGCGTGTCCGGCGACGGCCTCGTCCATCGCGTTGTCGATCACCTCGGCGAAGAGATGGTGCAGCGCCTTCTCGTCGGTGCCGCCTATATACATGCCGGGGCGGCGTCGGACGGGCTCGAGCCCCTCGAGCACCTCGATCGAATCGGCGTTGTAATCGTCGACCGGCGGCTTCGGCGCGGGCGGCGCACGGCGGGACTCCTCGCGGGCCTGCGCCTTGGGCAAGGCCGGGGCCGGCGCGGCCGCCTTCACCGGGTCCAAATCCGCAAAGAGATCATGCGCTTGCGCGGTTTTCGGGGGCATGTCCGCTCATCAAGTGATTCGTCCAGCCACCTTATCGCATGTACAGCGCCACGCTGGAACAGAAGGGAAACAAGCGCCTGGGGATGGCCCAAAAACAAAACGGGCGGCTCACGCCACCCGCCGTCGAAACGCGCAGTACATCCGTGCGTCGCTCCTGCCATTCAAGATGGAGGCAATTCGTTACGAAATTGTGAACCATCCGCAGCCCACCTGGCTCACAGCGACCATTCCTTAACGCGATGGGCCTATCGTCCTATCGGGAAGGGCGGACGGGAGGGTCCGCAGGGTGGGGGACATGGCGGTGCGGTATCATACGGCGGAAGGGGCGATCCAGGCGGCAGGCGCCGCCTTCGCCTGTCCGGACGACGATCTGTCGACGCCGCGCAAACAGCGCCGCAGCCGGATCGCCAGCCGTCTCTGGACCGTCGCGAGTTCCGTCGTCCTTCTGCTTCTGGTGTGATTGCGTCCTGAAAGGGCGGTGGACGCGAGACCGGCGAGGCGCGCTTCAGGCGGCCTTTTCGCTGGTCCGGCCCTGCGCGGCCTGATCCGCTTCCGTGACGACCATGTTCCGGCCCCCGCGTTTCGCGGCATAGAGCGCTGCGTCGGCCCGCTCCACGATCGTGACGGGCGTGTCTTCCTTGCGGACGGTCGCGACGCCGATCGAGATGGTGACGCGGCCGAGGTTCTCGCCGGTCGAGCGCTTCACCAATTCGCGCGCCTGCACGGCCTTGCGCACCTGCTCGGCCACCTGGGTGGCGCCCGCGAGGTCGCAGCCCGGCAGGATGATGGCGAATTCCTCGCCGCCGAAACGGGCCGCGGTGTCCAGGCCCTTGACGTTCTGCTTGATCGACACGGCCACGAGCCGCAGCACCTGGTCGCCCGTGAGATGGCCGAAGGTGTCGTTGAACTTCTTGAAGTGGTCGATGTCCGTCATCAGCAGCGAGAGCGTGTCGCCGGTCCGCTGGGCGTGGCGCAACGCGTCGGCCAGCGCCGTGTCGAAGAACATGCGGTTGACGAGCGTGGTGACCGGGTCGATCTGGCTCTCGGTGCGGATCGCCTCCAGCGCCTCGCGCAGCTCGACCACTTCGCTCTTGGCGTCCGCCAGCTGGTCCGCCAGCTTGCCGTTGAGCCTCGACATCCGCCGCGTCGAGGTCGTCAGCTGCTTGATGATGGCGCGCAGCCGCTCCTCGTCGACGCCGAGCTCCATGACGTCGACCGAATCGTTCAGCGTGCCTCGGTAGTCGTTGATCTCGCCCTTCGCCGTCTCCAGCGCATCGCCGACATTGTCCATCTGGTTGAGCAGGCGGAGCGTGGCGCGCTCCGCCTCGGCGGTGAAGCGGTTGGTGTTGATGAAGCGGTCGTAGATATCGTCGAGTTCGCTCTGCGTGACGCGCCCGAACTTGCGCAGCAGGTCGTTGATCGCCCGCATGAGCGCCGGGTGATGGCCCGTCACATAAGTGTACCAGAGCTCGTAGGCGCGGGGATAGGCGGCGCTCCGGTGACCCCGGATATGCGCGAACGCCTTTTCGCCGATCGCTATCGTGCGCTCGTAGTCGCTCTTGCTTTGCGACATCGATGTCCCCGGCAAACCGCTTTCACGCAACGTTCGCAGATGGACTTTAAGGTCGGGTTAAGCGAACGGATCGAGGTCGAGCGGCTGCGGTGACAAGTTCTGCGCTAAGACGGCGGAATCAGGCCGATTTCCGCCGGATTGGCTTCATCAGGAAGCTCGGCATGTGGTCGCCGAGGCCCCGGACGCTGGGGCCGTCGTCGCCGCGCGGTGCGGGGCGAGACGCGGCTGCGGCAGGAGCCTGCGCCGGCGCTCTGTCGGGGCGCGGCGGACGCGGCGGACGGGGATTCGCCGCCACCTCTTCGCGCGTCTCGGCTCCGGATTCGCGCGCCGGGCGTTCCTCGCGCCGCGGCTTCTCCTCGCGCTCCCGCGAGCGGCGGCCCTCCGGCCGGCCCTCGCGACGCTCCCCGCGCCGGCCGCCCGCCTCGCGGCCGCGGCGGGGCCGCTCCTCGGACTCGTCGTCGCTGTCGGGAACGAAGTCGGCGAGGTTGGGACCTTCGTAGGGGATGTCCTTCTTCAGCAGCGACGTCACGGCGTCGATGTATTTGGCGTCAGCGCGCGAGACGATCGTGTAGGCCGTGCCTGTCCGGCCGGCGCGGCCGGTGCGGCCGATCCGATGGACGTAATCGTCGGCGTGAATCGGCACGTCGTAATTCACGACATGGCTCACGTCGGGGATGTCGAGGCCGCGCGCCGCGACGTCGGAGGCCACGAGCAGCGGAATGCGGCCGTTCTTGAAGGCGTCGAGCATCGCCATGCGGGCGCGCTGGTCCATGTCGCCATGCAGGCCGCCGACGCTGAAGCCATGCTTCTCCAGCGACTTCACGACGACGGAGATGTCGCGCTTGCGGTTGCAGAAGATGATCGCGTTCTTGAGGTCACGGGCGTTGCGCAGCACGCGGCGGAGCGTGTCGCGCTTCTCGAAATCCTTCGACCCGGAGGCGACAAGCAGCTGGGTGATCGTGGCGGCGGCCGTCGCGGGACGCGAGACCTCGACGCGGACCGGGTTCGACAGGAACTGCTCGGTGATCCGCTGGATCTCCGGCGGCATCGTCGCGGTGAAGAACAGGGTCTGCCGCGTGAAGGGCGTCAGCTTGCAGATGCGCTCGATGTCCGGGATGAAGCCCATGTCGAGCATGCGGTCGGCCTCGTCGATGACGAGAACCTCGATGCCGGTCATCAGCAGGCGGCCGCGCTCGAAATGGTCGAGAAGACGGCCGGGCGTGGCGATGAGTACATCCACGCCGCGCGTGATCTTGGCATCCTGGTCGCCGAAGGAGACGCCGCCGATGAGGAGCGCCACCGAGAGCTTGTGCTCGGCGCCGTACTTCAGGAAGTTCTCCTCGACCTGCGCCGCGAGTTCGCGCGTCGGCTCGAGGATCAGCGTGCGCGGCATGCGCGCCCTGGCGCGGCCCTGTTCGAGCAGCGTCAGCATCGGCAGCGTGAAGGCGGCGGTCTTGCCGGTGCCGGTCTGGGCGATGCCGAGGACGTCGCGCTTCTGCAGCACGTGCGGAATCGCCTGGAGCTGGATGGGCGTCGGATCGGAGTAGCCGGCGCCGGCGACGGCTTTCTGGACTTTCTCGGACAGGCCGAGATCGGCGAACGACATGGGGCGGTCGTCTCAATGTTGACGCGGGGCGAACCCGCCGGTGACTGCGCTCTGACCGGAATTGCGTTGAAATGCAATGGTTTCTCCGTCAGACAGGTCACAATTGCGGGAGTAGCCATGCAAATTCTCTTCATTCCGGGCCTCAACTGCACGGGCGAACTCTACGCTCCGCAGATCGCGGCGCTTGGGCACGCGCATGAGTGCCAGGTCGCGGATCACGGCGTGGCGGACGACATGGGGGCGATCGCGCAGGCGATTCTGGCGCGGGCGCCGGAGCGTTTCGCGCTCGTCGGCCTGTCGATGGGCGGCTACGTCGCCTACGAGATCATGCGGCAGGCGCCCGACCGCGTCGAGAAGCTGGCGTTGCTCGACACGCGGGCCCAGGCCGACAGCGACGAGGATGCGGAGCGGCGGCGCCAGACGATCGCCCTTGCGAAATCCGGCCAGTTCGACCGGCTGCATGCGATCTTCTGGCAGCGGCTGGTGCATCCGGCGCGCCTGTCCGACGCCGCGCTCGAGGAGACGGCGCGGCGCATGGTGCGCGAGACCGGGCCGGAGCGGTTCATCCGCCAGCAGACCGCCGTCCTCAACCGTCCGGATTATCGTGATGGCCTGTCAGCGATCCGCGTGCCGACGATGGTGCTGGTGGGGCGCGAGGACGTCATCACGCCGCCCGAGCATGCGAAAGCCCTGGTCGCGGCCATTCCCGGCGCAGATTATGTCGAGGTGCCGGATTGCGGGCATCTCTCGACGCTGGAGCGGCCGGAGGCGGTGACGGCCGCGCTCGCCGCGTTTCTGACCGGTCGCAGCCCTGGCGCGGGCTGAGCCGGAGGCTCAGGCCTACTTCTTCTCGCGGCCGGTGCAGGGATCGAGGGTCACGTTGCGGCCGATCGTCGAGCCGGTGATCACGGGGTCGTCCAGCACGGACCGGGTCACGGTCGTGATCGGTCCGTTCGACGGCAGGCGGTTCGCCTCGAGACGCGGCGGCAAGGGCTGGCGCGCGACGAGCATGCGGTCGGTCGCGGTCTGGACGATGGTCACGGCGCCGACGCAGGCGAGGACCGTGACGGCGGAGGCTGCGAGAATGTCCCTGAGCAGCTTGTTGCTGCGGCCCGACACGAAATCGATGATGGCGCTCATTCGGCTGATCTCCAAACGAGCTTGACTTTAGGCCAGCAGGGTTAATCCCCGGTTTACCATGACGGCATTCAGGCCGGCATGAAGCCCTCGAAGACCATCTGGTCCGCATGGTCGCGCGACATCGCGACATGCTCGGGGGTTCGCACGGTCCAGGCGGAGACCGGCAGCCCGAGAGCCTCGCGGCAGAGGAACGGCGCGGCGTCGCGCAGATCGGTCACCTTCCAGGAGAGGAAGTCCGGCAGCATGGCGCTGTAATGCGCGAGGTTCGCGAGCGCATGCTTCTCCTCCGTCGAGCAGCCGGCGTAGTCCGGATACTCGTACTCGGCCATGCCGACATAGCCCCTCGGCCGGTCCGGCATCTTGACCCTGAGCGCCGCGACGATGCGCGGGTCGAAGGATTCGACGCAGACCGGATGGTCCGGGAAGGCCGCAAGGAGCTCGACGACGCGGTCCGTCAGCCGCAGGTCGCCGTCGAAACGGCTCTTGATCTCGACGACGATCGGCGTGCGGCCGCCGACGGCCTCCAGCATCGCCCCGAGCGTGGGGATGCGGTCGCCGTCGCGGGAGCCCTTGAGGCCGATCGCCTGGAGCGACGTGGCGGTGCGGCTCACGACCGGGCCTTCCTCGTCGGTCAGCCGGCCGAGGTCGAAGTCGTGGAAGACCACGGCCTCGCCGTCGGCCGTCAGCTGCACGTCGCATTCGATCGGGAAGCCGTGCCGGACGGCGGCTGCGAAGGCGGCCGGCGAATTCTCGATGACGCCCGACGCGCGGTCGTGCAGGCCGCGATGCGCGATCGGGCGCGCCATCAACGCCTTGAGATGGGGATGCATGGCAGGCGCTCCGGTCAGGCGAACTCGAACATGCCCTCGACCTCGACGGCGCAATCCATCGGCAGGACGGCCATGCCGACGGTCGAGCGCGCGTGCCGGCCCTTGTCGCCGAGCACCTCCACCATCAGGTCGGACGCGCCGTTCATGATGGCGGGGAGGGCGGTGAAGTCGGGCGTGGCGTTGATGAAGCCGCCGAGACGGACGCAGCGCGTGATGCGGTCGAGATCCCCCAGCGCGGCCTGCGCCTGGGCGAGGAGATTGAGACCGCAGAGCCGCGCCGCCTCGCGGCCGGCCTCCGGCGAGACGGAGCCGCCGAGCTTGCCGACATGGGCTGGCGCGAGCTTGCCGTCGAGACCGAAGCAGACCTGCCCGGAAATCACGAGCAGGTTGCCCGTGATGACGAAAGGAACGTAATTCGCCACCGGAGCCGCGGCCGGCGGCAGCGTGATCCCGCATTCCGCCAGCCTCTTCGCGATCGCGCCCATGCCGTCTCCTCCGCTCACGCCGCTGTGATAGCAGACGCCGACCCGCCCGCAAGGCCGCGGCTCCTGCGCACGGCACTGCATTTGGGTCAACTTGGAGCGACGTTCGGTGTCTTTCCCGGCCGGAGCGGAGCGGAGGGGAAGGGAATCCAGCCTTCCTTGCTGGCGGTGAAAGGTCCAGTCGTCGCTCTGGATCCCCTTCCCGCGCCTGCGGCGCGCCGGGGATGACACCTCACGTCGTCAACACGCGTTTAGCGCCGTGGGCTCCTGCGATCGTGATTGCCGCAAGGTCGGCCGCCGCCTATCTTCAACCACATTCGGGGGCGAAGCGACGCGTCCGATCCCGTGCCGAAGGCTCATCATGACACGCGTGTCCACCCTTTCCGCCCTGACCCTGGCGCTCATGCTGGCTCCGTCGCTCGCGTCGGCGCAGACGGCCGTCGCGCAGGGGGCGGCGCCGCTCGCGCCCCATCGCGCCGCCTACGAGCTCACGCTGCTGAATTCGCGGGGCAAGGGGGTTGCGGCGGCGAGCGGGCGCATCGGCCTCGAATTCACGGGCAGCGCCTGCGAGGGCTATTCGACGAGCTTCCGGCAGGCGATGCAGATTTCGGACGGCGAAGGCCGCACGCGCAACACGGACATGCGGCTGCAGACCTTCGAATCCGGCGACGGCAAGCTGCTGCGCTTCAACGGCGAGAAGCAGAACGACGGCGGCGCGGCCGAGAAGACGAGCGGCCAGGCCGAGCGCGCGGAGGATGGCGGCGTCTCCATCGACATCCGCCAGCCGCGGCAGACGAAGATGGATGTCGACGGGGTCGCGATCTTCCCGACCGACCACATGATCCGGCTCATCGCGGCCGCGAAGGCCGGCGAGCGCATCCTCGAGGCGCGCGTCTACGACGGCTCCGACGGCGGCGCGAAGATCTTCGACACGACGGCGATCATCGGCCCGGCCCTCACGCCGGAGAGGCGGGCCGTCGAGGAAGCGTCGGCCAAGGCCGGCCTTGCCACCATGGCCCGCTGGCCGGTGTCGATCAGCTATTTCGAACCCGGCACGGGCGAGCGCACGCCGGTCTACGTGCTGAGCTTCGACATGTTCGAGAACGGCGTGTCAGGTGCGCTGAAGCTCGATTTCGGCGATTTCTCGTTGCGGGGCGAGATGAAGCGCCTCGAGATGCTCGAGGCGGCCGCCTGCAAGCGCTGACCGCGGCCGACGCCGGGCGCGATCACTTCAGCGGCGGCACGCCCTCGGTTCCCGCGGCGAGCCGTTCGCGTGCGTCGGCGAGGCCGGCCTTCTCCCGGGGATCGAGCTCCGGGAATCGAAGGTCGAGCTTCTTCAGCTCGCGCCGGATCGCCGCCATCACGGCGACGCGCATGAACTTCTTGTCGTCGGCCGGAATGACGTACCAGGGCGCATGCTTCGTCGCGGTCTTGCGGATCGCCTCTTCGTAGGCCTCCATGTAATCGTCCCAGCGGGCGCGTTCGAGCAGGTCCCCGGTCTCGAACTTCCAGTTCTTCGCCGGGTCGTCGATGCGTGCGATGAGCCGGCGCTTCTGCTCGTCCTTGCCTACGTTCAGGAAGAACTTGATGATCCTGACGCCCTGCTGCGAGAGATATTTCTCGTAGCGGCGGATCGCCTTCAGCCGCTTGTGCCAAATGTCGTCGTCGATCAATTCGGCCGGAAGGCGCTGCTTCGCCAGGATCTGCGGGTGGACGCGGACCACCAACACCTCCTCGTAATAGGAGCGGTTGAAGATGCCGATCTTGCCGCGCTCGGGGAGCGCCTTCATGGTCCGCCACAGGAAATCATGGTCGAGCTCCTCCTCCGAGGGGCGCTTGAAGGCGTGGACCTGGCAGCCCTGCGGATTGACGCCGGACATCACCGCCCCGATCGTCGAATCCTTGCCGGCCGCGTCCATGGCCTGGAAGATCAGCAGCAGGGACCAGCGATTGTCCGCGTAAAGAAGCTCCTGCAGCTTCTGCAGGTCGCCGATGCCGTCGGCGAGCAGCGCCTTCGACATTGCCTTGTCGAAGTCGAAGTCCTCGCGGTCGTCCTCGGTCGGATGGTCCTCAAGCCGGAACTCCTTGCCGTCCGTCACGCGGAAGGGCGCAAGCAGCTTCTTGACGGACAGCTCGTCGGCCGGCTCGGTCGCGGCCTCCGCTTTCTTCGCCTTCGCCACGGCCTTCGGCTGCGTCCTCTTGGCCGGGGTACGGCCCTTCTTCCCGCCACCGGCTGTCGCAGGGGCCTTCGCGGCCGCCGGGGCTGTCTTCGATTTCGCCATCGGGCATCGACTCCTGCCCGGCCTGTCGCGCCGGGTCAGGCGGCAGTGAACGCCGGATCGCGGCGCAACTCAATGGCTAGCGCGCCTGCCGCTCGGCCCTGAACGCGGGTTAAGGACGTGAGGTGTCATCCCCGGCGCGCCGCAGGCGCGGGAAAGGATCCAGAGCGACGACTGGACCTTTCACCGAAGGCAAGGAAGGCTGGATTCCCTTCCCCTCCGCTCCGCTCCGGCCGGGAATGACATCGAATGATCGCTCCACGTGATCCCGGACTCAGCGCCGTGGCATCTACCGCTCGGCGCTCGTGCGGCTGCGCTCGAAGGCGCCGATCATGGGACCGAGCGAGCGAAAGCCCGTCCGGTCGAGCCCCGGGGCGGAGAGGCTGCTGACGGAGCCGTCGAGGAACAGGGCGTTCGGTGTCTTCAGCCTGTCCCGGAACAGGCGGGCGAAATCGGCGAAGGAGACGGGGCCCTCGGACAGGGCGAAATAGACCGTATCGCCGTCCTGCACGCCCACGCCGTTGCGCACCTTCCGCGAATGGCCGTCCTCCGAGAATTTCGGATGCATCTGGCCGTTGATGACCAGCATCGGCCCGGACTGCGTCGCAAGCTCGGGGCGCGGGTTGCGGCGGAGGTACTGGCCCGTCTCCAGGACGCCGGCCTTGCCGTTGGCGACGAAGAAGATGCCGTTAGGCTTCAGATGGAAGTTGCCGGGACCCGCGCGCGTCGAGGCGCCGACGAGCTGGCGGCCGTTCTCGACATAGAGACCCACGGGGTCGAGGGCGGCGTGATACATGCCGGCGTTCATGGTGAAGAGCGGCCGGCGGCCTTCGGCCTGCAGATGGCGGTCGAGCGCCGAGAGAGAGCCGAAGGGCTCGCCCCGCCGGTCGCGCCAGAAAAGCCCGAGCTGATGCTGGCGCAGATCCACGCGGCAGACGATGTAGCGCTCGCCCTCGTGGTCGAGCGAACCGCAGGCGCGGCCCTGGGCCTCGGCGCGCGCCGGGGCGAACAGGGCGAAAGCCAAAATGCCTAAAACAATCACCGAGCGAATCATGGCGTGGGTTCTTTATCTCTTCGCCTTTCCGCGAGGACGTTAGCGCTGGACGCGGACCGTTCAAGCGGCTTATCAGGCCCCCATTCCTCTTTGGCCGGACTTCGCGTGCAACGTGTCGACACTCACCATCTATGATTGCGACGGCACGCTGATCGACAGCGAACGGCTTGTCGCCGAAGTCTGCCTGGCGGAGATCCATGGCCTCGGGCTGACGCACTGGACGATGGACCGGTACTACGCGGCCTTCGTTGGGATGCCGGGTCATGTCGGCTGGAGCAAGGTCGAGGATGAGATGGGCGAGCCCTTGCCGGAAGGTCTCAACGCCCGCGTGGACGCGCAGCTCGATCATCTGTTCGCCACGCGGCTGACGGCCATCGACGGAGTGCGAGACGCGGTCTCGACGATCGGCGGCGAGCGCTGCGTGGCTTCGAGCTCCGCGCAGCCGTTCCTCACCCAAAACATCCGCTATGCCGGGCTGCACGATCTCTTCGGCGACGCGATCTTCTCCGCCTCGCAGGTGCGTCGCGCGAAGCCGGCCCCCGACGTCTTCCTCTTCGCCGCCTCGCAGATGGGACACGACCCCAAGGATTGCATCGTCATCGAGGATTCCGTGCCGGGCGTCACGGCGGCGCGGCGGGCCGGCATGCGCGTGATCGGCTTCACCGGCGTGGCGCATGATCCCGCCATGATGGAAGGGCTCCTGAAGCAGGCGGGCGCGCTCGCGGTGGCCGCCTCGATGGCGGAGCTGCCGGCTCTCGTTCGGCGGGCGCAGGACGCTCATTGACAGCGCGAAGCCGCCCGTGAACATGACCGCGATGGCGCGGCTTTTCCCGATCCGTATCTGGCTCTGCGGACTGATCGCCGCCGCGTTCGCAGTGGAGTCCGTCCGGGCCCAATCAGTGCAGGTCGCCGCGCCGATCGCCTATCTCCTCGATGTCGGCACCAACGGGATGCTCTACGAGAAGAAGGCGGACGAGCCGCATCCGCCGGGCAGCGTCATGAAGCTTCTCACGGCCGAGACGGTGTTCAAGGCGCTGCAGGACGGCGAGATCACGACCGAACAGGAATTTCCGATCACCGAACAGGTGTGGCGGCGGGGCGGCGCCCCGGCCGGCTCCGTCGCGATGTTCGCGCCGCTGAACAGCCGCGTCTCCGTCGCCAACCTGCTGCAGGGCCTCATCGTGCAATCGGCGAACGACGCCGCGTTGGCGCTGGCCGACGGCATCGCCCGGAGCGAGGCGGCCTTCGTCCAGCGCATGCAGGAGCGGGCGAAGGCGATCGGCCTCACGCGCTTCGAGGCGCGCAACGCGACCGGCTATTCCCACCCGGAACAGCGGGTCAGCGCGCGGGACGCGGCGAAGCTCGCGCTTCACGTCATCCGGACCTATCCCGACCGTTTCCCGCTGTTCTCGCAGCGGGAGTTCACCTGGAACAACATCCGCCAGACCAACCGCAATCCGCTGATCGCCATGAACATCGGCGCCGACGGCATGATGGCCGGCACGGCGCAGGATGGCGGGTTCAATCTGGTCGGCACCGCCCAGCAGGAGGGCCGGCGTCTGGTGGTCGTGGTATTCGGCGCCGAGAATGCGCAGGTGCGCGCCGCCGACGCGCGCCGCCTGCTCGAGTGGGGCTACAGCAATTTCGAGAAGCGGCGATTGCTCGACAAGGGCGTGCCGCTCGCCGACGTGAGGGTCAGCGGCGGCGTGCGGGCCGAGATCCCGGTCGGACTCAGGGACGATATTGAGATGCTGCTGCCGAAATCGGCGCAGGACACGGTCACCGCCACGATCCTCACGCGCAGCCCGCTGCGGGCGCCGATCGCGGTGGGCGCGGAGGTCGGTCGCCTGCAGGTGAAGCGCAACCAGGCAGTCGCGCTCGACGTGCCGATCGTGGCGCTGGAAGCCGCGGCCCAGGGCTCGCTCACCAAGCGCGCCTGGGACAACAGCCTCGAATGGGCCTCGGGCTTCTTCCGCCGGAGCCCGAAGACATGAGCGCCGCGACGGCACGCGGCCGGTTCATCACCTTCGAAGGCGGGGAGGGCAGCGGAAAGTCGACGCAGGTCCGACGGCTCGCCGCGCGGCTCGCCGAGGAAGGCATCGAAACCGTGCTGACGCGGGAGCCGGGCGGGTCCGAGGCCGGCGAACGCATCCGCGCCCTGCTGCTCGACCCGGAAGCCCGGCTCGACGCCATGACACAGATCTTCCTGTTCTGCGCCGCGCGTCACGACCATGTGGTCGCCTTGATCGAGCCGGCGCTCAGGCGCGGTGCCTGGGTGCTTTGCGATCGATTCCTCGATTCATCCCGCGCCTATCAGGGCGCCGCCGGCGCGATCGATGCCGATCTCGTGCGCACGTTCGAGCGCGCCGCGGTCGGCGCGACCATGCCGGACCTCACGATCATCCTCGATATCGATCCGCGCGAGGGGCTGGCGCGGGCGCGGCGGCGCTTGGCCGATCAGGCCGCTCCCGACGCCTTCGAGGCGGCGGCCCTCGATTTCCACGAGCGGGTGCGGCAGGGCTACCTCGCCATCGCCGACGCCGAGCCGGGGCGCTGCGCCGTCGTTCCCGCCGCCCGCAGCGAAGAGGCTGTCGCGGCCGACATCGCGGCGATCGTGCGCCAGAGGCTCGGCGCGGGCGAGGGGAGGGGCGATGACTGACGTCGTCTCCATCGAGCGCGACGCCTCCGTCCTCGAGGCGGACCGGCTGGGCGACCATCCCCATCCGCGCGAGGTGCTCTGGTACGGAGGCGATCCGGCCGCCGAGCAGGCGCTGCTCGACGCCTATCGCAGCGGACGCCTGCATCACGCCTGGTTGCTCACGGGGCCGGAAGGCGTGGGCAAGGCGACGCTCGCCTATCGTTTCGCGCGGTTCCTGCTGGCGCATCCCGATCCCTCGTCGCGCGCGGTCCATGAGGCGCGGGACCTCGCGGTGCCGGACAGCCACGCCGTCGTCGGGCAGGTGGCGCGCCTGTCGCATCCCGACCTGTCGGTGATCCGCCGGCAGCCGACGAAGGACGGCAAGTCGCTCAAGGGCGACATCGCGGTCGAGGACGTGCGCGACGGTCTCGCCCTCTTCCGCACGACGGCCGGCGCCGGCGGCTGGCGCGTCGTCATCATCGACGCGGCCGACGATCTCAACCGGTCGAGCGCCAACGCGCTCCTGAAGATGCTCGAGGAGCCGCCGCAGCGCGCCATCTTCCTCCTGATCGCGCACCGGCCCGGCGCGCTGCTGCCGACGATCCGCTCGCGCTGCCGCGTGCTGCGGCTCGCGCCCCTGCCGGAGGCGACGGTGGCCGACGGGCTCGTCCGGCTCGCCTCCGCCGCGCCTGATGTCGCGGCGGAAGCTGCGGCCAAGGCCGACGGCAGCCTGCGCCAGGCCTTCGCGGCGCTTGATCCCGCCCTGCGCGCGGTGCGCGGCGATCTGGCGAAGCTTCTGGCCGACCCCGCGCGCATCGACGGCAAGGCCGCGATGGCGCTCGCCGAGAAGACGCAGGGCAAGGCGAAGGTGGAGACCTTCGAGGCGGTGCTGGAGGCGCTGGAGGCGCATCTGCGGGCCCGCGTCGCGGCGCTCGCCGGCGGCGATCGGCGAATCCTTGCCGCTTTCGCCGAGCTATGGGAGAAGCTGAGGCGATCGGCGCGGGATGTCGAGACGTATAACCTCGACCGCAGGCCCTTCATTCTCTCGGTCCTGTCGGACCTCGCGGAGATCGAGCGGCGCGCGCGCGCCTGAACGAAACGATTACCGGAAGACGATTTGACGATGGCGGCGAAGCCGAAATTCTACCTCACGACGGCGATCGACTACACGAACGGCCGGCCGCATATCGGCCATGCCTACGAGAAGGTCTGCGCCGACGCCATCGCACGCTTCAAGCGGCTCGACGGCCATGACGTCTTCTTCCTGACCGGCACCGACGAGCATGGCCAGAAGGTGCAGCGCAACGCCGAGGGGCAGGGCAAGTCGCCCAAGGCGTTCGTGGATGAGATCGCCATTCTCTTCAAGGAGATGGACGCGCTTCTTGATGTCTCCTACGACCGCTTCATCCGCACGACGGATCAGGATCACGCCGTCTCGACGCAGGAGCTCTGGCGGCGGATCGCGGCCAAGGGCGACATCTATCCGTCGACCTATTCCGGCTGGTACTCGGTGCGCGACGAGGCCTTCTACGACGAGGCGGAGACCAAGGTCGGTCCTGACGGCGTGCGGGTCGGAGGGCAGGGGACTCCCGTAGAGTGGGTCGAGGAGGAGAGCTACAGCTTCCGCCTCTCCGCCTACCAGGACAGGCTGCTCGCGCTCTACGAGTCGAACCCCGACTTCATCGTCCCTGCCTCGCGGCGGAACGAGATCGTCAGCTTCGTCAAGGGCGGCCTGACGGACCTGTCGCTCAGCCGCACGACCTTCGACTGGGGCGTGCCGGTGCCCGACGCGCCGGGGCACGTCATGTATGTCTGGATCGACGCGCTCAACAATTACGTGACCGCGACGGGCTTTCCGAACCCCGCGGATCCACGCGCGCATTACTGGCCGGCCGACGTGCATGTGATCGGCAAGGACATCACGCGCTTCCACGCGGTCTATTGGCCGGCCTTCCTCATGTCGGCCGGCCTGCCGCTGCCGAAGCAGGTGTTTGGCCACGGCTTCGTGCTGGTGAAGGGCGAGAAGATGTCGAAGTCGGTCGGCAACGTGCTCGACCCGTTCGACCTTGTGAAGGCCTATGGCTCCGACCAGCTGCGCTATTTCTTCATGCGCGAGATCGCCTTCGGGCAGGACGGCAGCTTCAGCCACGAGGCGATGGTCAACCGCATCAACGCCGACCTCAGCAACGACCTCGGCAATCTGGCGCAGCGCTCGCTCTCCATGATCGCCAAGGGCTGCAACGGCCAGATGCCGCCCAAGGGGGCGTTGACGGAGGCGGACACGGCCTTGCTCGGCTCGGTCTACGCGCTGCCGGAGAAGCTGCGGACGCATATGCGGGATTACGCTCTGCACGAGATGCTCAATGAGATCTGGGCCGTGACGGGCGACGCCAACCGCTATTTTGCGGCGCAGGAGCCGTGGAAGCTCGCGAAGACCGACCCTTCCAGGCGCGATTCCGTGCTGCACGTGACGGCAGAGCTCTTGCGCGTCGTCGGCATCTGCTGCCTGCCCTTCGTGCCGCGCGCCGCGGCGAAGCTGCTCGACCTGCTCGCCGTGCCGGCCGACCGGCGGCTCCTCGCCCATGCGGATGCCGCGCACGCCATGGCGGAAGGCGCCGCGCTGCCGGTGCCGGAGGGCATATTCCCGCGCTATGTCGAGCCCAGGGAGGGGGAGGGGCAGGGCGAGGTCCGCGGCTGATGCTGATCGACAGCCACTGCCATCTCGACTTCCCCGATCTCGCGGCCGACCGCGACGGCGTGCTCGCCCGCGCGAAGGCGGCCGGCGTCGACCGGATGATCACGATCTCGACCCATGTCGCCCGCGTCGCGACCTACCGCGCCATTGCGGAGTCGCATGACGAGGTGTTCTTCACGGTCGGGACGCATCCGCATTATGCCGACCAGGAGCTCGACGTGACGGCGGAGCAGCTGGCGGCGCTGTCGGATCACCCGAAATGCGTGGCGATCGGCGAGGCCGGACTCGATTTCCATTACGACAAGGCGCCGCGCGAGGCGCAGGCGCAGGGGCTCAGGACCCACATCGCGGCGGCCCGCATGACGCAGCTGCCGCTCGTCATCCATGCCCGCGCCGCTGACGAGATGATGGGCGACATCCTCGAGGAGGAGAGCGGGAAGGGCGCCTTCCCCGCCATTCTGCATTGCTTCTCGTCCGGCCCGGAGCTGGCGCGGCGCGGCCTGGCGCTCGGCTTCACCCTGTCGATGTCCGGCATCCTCACCTTCAAGGCGTCGGACGAACTCCGCGCCATCGCCGCCGAGGCGCCGCTTGATCGGCTGATCGTCGAGACGGATGCGCCCTACCTCGCGCCGATGCCCTATCGCGGCAAGCGCAACGAGCCCGCTTACGTGCGCGAGACGGCCAAGGTCCTCGCGAATGTGAAAGGCGTGTCTCTGGAGGAGCTTGCGGCAGCAACCTCGCGCAACTGCGAGCGGCTTTTCCACCGTCTGCCCAGGCGGGCGGCCTGACCATGCGCCGCACGCTCACCATCCTCGGCTGCGGCTCCTCGGGCGGCGTTCCGCGGGTCGGCCAGGGTTGGGGCGATTGCGACCCGGGCGAGCCGCGCAACCGCCGCAGGCGCTGTTCGGTGCTCATCGAGCAGCAGGATGCCGCCGGCAAGACCGTGGTGCTCGTCGACACGTCACCGGACCTGCGCGAGCAGCTGATCGACGCCGGCGTCATGCGGCTCGACGGCATCGTCTACACGCACGACCATGCCGACCACACGCATGGCATCGACGACATCCGTCCGCTGATGCTCACCAACCGGCGGCGAGTCGAGGCCTTCATGGACGAGCCGACCTCGGCTGGGATCATCAAGCGCTTCGGCTACATCTTCCGGACGCCCGATGGCAGCCAATACCCGCCGATCCTCGTCGAGCGCCGGATCGAGCGCGGCGAGCCCTTCGGCATCGGCGGCGATGGCGGCACGATCGAGATCCTGCCGTTCCGGCTGGTCCATGGCGACATCGACGCGCTCGGCCTCAAGGTCGGCGGCATGGCCTATACGCCCGACGTCAACGCGATCCCGGAAGAAGCGATCGACCATCTGACGGGGCTCGACCTCTGGATCATCGACGCGCTCCGCATCAAGCCGCATCCCAGCCATTTCCACCTCGACGAGGCGCTCGGCTGGATCGAGCGGCTGAAGCCGAAGCGCGCGGTGCTCACCAACCTGCACAACGATCTCGACTACGGGACGCTGGCGCGGCAGCTGCCCGAGCATATCCGCCCGGCGCATGACGGGATGGTTCTGGCGTTCTGAGGGCTCCGGCGGCTCGTGATCGTTCAAGCGTCCTCATGCTGAGGAGCGGCCGGAGGCCGCGTCTCGAAGCACGCACGACGCTCCTGCGTCCTTCGAGACGGCCGCTGCCGCAGCCTCCTCAGGATGAGGGCCGCTGGCGGGTGACGGCACCCATATCTTCTGGTTCCATAATATATCTTCTGCGAATCACGTCTGTAGCAGCAAAGTTAGAATGTCCTGATTCTGCCAAGTTGAAGTGTCGCCTCTCCCGGATGGATCTGTGGGAGGCGCGCGATGGGATTGGTGACGATGAGCACACGGGAC
>JAESGM010000389.1_pt1 | contig 41676 bp, 44 predicted proteins | sample 9269721 | NCBI WGS metagenome assembly JAESGM01 (sample SAMN15720920, study PRJNA650825) | algae metagenome | isolation source: Komarekiella atlantica HA4396-MV6 and co-occurring heterotrophs from... | place: USA: Theobald House, Kauai, HI | collected 2009-07-29
CTTTGTTGGTCAGATACGATACATCTAATGCTTGTACGATACATCTAATGCTTGTTGGACGGCCTGGCATTACCTGTTTGCCATCATTCAATGGTGTAAATTCTTAGACAAACTTTAAATCAGTTTTATGCATGAGAGCAATGACAAGCATCCATTCGCAACAATAATTACCAAAGATAACGAATATGACAGCACATCGAATCTGAATCGGGAAGGCTTCTACCGCCTAAACGTAGGCCTGGACAAAGAAACATTTGTTTCAATGTTCAAAGGGCTTACCAATGAAAAAGGATTTGAAGCGTATCTGAACCTGGGCATTGACTTTACAAAGGAAGACACCCTGCTGCCACATCCTACCTATGGTGCAATGCACTGGGTTTGTGTGGTCAATCCTTCGAAAGAGACATTCCAAAAATGGCTGAAGAAATATTTAGAAGTGTCCTACCACAAGATCTCGAAAAAGCGATAGGTTTTAAAAAGCGACAGGCTTTCGCTTGCCTGATAAACGGTTGGTTATGTATTCAAAGCAAATTCCGAAAATAGCAATCTGCCGCGGTCCTGTTGGTTTCCGGGGTTTGGTATTCACAAAGACAAGCAGGCGATACAGAAAAATGAAGGGAAAAGATATGGCGCCGACAGTCAGGTGTATAAACTTGGAGCATCGTATGTCTAATCCTGTGCATTTAGTGTTTTTGCGGACAATTCATCTGCACAAACCGCGACCCGCAGATTATCAATGCAGGTTATCAGTTAAGAATCACTCTGATACTTTTTCGAATGATATCCAAAATCAACAGGTGCGTCCAGAACGTATTGACACTGCCGCAAGGGAAAACCTCCCTTGCGAGTTACCGGATACAGAAGAAGGCCGAACAAACACCAATCAGTGAACAAGAAGCAAACCAATGGTAAACACTTTGTATCCAATAGTCCCCATTCGCTTAGTCCCTCCCTATTCGCTATGAATAAATTTTTCGTACCACTTGTTGCATTACTATTGGTGACCTATGGTTTGGCATATTCACAAAGAACCGATACAGTAACCGTAAGTCATAAGATGTTGCTCGGAACAGGCAAGCTAACAACTGGTGAGAGCACTTACATGGTTTATAAATCCGGTGAGCAATGCGGATCGCCTTCACAATTATTTCTGCTCAACACGTACATTACTCCCGGAAAACATGACAACGAAACCGGATATGTAATCGAACAACGCTGGCAGATGGACACTCTTTTTTACAATTCCGTTACATTTTTCAGCAAAGCAAGCTTGTCAACCATTTATCACAGCTACTGGTGGAAGCACAAAAGTTACAGGGTTGATCATGATTATAAAAACAAAACTGTCAGTTACAAAGGCGAAGTTTCAGATGCAAGTCTCCAAGCTGATGATTCTGCTTTGGAAGCAGGGTTCAAAGAATATGGCTATAACTGGTACAATGACTTGTTGCTATTTCCATTTCTTCCCTACAAGCCAAACACGGTTTTCGCCGTAAACTTTAACGACCCTGGTTGTGTAGATTCCGGCACGCAGTATTACAAAGTAGATGGAACGGAAATACTCAACACTTCAGCAGGAGAACAACTTCCGTGCTGGATTTTGAAGCATAGGCCGCCTGCTGCCACAACTGACTACCGGAAATTCTGGATTCTCAAATCCACCGGCCAGGTTTTAAAACAGGAAGATTATGTCAACGGAATGTATAGGTTTCGTGTAAGACTACTGGTACTTCCTTAGCATAACTATTTATAGCATATCTATTTATCCAAACCTGTTTTTTGTCTGATCTGAGTGGTGAAGCCAAGCCATGAACAGGGTGTTCATTGTCGAAAACAAAGACCGGGAGGTGTTTTCCTGGCACTTGGCAATTTTCAAGTGCTTTCCATCCTCCGCAATCCAGACAGCCAGTGATAACCAGTTTAAAAAAGCCGGCCGTTTTAATTTGTTTTCGGGTCATTCGGTCATTGCTTGTTTCGTCAACGTTTCAATCGTGTGCAGTCATTTCCAACTACGGGCATGCAGCGGTTATGGCAGTGACTGGACATTCGACTCTCCGCCAGGTTCTCATCCAATCATTGGCGAATAGGTTCTGACAGATTCAACCTCTGCCGTGACGGAAACAGAACCCTCATTCGCCGGCTACCGCGTTGGTTCCACCTTTTTTCATTAATCTTATGTCATTCTTGCTTTCACTTGTTCGATCAATATTGGTTTTTGTTGCTCCGATAACCCTTTCTTTGCTTACCAGTTGCCAGTCCGATCCGCTAAAAGCCAGCGAGAAAGGCAATCTAAGTATTGAATTCGAAAACAGGGTCGGCAACCAGGCCCTCAAACTGGACGGAACCACATATACCAATGCCCATGGAGAGAGCTATACGGTGCGCCATTTTTTGTATTATGTCAGCAACTTTGCCTTGACAAAAAAAGACGGTTCGAAAGTCATTGTTCCGGAAAGTTATTTTCTGATTGATCAGGACCATGAACCTTCCCGCATGATTACCCTCAAAGACATTCCTGCCGGAGACTATGTCCAGGTCAGCTTCCTGATCGGGATTGACAGTGCCCGTAATATGGCCGGAGCCCAAGCTGGAGCTTTGGATCCGCTGAACGGTATGTTCTGGTCGTGGAATTCAGGTTATATCTTTGTAAAGATAGAGGGTAATTCTCCCCAGTCGGGCCAACCGTACAACAAGCTCCAGTTTCACATCGGAGGGTTCACAGGAGCCACCAACTGCATTCGCACCCTTTCCCCATCCCTGAATGGGAACCAGATTGCCATCCGGACCGGCAAAACCCCGCAGCTACACTACCAGGTGGATATGGCCAGGCTGTTCGATGCTCCTTCCCGAATCAGTTTTGCCACCCTGTCAGCGGTACATGGGGGACCCAATGCCGTTGCGTTTGCCAACAACTACCAGAATATGATTACTTTCAAGCATATGGGTCAGAAGCCCTGACAAATCTTAACTTCAGACGAAACAAAACTTCAAAATGAAACAAATCATTCTGACAATAACCCTAGTTTCTATCTTGTTTGCTTGCAGCACCCAGGCAAGTGATCAAGTCAGAAAACAGCCTGAAAAGGTGGAGACCGGCAAGGAAGATTCCCTGCAACTGGCCAAAGAAATAGCCAACTTTCGTCCGGAAAATTCGAGCCATACCATGGAAGCCATCTTTGGCAAACCCCGACACACGATCAAAACTATTGGCATCCTGGTTTATGATGGTGTAAATGATCTGGATGTGATGGGCCCCAGATATGTTTTGGGACAGGCCATGGACGCCAAAACCCAACTCATTGCCCTCAAGCCGGGACACATCAAAACAGTGATGGGTGTAGAAATTGTACCCGGCACCAGTATCGACTCGGTTTCACAATTGGATATTTTAATCATTCCCTGCGGCTTGACCGGCACCCTTGAGGCAGCGTTTAACAAATCCCTTCACCAGTGGATACAAAGAATTGACAGGAGGTCTACCTATACCGGCGCGGTATGTACCGGGGTTTGGGTGCTTGGGGCAACAGGGCTTCTGAAAGACAAAAAAGCTTCTGCCAACTGGTACAGGGAAGAAGAGTTCTTAAGGAAATACAAAGCTATCCCTGCCAACCAGCGTTATACCCGGGATGGAAAATACTGGACCAGTGCCGGGGTCACAGCCGGTATGGATATGTCACTGGCTATGCTGAAGGAAATCTATGGGGATCAGTACGCACAAGCGGTAATGCTGGATATGGAATACGACCCGGCACCGCCAGTCGAGGGCGGCATACCTGAAAAAACCGACTGGGCAGTCAATTGGCTAATGAAGACTTTGTATGATGAAAGGATAAATCCGTTAATGGATAGTTTGGAGCAGAAGAATAAAACGCATGTTAGCAGTAAATCAAAGTAAAAAGTCCCATCGGGACATCGACAGAAGGCAAAACCAGGGACTGACAAAAGCAGCAGTATTACAAGAGCAGCAGCCAAACCAACTGGGAAGATTTGGTTCGAAAACCCCTGTAGAAAATGATTCTTTACCTTTTCAAGGCTAGTTGTTCATCATAGTATAAGAGTGTTAGGTTTTTCTTTGGCTGTTCTTGTGTTTGACTGGAATCCAAATAGTTTTGTTTTTCGCCGAAGGCCTTCTGGGTATGTACCTTTCTTATACGCAAGGTAGCTGTTATGTTCTACCGTCGAAAAATCGTTCATCAGCAAAAAGCGAATAGCAAAAAGTGAATAGCAGGCCTTTTCCTATCGCTTGGCTTTTGGACTTACTTTGCTTTTGGACTGCTTTGACAGCCAACTTGGCAGGTTCGGTCTTGATTATGCCTAAAAATTGCAGTTTCGGTGAAATTGACCTTTTTTTGCAGTCTCGGCTCGTAGTGGAATACCATTGCACTACCGATCGAAAAGGCTTACGGACTGCCGCCAAGATGGATACGTTTTTGAAAAGATACCATGTAAAAGAAGGAGTACTGCTGGCGGCGTTACTGCCGGGGATATTTGTATTTTCCGGCTCCAGCGGATGGGAAGCGTTGATGCGGTTTATATTGTCATTCACCGTAATTATCGGTTTGTGGCTATTTAATTTTTCGATCATTGACTTTTCGGCAAAGTGGGGCAAGCGGGTTGGGACGGACCATACCTCCATTCCGACACAGATTCTGATTTCCACTCTGTGTGCGGTTGGTTTTTACCTTGTCATTGGATTTATTGATACTTCTCACCTTTTGCTGTCTCAGATTGAGGGCAGTCTGATCCGGTCCCCCAAAGCATGGTTTTATCTGATCCTGCGTATTGCTCTGATGAATGCACTGGTTATTCTGATCAAATACTTTTATGATTTCATGGAGGAGAAACGCAGAATCGAGTATCAAAATGAGGTTTTGAAAAGGGAAAGTGCGATGGCCATGCACCAATCGCTCAAAGAGCAGATGAATCCCCATTTCCTTTTCAACTCTTTGAATACATTGAAATCACTGGTCAAGCAGGATCAGGGCAGATCACTGGACTTTATCGAGGAGCTTGCCGCGATTTACAGGTATATGCTTGTCAATGGTGACAAAAGTGAAGTAACTGTCCGGGAAGAGATCAATTTTACCAAATCCTATCTTAACTTGCTGAAAATCAGGTTTGGTCAAGCGTTGCTTGTGGACATGGATCTACCTGATCATGTAATGGAATCAAAGATGCCATTCAATACGCTCCAGACGCTGATGGAAAACGCGGTAAAACATAATATCTTGTCGCAAAGACGACCGTTGAAAATTTCGGTTTGCGTGCGAGGGAAGCATCTGGTTGTAACAAACAACATACAACCGAAAACAGGCGAGACCTCTTCCAGCGTAGGACTGAGCAATGTCAACAAGCGATTTGAGATTCTGTACGGTCAAACCATCATCATTGACAATTCCGACGGGCAATTCCAGGTTTCACTCCCAATCAAACCGACGCGATGAATGTAGTCATTATTGAAGATGAAATCCAAAGTGCATGGGATATTGAAAACTGTCTGACCACCTTAAGACCAAATTTTCGAATTCTGGCCACGCTGGACAGTGTTGAGACCGCACTTGAATGGTTCAGTGAAAATCCCGCCCCTGATCTGATCATTTCAGACATTCAACTCGGAGACGGCCTGTCATTTGAGGTTTTCAGGAGAATAGAGTTGAGAATTCCCATCATCTTTTGCACTGCCTTCGATGAATATGCCATACAGGCATTTGAAAGCAACGGAATCGACTATATACTGAAGCCGATCAATGAGAAGCTTTTTGAAAAAAGCCTTGGCAAGCTTGAGTTACTGGCTGCTCGTCTGGCTCCCAAATATGATGCTCCCAGGTATGAGATGGACAGCTTGGAAAGAATGATAAGCGCGCTCTCTGAAAAAGAAGCCCGGCACAAAAACAGTTTCCTGATCGCCTACCGAAATCAACTCATTCCCATTGAAACCCAGGAAATTGCCCTTTTCAAATTCAACAACGGCTCTACAGAACTAATGACCAGGGACGGGAGGCGGTACGGCTTGAACAAGACCTTGGACTCGGTAGAATCGCAACTTGATCCCAGGCAGTTTTACAGGGCCAACCGGCAGTATATTGTCGCTTACAAGTCCATCCGACACATTGAACACTACGAAGATCGCAAACTTTTGGTAAAACTTGATTGGGGCATCAGCGAGCAGATCATCATCAGCAAGGCCAAGGCCTCCGAATTCCTGGCCTGGATGGAAGACAGATAATAGTTTTACAGGGCAAAGCCGTCAGTCGTTCATCCCTTTTTGCCGAGGTAAACGCCGAGGTAAACCTACCTTGTTGTACCATTGTGTTTACGAAAAATTACCTCTATAAAGTGTATGCGCCAAAGTGTATGCGCCTTGGATAGCAGTCATTTCCTCCAATAGCCCGCACGCATCGTTAACCATAGTTGCCTCGTCAACCATAGTTGCCTCGTCAACCATAGTTGCCTCGTCAACCATAGTAACATCGTCTAGCATGGTTGCCTCCGGTTTTTAATACGGCGGCTACAGACGCCATCGGTATTGCAAATCACCCTTGTTTGCAATCCGTTTTACAATTTTGGCGTGCTTTTTAGGCAAAACCCTCCACGAAACAACCATTCTGAGAATCCAAGTATTCCAATAGCCAAGAATCCTGTACCAATTTTGCAACATAAGATCAAAAGCCAAAAAACAATCCCATGCGTCTTTTCTTATCTGTAATTATTGGATATGTATTGATTGGACTGTCAGCACTTTCAATGATCGGGTGCAGCCTGTATCATCCTCCAGGTCAGGTTACCTACCAGGTCACCTCGCCTGTTTCGATCGCAGAAGGCAAGCGGCTGACGATGCTCATGTGCGGATCGTGCCACTACAACGCTGCGACAAAAGACTTCAGTGGCAAAAGAATAGAAGACTCGCCCGCGGTTTTGGGAAAAGTATATGCTGCCAATCTGACACGGCACACCCGGTACGGAATCGGCACTTATACCGACGCCCAGCTGGCCTATTTGATTCGCACAGGTGTCTCCCGAAGCGGGAAGATCATGCCCTACATGCAGCGGCCCAATATTTCGGACCAGGACCTTTCGGCAATCATTTCTTTTTTGAACTCTGATGACGAATCGGTCCGGCCATCGGCTCGGGTAGCGGGCAAAACAGCCTATACCCCCGTTGGCAAGCTTGCCCTGAGCACAGTCAAACCGTTGCCCTATGAAAACTTACCAGTGGACAAGCCGCGCGGGAAGGGGGTAATTCTGGGAAAGTACCTGGTTGACAACCTGGCTTGTTTTCACTGTCATTCCAAAAGCTTTGCCAAGCTGGATATCTCCGAGCCGGAACGGTCGAAAGGCTTTATGGGTGGTGGGAACAAGCTGAAAGACGGGCAGGGAAAGCCGGTCCGAACGCCCAACCTTACCCCGCATCCGACCGGTATTCTGCATTGGAGCCTGACTGACTTCAAACGGGCCCTTACCCAAGCAGTAAGCAAGGATGGTTCTGTGGTCACCTATCCGATGCCTTCGTATGCTGAGCTTACCGATGATGAGATCGCATCAATTTACCAATACCTGCAAACGCTGCCTCCAATTGACAATCAAAACTGAATCAAAGATGCGCAAAGTAATTGTTTCCTTGGCAGGAGTTTGCCTGTTGCGTGTAGCCAGCGCATGCATGAGTATACCAAACCAAGCCCCTGACCCCGGAGAGACATTGTACAAGAAATTTCAATGCATCTCCTGCCACGGGAGCAAAGGCACAAGTCCGTATAATCTGACCGATGCCCGCATGGAATACACCCATGACAACCTGAAAAGATACATCAGCAATCCACGCGAGTTCGGAAATGGGAAGATGCCTGTTTTCAAGGGTATCATCTCCGAAAGCGAGTTCAAGGACCTGACCGGCTATGTGATCAGGCTCCAAAAGGATGCGCAAAATAAAAACTAGTCCCCAGCGCCAATGAAAAAGTTCAGATCAAAAATACTGCGGAGAATAATACTGCGGAGAATACTGCCGTTTCCATATGCCTTTGCCTGGCTTCTGATCGGATTTTGGCTCCAATCCTGCCAGGATGCCGACAGGATCAGTGCCGACAGGACGAGACTTGCATTCGAAAAGCTATCGGGTTACAACATATACCAGGGCAATCCGGGCGATTTGATCCCGACCCGGGAGTACAAGCCCTATGAGCTTTCCAGCGAGCTCTTTACCGATTACGCCCAAAAGCAGCGGCTGATCAAACTACCACCCGGCACCGCGCTGACAGCCACAGGCGACGGGCTTCTGAATTTTCCGGAAGGAAGCGTTATTGTCAAAACCTTTTACTATTTCAATGACAAACGTACGCCAGCCAAGGGAGTCAGGCTCATCGAAACCAGGATCCTGCAGCTTGTCAACGGCAAATGGGTTGCCGGGACCTATGTGTGGAACCAGGCCCAGACGGAAGCAACGCTTCTAGGCACTGGCTTGACGCAAACGGTTAACTGGATAGACCAGGCGGGAAACCCCAATGTGATTGCCTACCAGATACCGGGCAACCTCGAATGCCGGACCTGTCATAACTCGGACAAGAAATTGGTTCCCATCGGCCCCAAGGTCAGGAATCTGAATTTTGACCTGATCCGCGATGGCCATAGGGTAAACCAGCTCACGTACCTGCAGGAGCAGGGAATCCTGGGTGCCCTTGACCCGACTGATTTCTCACGCATGCCCGGCTACCAGGATTCCAGCCGAACCCTGGCCGAAAGGGGCAGGGCATACCTGGATATCAACTGCGCCCATTGCCACAGCGACCAGGGCTTTGCCGCCCGCTACAGGTACAGGATGGCTTACGAGACGCCACTGAACGCCTCCAGGATAAAAGAAGGCAAAGCTGCCATTGAATACATGATGCAAACGGGTCGTATGCCCAAGATAGGCACTTCCGTCAGGCACAAAGAAGGCATTGAATTGATAAAAAAATACCTGGATACATTATGAATGGGCGCATTATGAGTGGATACATTATGAGTGGGCGCATTGTCAGATACACAATCAGATACGCAGCCCTGCTTTTGCTGGCAGTATCCGGTAACGGTTTCTGCCAGGCGGGCGGCAAGGAAAGCAAACCGGGCAAAAGGTGGATGGTCGGAATCAGTTACGAAGCGAACCTAACGGGCAGCCGCTTCCGATACAGTCCGTCAAATCGCTGGATCAAACAGCTCAGAACCGGTGAACAAGTGTCCAGGTACGGATTCTCGGCGGGTTTGAATGCGAGCTATCGCCTGAATGCCAGATTTGCCATTGATGCGGGGGTATTGTTTGCCGACCGGGGCTTTCGGACAGGCGAGAAAACACTGACCTGGGTAAGCCCTGGCGCGGATTATCCATTCAAAAGCAAAACAAAGACGGCCTTCCATTACATAGAGCTTCCCCTGAAGCTCTGTTACAAGTTCAGGATAGGCAGTTCAAACATATACGCCTTTGCGGGAGTGTCATGGAACAATTTCATCAGTAAAAAAACAACCGTCATCACCTACTATGAGAATGGAGACAAGGACAAAAGCGAAAGGCGGATTAGCTATGGCTACCGGCAGAACACGTGTTCGGCATTGATAGGGTTTGGAATAAATATTGCTGTCTCACGGCGGCTTTTGTTCAACCTTGAACCCGTATACCGGCAGGATTTCAGTTCCATCACAGCCGATAAGCAGGCAAGGGAATACCTGTACGCACTGGGAATAAACACACGATTATTTTTAAAACCAAAGAAAGCAAAATGAGCATTGTGGGTAATGTCAAAGTATTTCAATTAAGACCGGATGAAATCGATCAGGCATCGCGGCTTTTGGCCGATAGCATGTGCACCAATCCAAACCACATCGCCATTTTTCAATCAACGAATGTCACCGCGCTTGCCAAACAGCAAGGAATGTTTCAGATGGTGTTGCAAGATCCGAACAATGAAAGTTTTGTTGCCAAAGCCGACGGGCGAATCCTTGGCACGATGACCTATGCCAGCTCCGAACATTGCCAGCTCTCGCCCGGAAGGATGCTTGGGTCAATGCCTGTGCTGATCAAACTGTTCGGTTGCCAGCTTTTGCCTGTGCTCGGGTGGCGGATGAACTGGAGCAAACATGACTACCGGTTCGAACATGTTCATTTCGGACCGCTGGCCGTGGACCGAAATTTCCAGGGCCGGGGCATTGGCAAACTGCTGCTGGGACACTTTTGCAGCTACCTGGACCGGACCGCCCAGACGGGCTATCTGGAAACGGACAAGCTGGAGAATGTGACCCTGTACGAAAGGTTCGGATTCAAGATCATTCAGACAGACACCCTGTTTGGAAATCCGAACTGGTTTATGCTCCGAAAGCCTCTAGATTAAGCAAACCTCAAACGCGTATGATATGTACAAAATCAAACATTTGTTCCTGGCGGCATTTGCATGGGCGGTTGGCATTTTCACCGGTGCCATTGTTTTCAATACGCTCGTGTTTTATCCCAACATATTCCGTCAGGTTCCCGAGTCATTGGAACTGACCATGGCGTTTTTGAAGGTAAGGGGACCGCATCATTTCTTTCCACCTTTCGGCGCCATTCTCATCGTCTGCAACATGGTACTGGTTGCCGTGTGGTGGCGCACAAAACAGGTGAGAAACCTGCTTCTTTTGTCAATGGTAATTTATATCGTTTTTGAATTCATTTTTTCGGTCACCTTCTTCTGGGAAAAAAACACGATAATGTTCATCGAAGGGCAAAGCAAACATTCCATCAACTTTTTACAATCAACCGCTGACAGTTTCCAAAAATGGCATTGGGTACGGGTGATCGCCTCAACGGCAGCATCTATTCTTATTTTTGTTAGTTATACATTGGCAATTGAATCAGAATCAGGTAGCAATACCGATAACTGACCATCGGCTGTATGCAAAGGAAATTATCTTAAGGATCAATTTTCAATTCTGAGTCTGTTTTCAAAAGAACGAATCTCCAACCAATGTCTTTATCTGGCAATAAAGATTGCAAATAGATCCTGCCCAGTTTGTAGGCTGAATTGGATCTGGAAGAACGGGGGTTGAAACAGGCGCTGGAAAGGAAAAACGGATACTGGTAATAGTGAAAGGAAGAAATAAATCTTAGTACTTACACTATCAAATCCTTTTGTCACTAAACCTTTTCGCAGTATAGTTATGAAACTAGCCATCACTGTCATTCGTATTCTTCTGGGAGCGCTTTTGGTCTTTGGCTCTGCTCCCTACTTTCTGAACCTTTTTCCGCAACCCCAGTTGACAGGAGATATGAAAGTCTTTACCGAGGGGCTGAACGCGGCGGTCTATCTGATGCCAATGGTGAAAGCCATTGAACTCTTATCTGGCATGGCCTTCCTTGCCGGACGGTTGGTCAGTCTGGCAACCGTATTGATCTCCCCCATAGTAGTCAATATCCTATGTGTACATATTTTCCTTGCCCCACAGGGGCTTCCAGTTGCAATCCTCTTGGTTTTGGCCACCGGGGTAATTGCGTATCAAAAGAGAGAAAATTTCAAGGGTCTGTTTTCGGTTAAATAAGCTATCGTGTTTGGAGATACTTTATTGGAGATACTTTATTGGAGATACTTTATTGGAGATACTTTAATTGATACCATCGAAAGCAACGCTGTATGCATAAAGTGTTTGCCACCTTTGAAGGGGAAGGTATTATAGTGGTTAAAGCTTATCTGTTCGTTGACCATCCGAAGGAACTGATTGATTTTTTTGAAAATGCTTTCTACGCCCAGCGGATTGATTGCTCGGCAGACCCTGTCAGCGGTGAGATTGCCAATGGTATTATTCGCATTGGCAAGTTCTTTTGATCATCCTCCAGGCTCGCAACCAATGTATCAATATGAGAACGGCCTGTATTTATTTGCCGATGATGCGGATCCGCTCCACAAGCAGGCAGTTGAATATGGGGCAAGAGCAGTTGAATATGGGTCAAGAATAGAATTCGAGCCTGCTGATTTTACCCTGTGGCAACCGCCAGTCAGTACTCCCTGATCCGAGTGGAAATTATGGGTAGATTTCCACCCGGATCGAAAAGAAAGATCACCAGCAGTAAAGATCACAGCAGTAAAGTGGGCAAGTCAGCAATAAGTACGTAACTACTGGACGCATGCTATTTTTTGATAAAATTCTTTGGTTCTACCGGAACTTGTCCTGAGCATTGGGAATTGATAGGGTATCACCGAATATGCTTAGAGCAAGGCCGTACAGGTAGTAGGCCATACCGGAACAAGCTAGCAACTAAACCTAATCATTAAAACCAAATTTAACCCGTAGGCAGGTAATGGAGACGAGCACCAAGGTAGATTATCAGATTATCACTACCACTATAGCAGACTGGGATCAGATTGTCAAACTCTTTGAAAATGTCATCTCCGGGCAAGCCAGCAACGGATACCGGGTTTGGGATTCAATCGACTGGGAGGCGCTAAGAAAGGATATAGAAAATCAGCTGCATTACAAAATCACTTCCGGCGGGCAGGTTATCGGCCTTTTCAATGTGCAATACAGTGACCCGTTGCTTTGGGGCGAAAAGGATCAGCTTAATGCCCTATACCTGCACCGGATTCTAGCTGATCCCGCATTTAAAGGTCAGAAGCTATTTGGCATTGTGCTTGCATGGGCAAAAAAAAAGGCTTTGCAAAAAAAATTGCAATACATCAGGTTAGATACTTGGGCCGATAACCTAAGAATTATTGATTATTACAAGTCTTATGGTTTTGTTGAAGTCGGCCACTACACCACCGGCAATACCGAACAACTACCGTTACAAAATAGAAACTTACAAGGCATTTTATTGGAATTAAACCTACGATAGATCTGCTTAGCTTTAAGAATTCTCTTCCCTTGCTGGTCATTTCTCACGTTCCAATCTCTGTGCAAACCATTCTTTACATAAAACGTGACCTGTTCCACAAAAATGGACCATCAATGAGATACCATTGATGGAAGTAGAAAAAATCGGTCGTTTTTTGATAGTACAAAAAGCTTGCAGGAGCAATCCATTTGGGAGGCCACTCTATGTCAGTGAGATTTTTATGTTAGTGCGAGCTGTCAGTGGGTAGTATTGCTTTTCATTGATTGAACAATTCATGTACTTGACAATTTATATATGGGAGTAGCATCTATATGGGAGTAGCATCCGAAGGGCCTGATGACCGACATCAGGAAAAAAGAGGATCGCTTGTTTATCAGCTTATGGCCCAGGCCACCGGTTTTCGTTCTATCGTTTTTCCGCACATTCTTTTTCAAGGGCTATCAGGGCCTTCTTTTCATACCAAATCCTGTATTTATCCGGAGCAAGCGAGTTGAGCAAGGCAATCAGTTGCCCTACTTCTGCCCGGTAGTAGTTGGCCAGATGTGCAGCGGTAGTATCTGAGCCTTTGATAACCTGCACCGTAATCTGGCTGCCGTCAGACATACAGGAATTCGAGTAAGATCCATGCAATTGGCTGAAGTCAATCCGGCTGATTTTTCGGAGAGTATCACTTCCGGCAAGCGTCTTGGTAAACAATACGGTATCTTTACTGCCCACCACATCCTCCCGGTATATGATTTTCAAGTCCCGTTCGGTCAGCACATAGATCCAGTTATCTCCCATCGAGTAATCACTGTTTCTGACTTTGATCTGGAATACAGGTATTTGTTGATCGTTTTCCAGTTTTTGCAGGGTTTCATTCGGGCTGCAACACCATAGGCACGATGTTAGACACAACAGGCCGATTAACCGGTGTTTTCTTCTCATGGCATTATGGTTTTGTAAGATGGAATCTGCATTGTATTACCTGGAGAGGTATCCTCGCGTACAGGATTCTTAAAGTCTACTGCACCACCACCCGCTGCACCAGGATGCCTTTGCTGGTCTGAATCCGAATCAGATACATTCCTCTAGCCTTTCCCTGCATACTCACCTGGATGGCCTGATTGCTTGTCCGGACACTATCAACCGCCTGAAGCTCGCCCAGCAGGTTGCTCACCTGAATCTGTTCGATACGGACCGAGGCATCTACTGACTGTATCTGCACTTTGTTCCGGGTTGGATTGGGATACACGTTCAGCTTCCCTTTCAACGCTTGAGGCTCAATTGCCAGCACCCGGTCAATAATGCTTTCGGGGAGCTGGTTCTGGGGATCAATGATCCGGGGCACATCGTAAAGCACATTCACAGTTGTGTTGGTGCGTACAGGCTCGTTGTAGTCAAAGATAATATCGGCAAAGTTTTCAATGCGTGCCTTTTCACTCAACCCGGCTTTGGGTTTGATACTAAACTGAACAAAACCATTGCTGCCTGCCTGGTTACGCGTTGAATCGGGAAGGTTGATGTTGTTGAACGTGAAAGTCAAGACAGGTTTTCCTTTGCCTGATACCGTAAAAGCGTATTTATGGGAAGCCGCTCCCATTTGAAAAGTCGATATGTCAAGCTTCTCGGACAGGGTGTCAATGACGGTAACCGTATAGGCATAATCGGTTCCGGTGTTTTGAAAACGAATGGTATATTTTAGTTCGCTCTGTGTTGGCGTAAAATGATCGCCCGTCGTGCCGGATGGGGAAACCAGCTTGTCGTTAGGATCAAACGAGTCTGTGATGGGCAGACACTCAATGGCCACTTCATCCTCCCAATCGTCCTGGGGCAGCAGATTGACAAAGCCTTTGCTGACCAGATCACCGGGGCTAGCCACACAGCCCTCGATGGTAATATTTGTTTGCGACTTGCGGGGATGATCGGGCCGCTGGTCGGCTTCCAGGCGGACGGTTTTGCCACCCGCCGGTACTCTGAGCACCAGGCTGTCACCTTTGCTGAGCTGGTAATTCTTCTGAAAGGCCAGCTGCGCATCCAGAAAAACACGAAACTGACTGCTATCGGCCATGGGCTGACCGGTGTTTTTGATCACCAGCTGCGTACGGCCGTTTTCAATGCATTTTCCCGAGAGCACAATATCGGACTGATCCCATTGTGAATCTTTCGGAAGTGTGTACCCGTTGCTGGGCGTGATCCATACTTTGGTGCACGCGGTCAGTCCGCGTGCATTGGCCGTACAGGCTACCGAATCGGTAATGGTGATGCTTCCCGACTCATTGGCTTTCAACGTGCCGATCGTAAAAACGTACTGGCTAGTCTTGTTTTGTATATACGCCTTGTCGGCAGACTTAAAAAGTACCTGTTCGGGTAGCTGGACATATACCTTCACCTCACTTGCATCGGTGTATCCGGTATTGGCATAACTGATCACTGTGGTATTGGTAAAGCAACGCCTGCGACGCGTGGAATGTATACTGGTAACCAGGTGAGGGGCCAAGATAAGCTTATCGGCAAAGTTTACATTTGTTACCGAGTCTCCTTTGCTTTTTAGCACGACCGCGGGGGAGAGGTTGGTAGCAGGACAGATGTATTCTATCGATTTGCCTTTCGTATTGATGCCAACCTGACTAACTGTGTAGGTGCCTGTATCGACCTGTATCTGGTAGTCTCCTTTCGAATCGGTCACCCCGTAGTAGTTGCCCGGTGTTGCCCGCATGATCATGTCCGCTATCGGCTTTTCGGTGTTTTCCATGACACAGTTCTGATTCTGGTCAAAAAAGACCTTTCCTTTGATGAGCGTCTTTACCGATGAATTATCATACATTGCCACTCCAATCGCAGAGGAAGAGTACAAGTTTCCATACCGATCAAAAGTCAGGTAGAAAGGCTTCAGATTGCCAATCCTGAAGATTGAGAGAAAATTTCCGGCAGGATCAAACTGTTGAAAACGTCTGTTTTCTGAATCGGCTACCCATATTCTGCCTTGCGGATCCACGGCAATGGACCAGGGAAGATTCATCTGTCCTTCCTGTTGGCCTTTGACACCGGATTTAAGCAGGAACCTTCCGTTGGAATCAAACTTCTGTATGCGGTGGTTGTACGTGTCGGCTACCCAGATATTGCCATCCTTATCGGCAGCGATTCCCAATGGGCTGGCAAATTGACCGTCATTGGCGCCATAAGATCCTGTTTTAAGCAGGAACCTTCCGTTGGAATCAAACTTCTGTATGCGGTGGTTGTACGTGTCGGCTACCCAGATATTGCCATCCTTGTCAATGGCAATATCGGAAGGGTTGGTAAATTGACCATTGGATTGCCCCCAGGATCCTATTTTAGCCAGGAATTTTCCGTTCGGACTAAACTTCTGAATGCGGTGGTTATATGTGTCGGCGACCCAGACATTATTTTGCTGATCGGTTTCAACATTTTGCGGTGTCTTGAATTGCCCGTCCTGCTCTCCCTGTGTTCCAATGGAAGTGATAAACTTGCCGTTGGCATCAAACTTTTGCACCCGTGCGTTTTCATCCACAACCCAGGTGTTGCCTTGCAAGTCAACAGCGACGCCTTTGGTGCTCATCAGCTGTCCATTGGCTGATCCGTAGAAACTGGTGGAGGAAAGAAATTTCCCTTCAGGATTGAACTTTTGGATACGGCCCGCATCTAGAATCCATATATTGTCTTGTTTATCAATATGCATATCCCAAGGGACATTGAACTGGCCATCCTGTTTGCCTTTGGTTCCAAATTTTGATAAAAACTTTCCGGTAGGATCAAATTTTTGCACCCGTGCGTTTGCATAATCCAATGTCCAGATATTTCCCTGGCTATCGACACTTATGCGTGTGCAGGAGTAAAATTGACCGTCCCCTTCACCATAGGAGCCGACTTTGAGTAGAAAGTTGCCTTGCGAATCATATTTGTAAAAACTGTTTTTCGCAACATCTGCTATCCAATAATTGCCTTGCTTGTCCATCGCCAAGCTGTTGGGGATTAGTCCGCCTCCCAACTCGACAGGATTGACCGAAAAGCGAAGCAAGAGATTTCCTTTGGCATCTATTTTTTGCAGTACATATTCATTCAGAAGATGAATATTACCTTGCTCGTCGGCCCAGACATCCCTCAAGGATTGCAGAATTATATCAGGATCTTGGTATAACGTTAACAACGGTTTGCCGCTAGCATCGAATTTCCATACCCGGGAATGGGCAAGGTCAAGCGACCAGATATTGCCATCTTTGTCGACAGTTACGCCCGAGGGCGTATTATAAACATCCTCAGCAAAGGTAGGATAGATAATCTGCTTTAACTGGCCGCTACCATCCATCTTTGCAATATAGCCATTGCTGCTCGATACGTACAAATACCCCTGGCTGTCAACGGTAAACGACTCGCCTGAGGATGAAATGACCGTCGGACCAACACTTCTTCTTAATGAATAATTCTGTGCTTGGGCAAGACTGAAAAGTAAAAGTAAACAAAGGCTGGGTAGAAGGTATTTCATAAAATAGGTTCAACGCGGCAATGCAGAATGCTTATTCCGCCATTGGATGTATTTTCGATTAATAGCAAATATGTGGAAAAGTAAACTTTCTAGAGCAAAATTTTGCAATTTGTTGGAGAACGCAGAGCACATTTTTTCCACATCAAGTTTGCCAGTAATAATTCATAGTGGAGACTGGTAGGCATTACGGGCTGCTTTTTGAGGACCTCTTTTCGCTTGCCCGCTCCATCTCACCATTAACCCATGGTTGCAATCAAATTGAGAATGTTTACTTTTCCTGAAGATTGTTAATAGAGGGTGAAGGGAAACACTGAAAATTGGCCAACATAGATTTTAGGACATGAATTATCTGGAACAAACGACACAGGATACCGAAGAGATAAACCCGTGGACAGACCTGTGGACACAGCCCCGGCAGACAATCAATTGGATTACCGGCCATTTCCCGAGTCTGTTGGTAACGCTCGCATTGCTTTATCTGGGCGGAGTCTGTTACGGTATCGAACAAGCCCAATTAAAGGAACAGGGTGACAGCATGGAAGCAAGCCAGATCCTGACAACGGCCCTGTTCCTGAGCGGCTTCGGGGGACTTCTCACCTACAGCCTATGGATCTGGGCAATCGACTTTTGCGCATCGTGGCTTGGGGGAAGGGGAAATTTCAAAAAGACACAAATCGCATTTGCTTGGGCGATGCTGCCCTTGGGCGCCAGGCTGATTCTGACTCTGATCGGTTATGCCTTGTTTGACCAGGAACTGTTCACCAGCGACAGGCCGGTCATTGATGGCAGTGACTTTTTGACAATTGCCATGTGGATCTATGAAATCCTCGGGTTCGTACTGGGTGTCTGGCATGTTGTGCTGCTGATCGTGCTGGTTTCGCAGGTACAGCGGCTTTCGGTCATCAAAACGATCGCCAGCATTGCGATAGGTTTTCTAATGACATTGCTACCATTCATCCTGATTGTGCTTCTCTTCCATTTTCGATAGAAGCATGGTAGGATACGACTACAAAATACGTCCGCCAAAAACATGTATCATACAACATGCCTCTTTTAAAAAGCCGAACATTCAAATGGAGAAATTTTTCATCCCCACCGATCGGGCACGGTTTGTCAGTTGGCTGTTGCAAACGGCAAACCGCAACCATTGGACCATCGTTCTTGAATACTCCGACGAGCAGCATGCCGATTGGTTGGAGGCAAAGGCAAAACCGGCGGAACTGCCTCCCACTGCCGGCCATCATTACCAAGACGATTACAGGCTAACGGCCATCACAAGCCCTGCGAGCGGAGAAAGCTTCGCCCATGATCTGCTCGCCTACTGTTCAGTCCTGTCGGTGCACAACCGGAAGGAAATGCTTTTTCTGATCGCCGATGATTTTCATTTCGAATGCTTCTCGTGCACACCGGCGTTTTTTGAAACCCATTATCCGATCCTGACAAAGCTAGGTCTGATTCGCATCGATCAGGACAACGAGAAAACACGCTTTGAAAAGCATTGAGAGTATCTCAGAAAAGGTTGATAAAAAGGACGAAAAAATCAGACAAACCCGGCAAAAGTAGAATCCTAACCAAAAAAGAATTCATAAGCCTGTCTCTCCTGATCTCAAAAAAGGGTCGTTTTGTGAGATTGATATATTTCTCACAAAAGGAGCCGTTTTGCGCCCAATTCGAGATCACGGGTTATCAAGCATAAGTTTATCCCTTGTCAGTTCCAATTCCGTTCAATGTGCTTTGTATAGGCTTTGCCAATTAAATGTTTATCGGCCTATTGAAACGCGGGCCAATCATCGATATCGTCAAGATGGTACAAAACCCGTCAATGATACCCTCACCATAACCATTTGGGGAACTGGTCCTGTTCCGATCAAGGTGGATGAATAGATCGGAAACCATGAGATTGGTATCAAAACCATGGGCTAAGTGAAAAGTACGTCAGAACCGTTGCAGCTATGAGGATAATTTCCGTATTTGAACTCAGGCCACTGCGGGCTTATTGTGCGAACTTATCAGAGGAGCGATTGCCAATACAGGTTGCCAATACAGGTTGCCAATGCAGTGGGAATAACCTCTGGCGCTTCCAGTAACGGAGGCCATGCACATGTCGGGCTTCATCCAAAGAAAATGAAATAATGAAAATGAAATCCGGATTAACACTCTTGTTTCTGCTGAGCCTATCGACAAGCCTCTTTTGCTGCGATAGGCTCAGGCACAAGGGAAAGCTTGCCGTCCGGAAGGTGGAAGACAAGGCCGCAAACGTTCTGAGAAGCCAAATCCAAAAAGCGGTAGTTGTGGTATTTCCTCCCTTCGATCATGCCAGGCCTGACACGGAGAATAACAAAATTCGATTCAAAGACTTTATTCAGGTGGAGCTAACGCCGGATGTAGAAAATATCTATTGCTTTGATGATCCGATTGGGATTGATCAAGACTACATGTTCGCCTTCAATTGTGATTCGACTACTTCTCAAAAGATAATCCAAAAGCATCAGCTGATCTTAGATACGCTCCACATGGGCAATGGCTCAGGCATGCAACACGATTTTGAGTGGTGGGATAAAAAAAGGATTGAACAACTACCGCAATATAGTTGGACCAATGGAAAACAGTATTATAAATTCTACTGGTATGATGCGCAGAACCGGAAAGCGTATTTCTTTGACTTTGACATGTAAATTTGATATCTAAAATGGAAAAGACGAACGCGCAATACCGGCTTAAACAAACAACCGGGCTATCCCACCGCATTGCCTTAACGCAGTCGCCACGGATGCGTCAAGCCGGTGTTGCGGCAACAGCAATGCTATTAGCAGTAATGTGAAATGATAAAAACAGTAGTATGGCGGGATTGGGTGTTTGAATCAGACAATGGAATAACTCAAGCTACCTATGAACAAGTGGAGTGCGGTGGCGCGGACAGTTGCATCTGCAATGATTGCAAAAACTTTGCGGCTGGCAGAGAAAAAGCCTTTCCGGCTGAAATAAGGCATTTGTTTGAGAGCCTGGGCATTGACATCACCAAGGAATCAGAAGTATGTCACTACACAAAACTTGAAAACGGGTTGCACCATTACGGAGGCTGGTTCCATTTCAAGGGCAGAATAAAGCAAGGAAACAATTGCACTATCCAGCAACCGTCCGGAGGATACACATTTGATTTGACTCCGGTAAGTTCGACGTTCCGGATTGGATTCAGAACAGATTCAGCTTTGACCTTCTTTAAAGATAAGGAGGATCTGGTGCAGGTCGAATTTGAAACACATATTCCCCGGAGAATTGACAAGGAACTTGAAACGGAATAAAAAGCATATGCTGCCAACAATATACTGCCAACAATATGCTGCCAACACCACTACCCCGTTGGCCACCTGATCTCGCATTGCACAGTGCCAGGCCACGGCGCTCAGAGGAGGCCGGGGCGCTGGGTAGCATTGGGCCATTATCACCCATGAAATTAAAGATGAATACAGTTCCTGATACAATCGGAGGCGCAAAAGTGATTTGGTACTCTCCAATCGATCAGCGCCATCAATACACCGGCAATACCCAACACATAGTGAACGGTAAAATAGCCGACAATATTTACGGCCTTGCCATTTGTCAATACGAGTTGGAGGAAGGCTATTATTTATTCGGTTGTGATCAGAATTGGCAGTCGGTCACCGATACCTTCCATGATACAATGGAAGATGCAAAAGACCAGGCCGAGTTTGAATATGTGATCATTCACCGTTCCTGGATCAGAAAGGATTAAGGAAAAGCACAGGACAGAGCGCCTAACCCCACGCCAACCGCCTTATTCTCTTCTCAGCTCAGGACTCAAGCAAGGAAGCCTGGTGTGCCAGGGTCTGCAGCCCATCATGTGATTAAAAATTAGAAATACAAGATATTTTGCGGCTTATCATAGATACATCAATAAAACAAAAATATGGCGATTTATCAATTCAATCTAACTGCTATACCCAGAGCATCCGTGCTGAAACGGTATGAAAAGATACCCAGCCAGCTTGTGGTCGATTACGATGAAAGGAAAGCACATCATTACAAAAACAAGGATGGAGTGATTAAAGAAGACGAGGTGTTTTCAGACGCTTTGACTCAGGATTGGTGGAGTTCCATCGAAATAAATATTGCGGAACTGGTTGAGCAGATTGACGCGAAAGTCAAAAGGGCTGACTGGGGGAATGACAAGGATGGATTCAATTGGAAAACCTATTCGGATCAAGTGGATAATGATGCCAGTTTGAGACTGAATAGAGAAACGGGGAAGGTTGAGCAGTTGACCTTCCGCTCTGACCTGAGGGAAAAGGGACTTACGTTTCTGAAGGGAATGATTTCTCTGGCAGCCAAGTATGATTGGATGTTAATGGACACGAAAGGAAACCTGGTGCATCCCACAACGGGGCAAGTAAAGGCAATTGTTATAAATTCGAATTCCTATCGTTTCGTGATTAATCCGCTGGAGTTTTTTACAGACTTGGAAAACGGAACGATAAAAATCGAATAAATACCTACCGCTGATACCAACCACAACCGGCCAGCAGCTTGCCCTAATGCAATTCCCAATCTTGAGGGCACACTGTCGGGTAGCCTGGTTGAGTCTGGCGAAAACTGAAAGAAGAAAATGGAATACGGGTCACCCGTATCTATTGTAAAGTGAGTCTTTGAAAAAGTGCTTTTCCAAGGTCTTAGTAAAAGTAAAAACACCTATGAGGCTTGCCAAAACGGATACCGCCAAAACTGAACCTACAGAGCTAACAGCGGATGAGTTCAAACAGGTTTTGCAAACCGGAAAATGTGACAGGATTGATTGCCTTCACCAGAATACGGTTGTCATTGATAATGTGATTGTCAGTGAAAAAGTGAATCTGGCTTCCGATGAAACATACCCTTTCACGATTGATATTCGCGGAGGCGTATTTTCAGGAGACTTTTTGATCAGCAGGTGTAAATTCCTAGGCTATTTCTTGATTAGCGGAGGTGAATTCGCACGCTATTTCATGATTTATGGAGGCGAATTTTCAAACGGGTTTCATATTTACGGGGGCAAATTCTCAGGCACTTTTTTAATTAAGGGAGGTACTTTCTCAGGCGGATTCCAGATTTACGGAGGTACATTCTCATCCAAACTTGAAATACACAAAGGGGAATTCCCAGGCGGTTTGGAGATTCACGGTGGCGAATTTTCACAGATTTTTGAAATTCATGGGGGCAGCTTTTCGCGCCATCTCAAGATTTACGGCGGCAAGTTTCTAAATTATTTCTTGATTTACGGAGGTGAGTTTCCAGGCAGCTTCGAGATTTATGGAGGGGCCTTTTCCGGTGAATTGTGGGTTGGAACAAAAAGCCCTGTTCGAAAAATGCTCATTCAACCCGATGGATATACGCTTCAAATACATACCCTAACCATTCAATCGGAAATACAAGAACTGACCATTACAAATGACCAGGAGAATCATGTCTCCATTGCCAAACTGATTATCAATCGCATTCCCACTATTTCCTCCCTGATCAAATTGAATTTGAACAGCCTTCAACTTTCAGACCATGATTCTACAGGAAACTTTGCCACCCGACGTTGCACCATTAACCAGTTGCGCATCGAAAGCTTTAACAACTTTGGTAAGATTACCTTTGATTCACTCAGACCCTTGTTTTCAGAGGTTTGCTCAACTTACCCTAAAGAAGAACCACAGATTATAATCTCAAATGCAGACCTGGGAACTACAAACTTCATTTCATGCTCTTTGGACGAGTACACCATCAAGGTGGACAATAGCAAACTGGTCGATATCTTCCACACCGATACCGCTTTTCCGAAAGAAATAACGACAAGCAAGGCCGACCCTGATCAGAAATACCACCAGCTGCGAGACACCTACGACCAGTTACAGATAGCGGCAGTAAAACAAGGCGACAGAATCACGGCACTCGAATTTCAATCCCAATCGCTTGCCTTTTACAAAAGTCATCTGGAATCCATAGGCATCAATCGTTGGAGTCGATGGGGTAAGCTTATTTCCACGTATGGCATCTGTCAATTTCTAAAAGCCTTTCGGCGATCCGGCAAAGTATAGTGACTACATAATAAAGAGATTATCAATGAACTGTTGCGACAAGCGGCAATCCTGACAAATCGCCAGACACGCCGGATTATTGGGAAATCAATAGGTTGATCTTTTCGCAGTAGACACGTATATACTCATAATTTTCGAGCATGAAAAACAGGTGCGAATCCAAAGTGCTATTTTCCTCTCCCAGTAACCAGTCGTAATCCTGGTCGTTTGCATCCTTGTAGCCGATCTCCTCAATTGTCGAAGAAAAATCGGACACAATCGAAGGGCTCAGCTCCAAAAAGAGCAGCTTTTCGAAAACGATCCGAATCTGTGCCGGAGTTGAGGCGGCTACCCAGGAGCCGGATCGTTTGTGAAGAATCATTTCCAGAGCGGATTCAACGCCCAGACTCAGATGGATTGCCTTCAGATAAAAATCGTTGTGCAGATCAAAATAACCCGCACTGCCCTCAATGGCATTGGAGTTATCAAGCTTGAAATCTTTTTTCATATGTGTTGATTACCCAGTATACAACATGGCCACGTGATTGTTTTCTTTTATTCGGATTTTATTCAAAAAAATATGCTAAATAGCTCGTTTTGAGTACTCTTGCTTAATTACTTGTGTTAAAAAAGAAAGAATGGGCCGGTGGGCTTTACCGTATTCAAACAAAACAGACACCCGGCCCTGATCGGTTGTAATCAGGTCAAAGGTGCCAAATGGTTTGTCTTTTGCCCTCTCGGCAAAACTTTTTAGTACCGAGTCCTCATCAATCTGGGCAATCTTGCTATAGACCGTTCGGGTCAGTTTATCACTCATCGAGCAGTAAATCCCCTGCGTGGTCAGAAGGCAAAACTCCGCATCATTTATGTACAGTTCGGCAAGGGGCTGTTCAACCGCATGATCCAGTTCAAGGGGCGAGCGGATGGCATGGGTATCTTTCAATAAGGCCGTCTGCGGTTGGCTCAAAAACATGGCTTCCAGCCAATCGGCGCTTTCAATCCCTTCGATTGGAATTGATTCAAAGATCTCCTTTGCCGCTTGCTTTACCTGCTGCGGATCCTGATCAACACCCCAATCGGAATACTGTTGAAGCACAGCGATGTATCGTTCTTTTACTGACGCGAGCATGGAATAGTTCTTTATTTGAGAGTGGAAAGACAATGTAACCGGCTATGTACTCCAATCTGCCAGGGAAAGCCATCAAAAGCAGAAATCAGCAAAAAAGCACTCTGTTTTAATCGTATGGACTTCCAGTGAACAGGAACACGTATGCTACTGAAATAAGTTGGCAGATCAGACTAATAACTAACAATATAGTTAATAGTTATCAGACTGATTTAACCAAGAATTATATATACTCAAAATCTGCACACAACTTATTCCTATCTCTGTTTACTCTCCCCTCCTATCCCAATTGCGTTCACTGACTGAATCCCACCCAGACCTTTAAAATTGTTCACAACCATCAGTGTTTACACCAGTAATCGTGGAACATATAGTATACGAAACCCCCTCCTCTATCCAGTTTCATTTTTTCACAAGTGTTAAACGCACGTTTGTAACTTGTGAAAAATCAGCGTTTGGCTATCTTTGCCATCGCAACGGTTGTTTCCTGGCTACCAATCGGCAAGAATGTACACCATATATTAAAGGACAAACTTTAGTATACTTACTTCTTTATCTATACCAGACATTTAAATCATATCTGCTATAGTAAATATAGTCAACACAGTCAGCCTAGATCATGAGCAAACCCTATGAGTAAACCCTACGTTTGTTACTACCGGGTATCGACCGCGAAACAAGGGCAAAGCGGCCTGGGACTCCAGGCGCAGAAAACCGCCGTCAGCCAGTTTGTCAAAGACCGGGCTGTGATCGGGGAATTTGTCGAGGTCGAGTCGGGCAAGAACAATCAACGGCCGCAGCTGGCCGCAGCCATTGCCTTTGCCAAGGCTCATCAGGCAACGCTGGTCATTGCCAAGCTCGATAGATTATCGCGTAACGCCGGGTTTATCTTTGCACTCCGTGATTCGGGAGTGGATTTTATCTGCGCCGACATGCCCGATGCCAACACGCTGACCGTGGGCATTTTTGCCGTTTTGGCCCAGCACGAGCGCGAACTGATTTCCTCCCGTACCAAAGCGGCACTTGCCGCCAAGAAACAGCAGGGATATACGCTTGGCAAGCCTGAAAATCTGACACCACAGGCCGCGCTTAAAGGCCGTATGGCGTACCAGAAAATCACAGCCGAAAACGAGAATAACCAGCGGGCCAAGGCGATGATTGTCTACATGCGCGACTCGGGCATGCGCTGGACAGCCATTGCCGACAAACTCAACCAAACCGGCTTCAAGACCAGCCGGGGCAAACACTTCCGCGCCGAGCAGGTCAAACGGCTCTATTTCAGGAAAATCTAACAGGAAAAATTAAAGCGATTCAGACCCAACCCTACTACGCCAAGTCCTTACTTGTTGTGTGACCAACTGAACTTGTTGTGCGACCAACTGATCACAAGCTTGTCAGTTCCCTAATGTATGGGTATAGTAGAGGTGTTTTATTAAGTACAAAATCATACCATTGACAAGCAATCCACTATAAATACAACGTATATGGAATATGCTAAATTTGATTTTATATATGACGATATAAATAGATTCAGGCTCTTTCAGAAACTGTTTTACCGGTTGAAGGAATCACAATCCACACGGATTCCAGGTTACAATAGCAGCGAATGGCTTGAGTATTATGACCAGAAGGCGTTGGAGTTTTTCTTTCGGGAAGGCGAGGATGTCTGGGATTTTGAATCCCTGATTGATGCGCTTCAAACCGCTGAATATCAATTGGTAAGATGTGACGCAACGAAAGACAATCAGGCGGAACTGGTATTTGAAGTGGCCTTTTACGGTTTGGAGCAATTGTATGTTCTGATCGAATACTATGGTTTTAAAATCAGATCGGCTCCTTTCGGCATGAAACTTCTAAGTGTTATGTAACGCTATTGTGTAACTTAAAATAGATCTATCTACTTGTCTGAATACCAAATTCTCCGAAGGAGTCTTTCGGAGAATTTGGGTAACAAACCACTTGCAACCTAAATTAATAGCTTCTTAAAATTGGTATTTTTATATCAGATTCAGACACCAAGTCTGAAAAACATGTCTGCTTGACTAACACTACAAAAATAACACATTCGTGCTTGTCATAAAGTCGTAAATCCTTCATTTTCACACCTATATGTCTTTATTCTCGTATTTAAAAGTATTTCAAAAATGGACAAAGGACCTTTTGTAGGCTCAATTACTCAAACGTACACTTTGTTTTACCAGGCCTGGGGGAAAAGTGTACGTTTGAGTAATTAAACCCCATGTGGTGACGATCCGGAGCGGTCCCTGGTAGTTAATTGATCAGTAGTTAATTGATCAGTAGTTAATTGATCAGTAGTTAATCGCGTTTACCAAGCGAGTAGAAGACTGGATAAATACTGCTATTCCGCAAATTGCCGTATCGAAACATCGGCAGCATTCCAATACATGGCTCCCCGTACAATGGGTGTTGTAACCCGTACAATGGGTGTTGTAAAAAGTTATACTGATTGCCCGGACCCGCTTTAGATGTCTGTATGCAGAAAATTTTATTTTGTTTTTTTTCAGTGTTTGTGCCTGTGATCATACAGGCACAAACGTTTTACTTGAAGCCCTCCGCAGGTGTATCCGTTGCCTATTCGCGCTGGGTTACCAGGCCCATACAGGCGCACACAATAGGCAAGACAGGGGAATGGTTTCCTTCCCTGGGGCTGCTGGCCACATACCAGCGCAGTCAATGGGGCATCGCTGCCGGTGCAACGCTGGGAGCCGCCACTTACGGTGTACAACGGTACATGCGCCTGTTTCCCAATGGCTCCGACTATATGGATGTTTACCGGGAACAAACCTCCGGCATCGGCCTTGCCAGTTTCCCTTTGGAGATTACCTATCGACTGAATAACCGCTCTGGCCGGGGTAAAAATATCCGTCTGGACGCGCTGGGCGGCATGGCGGCAATCAACGCCCTGTCCGGTGGCAGGGTGACTCAAATCGGCTTGTCGCGTTCCGGTACGGATTATCTTGTTTCACAGATAACACTGGCACGCAAATGGAGCCTGGCCTCTCTGCTGGGCGCGCGTTTGACGTTCCTAAAGAATGGTTCGGACCATTGGGCCGTTACCGTTTTTTATCAGTACGGCTTTCAAAAGATCCTACAGGCCAAAACGTACTATTCATACAATGGTATTGAGCAACAGGCGCAGGCCTTTTCACAAGGCAGCTATCTGTCGGTTCACCTGGCAAAGCCGGTTCGCCTTTACCAGTCCGCCAATGACAGGCTAAGACTGGCAGCCTCGGACAAAGCGGATTCGTCCATCTATGCTCCTGTCCGGCCATTATCCACCGATCTGGACAAAGGCCATTGGCGTGCGTTTGTCAAGGGAATGTATTTTCCGGGCACGGTTGAAAACAAAGGCAATCTTGAGGCAGGAGTACAGTATTTGTTAAAAGACCGGCTGGCCGTAGGGGTCGGGGTGTTCAGTTATTTTTTCACTTACCGTTTGTCCGGGCAGCACCGCAACCAGTACAACGCGCAACTAGCAGTGACCAGGTACTTCAAGGGAACGCGGTTCAACCCATATGCCGGGCTAAGTCTTGGGTATGACCTTCAAAAAAATGGTAGTTGTGTAAGTACCCCATATTTCAGACAGTAGTAATTAGAGCTACTTCTTTTTTCATCAGTTGATTTTTCCATTCCTCAGGTGTCAGGTTTCCCAAAGCTTCGTGAGGCCTGTTGCAATTGTACTCCTGCATCCATTGCTGGGTTAATTCTCTGACCTGTTCCAGATCAAAAAACAAATAAGCATCCAGTACTGCTTCCCGATAGATTCGGTTAAACCTTTCAATATACCCGTTTTGGGTGGGTTTTCCGGGCTGAATATAACAGAGTTGAATCTGTTTGTCTTTGCACCATAACTCAAAGTCGCGTGAAGTAAACTCCGGCCCATTGTCAGTTCGTATCGACCGGGGCGAACCTCGTTGGGCGATGATTTTCTCCAGTGTTCGGATAATGCGCTTTGAAGAAAGAGACGTGTCAACTTCGATGGCCAACACTTCCCGGGAACAGTCATCCATCACATTGAAGGTCCGGAACTTTCGGTTTCCCACCATACTGTCACTCATGAAGCAGCTGCGCTAAGCCATCTACACTCCAACTATGATTAATTTGCGTCTGTTGTGTCAAAGGCTGTCGAACTCTGACAGGCAATCGTCTTTTGCCTTTTCGTTTTTTGTTGAATTTCAGCAGTTTATAAACTCGGTAGACCTTTTTGTGATTCCAGTTTCTTCCATCTCTTCTCAAATAGGAAAACAATTTGCGAAAACCGTAGGTAGGATGTTTGAATGCCAGCTTTTGCAAGGCATCAATCAATTCTGTATCATCCTTCCGGGTAGTATAGTAAAATTGAGAACGAGGTAAATCAACCAGTTTACAGGCTCTGCTCACCGAAACTCTATGGTCTTCAATCACTTCCTGACTTAACTGCCTTTTGGTGGCAGAGCCCAGCCCTTTTTTGTGAATAGTTCCTTGAGGATGTGATTATCCATGGCTAAATCAGCATACATCTTTTTAAGCCTGGCGTTTTCTTCTTCCAGTTCTTTGAGGCGTTTGACCTCGGATAGTTCCATACCACCAATTTGCTTTTCCAGTTATAAAAGGTGGCTTCAGAGATACTGTGTTGACGGCAAAGCTCCTTGGTAGGAATACCGTTTTCCTGTTGCTTGAGAATGGAGACAATTTGAGTCTCGGTGAACTTTGTCTTTTTCATAGGCAGTTTAAAGTTAAACGTTTTTCTCTAATTTTAAACTGTCTGCTTTTTTGGGATACTTACAGTTGGTATCCGGGTTTGGAGTTGGGAGGTAGTGTCCCCATACATCAGCGCACCCGCCTGGATTTATCAACGCGGGTAGCATTTATCCGCTCTGTCTTCTCGTGGCAGTGGATGCCTGTAACTATTGGTTTTTCCCGCAAGCTTTGATGCGTTAAGGCACTTTTTTGTTTGATCATTGGCCTCTGTCAAAGGTTTGTCGGCTCCCCTGTTTTCAAACAGGTTTGAGATAGAAAATTTGAATTAATTATTTTTTCAGTTACTACTCCTAATGCTGTGAATTGTGGGAAATTGCAGGGCTGGATTTGCGTCTGGCAATTGTCCACTGTTCACGGCGGGTGGGCACGGAGCAAACGGAGTAGAAAGGCTAAATAGCGGCCAGGCGGAGCGCACTTATGTCCGGGATTGAAAAAGGGCTATTTAACTTGGTAAGAGCGAGGAGTAAAAATCAATTCCTGTCTGCCGAAGGCTAAATTTACCGTTCCTCTACAAATTGAGGTAACTGTGAATGAGTAAACTCAAATAGCAACTTTAAATAAAAAATCCTTAATATGTACTCTTAATAAATTATATTTTCAAAAGATGGAATGGAGCAAATCAAAAATCAACTTTATTCAGAAAAAATCTGTAAAGAAAGGATGCACTCGTGTATGCGGCATATCTTTGGTAACTATCGTCTTTATCTGGATCTGCAAAGTCAGTAACAGATTTTAGGGAAATGAATGCATGTGGTCTTGGCTTTGTACTATGTTTGGCGGCATAATAAACTCCATAAGTCTCCATATCAATTCCCAATAATTTCCTTGAATGCCCTTTGATGTCATCTACTATCTTTTTATTCTCTATAACTCCAGCACCGGAAGCTAAAGGACCTAAATGAATATTTAGTCGATGAGGTGGCTTATCAGCAGGCCAATTGTTCTGGATTTCATCTAAAAATTCTCTATTCCCTTTGCATGCAATTAATTTTTCCTTCAAATCAGTATCAAGATCTATCTGCTTATAATCAGGTTGAAGAAATGATTCTCCAGCCGTATTTGTTTTTATTTTTCCGCTTCCACTATCAAAGGACGACTCTGTTACCAGAATGTCTCCAAAATTTGAGGTTCCCCTTATACCAGCTGCAATACCTGTCATAGCAACATATTTAGGTCTAAAATTATGAATGAGCTTCATCGTTAAAACAGAGGCAGCTACCATTCCCATCTGTGGACAGGCTGCTGCAATAACTTTCAATTTCTTTTCGCCTTGGGTAAATACTCCGGCATGGTATTCTGTAGAATCATTGCTTACTGGAATTACTCTCCAATTAGCATTTAGATTTAATATACTTTCTAGCTCTGTTTGCCTTAGAGCTGTTATTATTGCCAAATCATATTCGTAGCCTTTATTTGAAGAATCTGCTAGAGCCCGTTTAACTTGTATGATGTAATCTATTTTGTTAATTATCTTTCTTTCCCAATCTGTGCTTGATTCCTTATACTCAATCAGTGCCCATAGTTCATTTAAGAACCTTTCTTTATATACTTGAACATACTCACTATACGCAGATAGACCGATAATCATAGATGGCTTAACTATTCTTATCGAACTGTTAATTTCAGAAAGAAAATTTAAACCATTTTCAGGATTACACTCATCTCCCATTCTATTTGGAATGCTTAAATCAAGTATAAGTAAATCATATTGATTAGCTTGGAGGTGCCTTCTTGCATTTACTAAGTCTGTTTCAATATCTAACTGAGTTACTTCAGTAACTTTTTCTATTGCCTGTCTGATATTTTTTACCTTTTGAGCATTATCATCAACTATTAGTATTTTGATCATCTGCTTTTAATTGGTTTATAAGTGTAAGAAGATGATTCTTCCAAACTGATTGCGAGGGATGATAGAATATTGTATCTATATAATTATCAGAATAAAGCAATTTTAATTCTTTTTTTAAATCCTCAAGTTCAATATATGTTTCTCCCTCACCGAAAGTCTCAAACTGTGTTATAATTATGATTTGGCTTGCTTTTTTTTTCCTTTTTAGTTCATTTAGTATATCTCGTCCAGCTGTTTTACGAAAAATATATCCATCCTCACCTGACTTTATATCAAAATTGGGTAACTGCATATCTAAAAAAACAATAGAATATTCGTTCAGTAAAATCTCTTTTAACCCAGATTGATACGATTTTTTTACTTCAACTGATTCATTCGGAAATTCTTTTTCTAGAAAGTCCTGAATCTGCTTTGATTTGTTTGGATCATCTTCGATTAATAAAAAGGTCATACTTTTTGTAGATAATTTGTTTCAAAGATTATTTCTGATCTAAAAGTATAATCATCACCAATATCTTCTATTGTTATTTTTATATCTTTCCGTGACAAGTCACCCTTCAATATCTTTTTAATTTTTAAGTATCCTGTTCCTCCTTCTTTTCTAATAGTTTCAACATCATGACTTTCTTTTAATAAATTACGCACATCTTTGATTCTTTTATTCCGATCGGCCAGATCAACCTTTCTCGATACAGAATTTTCTATACTTATGGTTAGAACGTTGTCTGTTTCATCGATTCTTATTTTAACTACTAAGTTTTCATTTGGAAGCTGTGAATGTTCTATAATGTTTGTGAAAATGATTTGAAATATATCTGAAAATGAAGCTAGATACTCTCCCTCAAAAATAGTCTTACTTTTATCTTGTATATGTGGTGAAAAATATGTGAAGTTTGGATATATCCTTCTAACTGTTGATAAACTGGCATCAATCGACAAGTTCAAAAGAAAATCATTAATATTTTTACTTTTTGTTCTTTGAAACCATTGTGACACTTTTTCAAGTGCTATGGTGAAGAATGTTTGGCAGAGAGTAATTTTGCTGAATATCTCGCCTGCATCATGTTGAAAATCCTTGATAAATAAATACTTTAGATTTTGCTGTAAGTTATGAGTATGTTCTATTATTTTGTTTTTAAAGGTATGAGTAATATACTCTCTAACTACTCTTAAGTTATTTTCGGTTCTATACCAAAGATCATCCAATACAGTCGTAATAAATTCATCGTAATCTGTAATGCTTCCATATTTATCTTGAAATAAAAACAATAGTTCATTCTTTGTATATGAATAATCAAACAACCCTTCAGTCTGTTTTTTTTCCGTTTGAACTTGCAGATATCTATTTCTAAGGTCTTCCGAAACTTCATCAATTAATGAAGAGAATTCCGATAAAATTCTATTAAACTCATTTCTATTTTGATCATCTAAAAATTCAAATCTTTCCAGCCAATAAACATTTTCTTGATACTTTCCGGAGGAAGAATCTTTTTTAGTTACCAATTGATGATTCTCGAAACCACTTCGAATTTCTCCTACTAGTGTACCATGCCTAATTCGCATACTTAAATATGTATCTATACCAAATTCATTACTAGCAATAAATTTGTCTCTGATCATTAAGAACATTTGCTCAAATTGAATAAACCTTGAATAACTGGTAATATAAAAATTATCCAAATTATCTTCTATTCTATTTGATTCAGAAGACCGTGTATCAACAAATGATACAACTACCGACGATATATTCTTTTCTAGTTTATCGATTTGGTTTATTGGTATGTTTTTAATTTGTAAGCTTCTTGTAAATAAATCCTTCAAATCTTTTTCAACAGAAATTTTAAGTCCTTTTTCATCTACATAAATCTTGCTTTCGTCAATTTGTTTTATTCCTTGGCGTATAAGAAGTACTCTACTTATTTCTCCAATTTCCAAATGGTATTCATCTTTATTTGCCTCATCCAAGTCTAATAACAACAAACATATTTCAATCCTTTCATTATCTAATTCATCCTGGTTTTCAAACAAAGTAGAAGAATAGTATATTTCTTGCTTACATAAATTTTTTAAAAAATACAATAAGGCTTCTCTATTGAATTTGGCTTGAATCTTTCCTATTTCATGAGGATAATTTAAATTATATGAAGCCAAAAAGTTATCATAGGCAATCCATATTTCATTTTCAGACGCACCATACTGATGAAGAAGAATGGGTACATATATATTTTTGGTCAAGTTCTCTTGACCCATGCTGATAATTTGTTGAATTATGAAATTGAAGCGAAACTTGTTTATAAAATTTGGCCTTTCTATTAGGCTCTTAGCTAGCAGTTCAATGGCAGGCTCAATTCTACGAAGTCCTATTAAGCATGCAAATTGCCCAAGAACAATTTCACCAAAATAATGAGGCAATACAACTTCACTTGAAAATTTTCCGTTAGCAAGCAGCCTTTGGTAGCGGTTGAGTGCTTCTTTTAAATTGTTTTTAATAATCAGCACTTTAATTAAATAAATCTCTTTCCTAAATGGATTTATTTTCTTCTCTGTTGATAACTCATTTATTTCTTCCTCATAAAGAATAATCTTCCAGAAATGAATAGTAGGAGAATTTAATACTTTTGATTCTAATTTAGCTATATACTTTTTTCCTTTAAATTCAGAATTAAAAAATTGATTTATAATAGGATTTATATATGGAGAGCATAGAAAAGAAAACGTAGCATAAGAGAATGCAGGAATAGAAACAGAATGTTCATTATTAAAAAAGACGAAGTATTTAAATGCCCACGATGATTTATCCATTGAACGAAATATACGATAAGAATCAATTAAAGCATCCACTATATCATTATTTTTAGAAATAATGATATATATATTATTCAATGCTCTTCCGGCAACTGAGGTTTCTTCAAATGGATTCTTAAAACTTTCTTTGATGTTAATTATAGATTTGACATAAATCTCATATGCATCAAAATACGTAGGATTCTTAATTAGAAAGTTTGTTGTTGATATTAAACACTGCTTATAATCTCCTATAGTATATAAGTCTAAAAGGTGTATAAACTCCATTTCCGAACTTGAAGGCTCAAATTCGGACTCTACACCTAATGCCCATAATATGTTGTTTAATCGTACATCTTTTATAGTACTAATTAATAAACTGACAACAGATCTTATGCCATCTAACTCTTTTAGTTCAGCTTCTTTATCACTTAACGTTTGTAAGATTAAAGTTATAAAAGTTATATATCTGTCAATTATAGCAGATGCTCCATCTACATTTAGAATCCACCCCTTATTTGAATACTTATGTTTTGAAAAATAATTTAACTTAAATGTCAGATATTCAACAGCTAATGGCTCGTATTTTCGAGCAAAACTCTTAATCAGTTCTTCATACCTTGCAAAAGAGACATTTTTTTCTATCTTGATACTTTGACAATTAGCTAGTATATTAGTTAAACCATCATTCTCGGGATGAACAATAGTAGAAAGTACTTCTTTATTCCGTTCGAATCCACCCATATATTCCCCAAGCAATAACTTTTTATCTATCGTCCATTGACATACACACACACTTGCTTCAACTTGCTGTATTACCTCCCAAGCATCCACATATTCTCCTTTTAAGAACTTTTCCTCGAAGGATTTCTCTAAAATTAAAAACTCATTTATTTTATTTGCATTTCGAATAAATGTTTTTCCGTACCATTCTATTTCAGCCAGAAAGTTATTGTCTGCTGTAAAAAAAGCTGGTTTTCTTAATTGAGAGTAGCTATTTGGCAACGTATTTCCTTCAATTAAAACCGGACTTTTTTTAATCAGAGTCTCATATAAACTATCAGCCTGACCTTGATGTAGATATTTAAAATAATTAAAAATCTGGCGTTTTTCTTTATAAGTCAAAATCTTTCCACGGAGGACTTTCCTTTCTAATTTTCTCCTATTAGCTCTTGTATTAAACATATCTGAGATACGGTTTACCTTTTGTCTATAAAAGTTATTTAACAACCTGTGTTAATATCAATCATGTAAATTACCTGAAGGATAAATGATAATAGTCAGTGATTAAGACAAGGATTTTGTTTAATTGGATTTAACTTCACAAAATAAATCCATTGAGCTGATCGCGGTACAATCGCCACTCTGGCAGATAAGTATCCAAAAGCCGGGTAAAGTTCTCATTATGGCGCCTCTCGATCAGGTGCACCAGCTCGTGAACGACAATATACTCCAGGCAGGATTCTGGCTTTTTGATCAGTTCCAGATTGAACACAATGTGCCCGTTATCCGGATGGCAACTGCCCCAACGGGTTTTCATTCTGCGGATATGCCAGCCGCCGGCCTGAACGCCTAAGATCACTTGCCATTTTTCCATCAAAGGCCCTACACGATCCTGTAGCTGCGCGCGGTACCAACCTGCAAGGATTTGCTCCCGGCGCTGGGGTGTGGCGTTTTTGGGCACATACAGATACATGCGGTTGCGTTGCCGGATTTCGACCCTTGGATGTTTTTCCTTTTCCCCTGCCGGTGCCCTGTCCTGCTCGACGGTATAAAGCAGATAGCGTGTTCCCCGGAAATAGTGGCTTTCGCGCGTCTGGTACTGGCGCAGCGTCTGGCGGGGCTGGGCGCGAAAGCGGGCCTGGTGCCTTTTTATCCAGCTCATTTTCTCTATGATGTACAGCCGGATGGATTCATCACTGATCGCCTGCGGGGTGGCAATGCGCACCCTTCCATCGGGCGGATGCACCGACAGGTGAAGGTTTCTGATCTTTTTACGAAGCACGTCTACGGTCAAACCTGCCACTGTGATCTGATGCGTCATGAGTGTAAGGGCACTGTTGGTTGATTGTACAATGTAAAAGTACAGCAGCCGCATTATATAGCTGTCGCACTGGTTTGCAAACAGGCGATTACTTTTCATCTCCTAGTAATCGGTTTGCTGCTTGACTATCCTGAATATGGCTTCGAGTTTCTCACTGTCGGTGATGTATTTTTTAATGGCATGCTTTACCTCTTTTTCTTTCATCGGATTCTGCCGCCAGCCCTCCTTTTTGGTGTTAAGTATGGCTTGATCAAGTGCCAGTGCGAGCAATTCATCTTTTTCCAGGTTATCGTATAACGCCCGTCTGGCACTGGTGTCAATTTCGGCGGGATAGTCCGTGGCGGGCGTACCGGTCTTGAGCTGCTGGGTAAGCTCGATGATCTTTGCCAGGTACTCTTCGTATCTGTCGGCGTTCTCCTTTCGCTCCTTTACCAGCTTGTCGAGCAGTTCGGACATGGAGGCGTAATAGGCCGGGTTACTGGCCTGCTCGTTGATGATCAGCTTGCGCACGTTGTTTTCAATCGTTTCGGCAACCGATTCCTTGCTTTTTCGGATCCGTTTGGGAAGGGCATCCAAGGCGTCGGCTCCGCGCCTGACGATCAGATCAATCAGGGTCATATCATCAAAGGCCGAAAGCGTCCGGCTTTCCTCGGCGCTGATATAGGTATCGATCAGATGGCGCATGGCCGGCTCGTGGGCCTTCAAATCAATGTAATCCGAGCTTTTGATTTTGGCCTCTTCCTTGATAAGCTCATAGTTTTTGATCTCTTCCCGCAGATGCTCCACCTGCTCGGGCGAGTAACCGATCTCTTCCAAATCATTGGCAATGCCGGCAAAGGCCCTGACCAGAGCGCCCACCTGCTTGTAAAGAAGCTGCCGTTTACGCACGTTCTGTTCGGCCTGTGGATCAGGGCCGCAAAAATAAGCCAGGCACTCGCCGCTGTCGTAGATATCGGCAATGGGCTCGCACAGGGATTTGACCGCATCCAGCGTTTCATCCAGGCGCTGTTGGGCCTTGTCCAGCCGATCGGTCAGAAGACCGGCCACATCCTCCTTGCTGTACTCGTCAAAGGCTTCGGTCGTGTAATCGGTAATGGACTTTTCCAGGCTTTTGAAAAGATCCTTGTAATCGACAATGTAGCCATATTCCTTGTCTTCCCCGTCCAGGCGGTTTACCCGGCAGATGGCCTGGAAAAGACCATGATCCTGCATGCTTTTGTCAATGTACAGATAGGTGGCCGAAGGAGCGTCAAAGCCGGTCAGCAGCTTGTCCACCACAATGAGTAGCTTCATCTGGGCCGGCTCGTCGGTAAACTTCTTTTTGACCTCGTCCTCAAACTCTTCCGCACTGCGGCCGTTGAGCATCTTCTGGTAAATCTCATACTGCTCCAGTTTCTCGGTAGCCGCATCCAGGTCGGTCGTCTCCCCCTTGATGTCCTGCCGGGAGGGAACGTAGGAAGTGATGATGGCGCATTTCTTAAAGCCGTTGCGCTGGAATATCTCGTAGTACTTGCAGGCCTGGTAAATGCTGCCTGCTACCAAGAGCGCATTGCCCCGCCCGTTTTGCAAGCGGTCCTTTTCCTCCATGTCGAGCATGATGTCGGCGGCGATCTTTTCCAGCCTGGATTTGGAGCTGAACATCTTCTGCATCGTTCCCCACCGTTTTTTCAGCTCGTTGCGGGCCGTATCGGTCAGCCCGCGGGTTTTGGCATCAAACCACTGGTCGATCTTTTTGGTAGAGGATAGCTTTTGCTCAATGTCACGCGCCTCGTAGCGAAGGTCGAGCACCACCTTGTCGGCAACGGCTTCGTTGAACTTGTAGGTATGGATGTAGCGGCCAAACTTTTCCAGGCTGGTCTGCTTGTCTTTTTTCAGAAGGGGCGTGCCGGTAAAACCGATGAAAACGGCCCTGGGCAAGAGCTTTTTCATCGCCTGGTGCAGCTGGCCCGACTGGGTGCGGTGACACTCATCGACAAAGACGAAAACATTGCCCTGCGGGGAAAAATCGGCCGGTAGGCTCAACTCCAGTTCTTCGATGTACTCGTCATAACCGGCCTCCTCGCGTTTGCCGAACTTGTGAATCAAAGAGCAAAGCAGCCAGGGCGTTTTCTGACTGAGCTTTTCAAGCAAGTCGGCCCCCGAGCGGGTGCGGTAAATGTCCTCGTTTACTCCCTGGAACACCTTTTCAATCTGGGCGTCCAGTTCGGTGCGGTCGGTGATGATCAGCACCCGGGCATCGGTGATGTTTTCGCGTATCCAGCGGGTGAGCCAGACCATGGTCAGGCTCTTGCCAGAGCCCTGGGTATGCCACAGAATGCCCCCTTCGCCCGCCAGCAGATAATCCTGGGCGGCCTGCACGCCAAAAAACTGGTGCGGGCGGCACATTTTCTTCGTACCCCGGTCATAGACGATAAAATCATGGATCAGGGTGAGAAAGCGGCGTTTCTCGCACATCTGCCGAATGTGCGTATCCAAATTCAGCAAAGGCGTATCGGAAGCAGAAGCGACCACAACAGAAGCATCAATACCCTCATCAATAGCCTTATCAACAGCCGCGTTTGCAGTGTCATCCGAACCGGTTTCTTTCCAGGAAAGGTAATATTTTTCGGGGGTACAGATCACCCCGTACCGTAAGCCTTCGGTATCATTGGCGGCCACAAGCAGTTGCACGGTGGTGAAAAACGGCTCGATGAAATCCGCTTTCTGGTTGTCCAGGTTCTGCCGGATGCCTTCCAGCACCGAAACGGTGCTGCGCTTGAGCTCAATCACCCCCAGGGCAATGCCGTTGACGTACAGGACCAGGTCGGGGCGCTTCGAGTTCTGGTTGTGCCAGATGGTCACTTCCTCGGCGATGCCAAAGTGATTCTGCTCGGGCTGCTCCCAGTTGATTAGCCACACGGTCTGGGTGTTTTCGCCTGCCTCGGATTTTACCTTCACCCCGTAGCGGAGCAAATTATACACCTGACGGTTGGCTTCGTACAGGCCGTGGGTCATGTTACCCACCGCTTTCTGAAACTGCAAAACGGCCTTGTTGATGATTTGGGTATCATACCCCTGTTGGGTAAGGTAGGATTTGAGAAGGTCGGCTTCCAGGTTGCTGTTGCCCTCGCGCTCTTCCCAGTGGCCCAGAAACTGATAGCCAAGTTGTCTAATGAAAAGCTGCACCAGACGGTTCTGGGTGGCTCGTTCGATTTGGCCTACTTTAATCATATTCTAATCATACAAGGCTAGATAATGGTGTTTTAACCGTGGTTAACAGTGCCAAAAATACTGTTTTGATTTAAAGAAGAACAAAACTCAGGCTTTTTTTAATAAAAATACCTTATTTGAGGTATTGATGCGAGCCAAGAAAATTTATCACTTTGCTCTTTGTATAACTATCTTTTAATATGGCAGTAAAGTTAGAACCTGGGTCTCTAAATGAGTCTACCTTGGAGGTCAATATCATAAGTGAGATTGCCTCATTTCTAAAAACACCTTTTTATCCTTGGATTTTGCCTCATTTTTTGCTGGACCTGCATTTTTTCCCTCATAGTACCTTTCAACAAAGAAAAACCAAGTTGATTCGTTTGACCCCAATAGAAGAGAACAAAGGAGGCGGTTGGGATACCAAGATCGTAATACCAATGAGTCCAACTAAGCAACGTGCCACATTCATCCAGTTTAAAGCAGGACAACACAAAAAAGGAAACAAGATTCCCAACAGTATATTTAGAAATGGAACTTCAGCCTCAACCGAACACGCACAGTTCCAGTTCAATGGAAATAGAGGAAATAATCAACACAAAACTTTAAAACAGTTAGCTAAACATTTGAATGAAAGGAGAATTCCTTCCAAAGCCGTCCTTTACGCGTTTCCAAGAGTTACACAACTTGATAAGTTTTATAAATTAGAAGATGAATTGTTATTTCATACCTCCTTTTTAACACTCAGTAATATAGAAAAAGAAGCTAAAAAGAATAACTCGGATTTATCTGATGGTAAGGCACACTATTTCCGCACCTGTTACACAGATGTAAGACGGCGCGAGGTTTCTTCTGATGTATTTCAGCTGGATTTTCCTGATGAAACCGAGGATATTTTATATGAGATTTTTCTTGTAAAAATCGCCGATTTAAGAAATAGAATTTATCAATCATTAATTTCAGATGATATTCAGGAAACAATATCTGAATCGATCCTACGGAATATAGATTACTCTATATATTTTCAACTAGCCGTATATTTTAAAATTGATTTAGCTCAGCTTATTGAAAGGAACAGTTATTCATCTCTATACCTTGACTTTTTTGATTTTAATTTTTTAGTCAAGGAAAGAAATAAGAATTATTCAGAGGTTTTTGGCGTCCAAATTATAGACAACAACTCTCCTTTCGAGTGGAGAGAAAGCCTAGTTAAAAAAATTATAAAATTTCTCAGAGAAAGACGTGGCAGAACAATTAAAATAGACGAAGAAGTACCTAGCGAATATTCGTTCACTTTACCAAGCCAGGAAAATATGGTACTTACTTTAGAAGGCCGCTTTAATGGCCCCATTGAAGCAGGCTTATTAATATTTTGAAATACCCTAGTTATTCCAGATACGCTACCGATTTAGCGTAACGGGAATGGTCATGTTCCTGAATTTCAAGCCAGAAAGGGCGCTGGCACACCTTTGCAAAATCAGACTCTTGGAAGGTGTTTTTAACAGCCACTCCCAGCAGCTCCGCATTGATTTCATAGAAGGCGTCAATTATGACATTCAAATGCTCAAAATTTATTTCCTCAGCTAGGTCAATCTCCTCATATGGTGCTGGCCTATGGCTTCCGTAGATCCTGGCTATTGGGTTGAGCGGTGTCAGTGTTACACCACCCACGCAGTAGAACTGCTCATGGAAATTCGCCTTATAGGCAAATTCATCCGGATCGTTTTCATCCACTAAAAGCCGTAGGCATCGGCATACATATCATACTCGTAGATATAGGAATGCTCAAAAAAGATACCGCTGAATTTCGGTTTGTCCTGGGCAAGAATGTAGGCATACTTCTCCCACCAAAGCTGGTAGTTGGCAAGCATCTGCTGGGTGTAGTCCGCAATGGCTTTTTCAATGTCAATAGCCCTAAACGCTTCTAACAGTTGCTGTAAAAGAGGATGCGAAGCCTGTGGCACTAGCTGCTGGTATAGATAATCAAGGCGCTCTTGCATATAGAATGAGAGGTTTCTACTTTTTCAAGGATACTATTTTACCAGCCTTATTTTTCCGGTAAGCAGCGTTTGCATCAGGCTTTGCTTGAGGGCTTTCTGTTTGTCGCGTTTTGCTTCCAGTGTGGCCATATCCGCATCCATATCGCTCAGTATTTGGGCAATGGCTTGCTGTTCGGAAAGAGAAGGTTTAAGTATTGTTATATTTAAAAATGTATCTTTTGAGATGTTCTTCATACTATCACTAGTACCTGTTGCTCCTTCTTTTATCATTCTTCTATATTCATGTGTGTTTAGTAAATAATTTAACCACTTAGCATCGATATTAGAGCCATTAAAAAAGGTGGTTTGCCAAAGCCTATCAGGGATAAATAGATTAGACATCTTTCATAAATAAAAATAGTAAATTTGCTTCAAAAAAGAATAAATAATGGATTGGTACAGTCTTTTATTGAAAAATCCAAAACTAAGTGAAAAAGTGTTTGGGCTCGATTTTGATCTTCTGATTAGCCTACTTGAAAAAGTTAAATTAGTCGATGAGCAAAAACGCGAACTCAATCCTGT
>JAESGM010000390.1_pt1 | contig 41592 bp, 37 predicted proteins | sample 9269721 | NCBI WGS metagenome assembly JAESGM01 (sample SAMN15720920, study PRJNA650825) | algae metagenome | isolation source: Komarekiella atlantica HA4396-MV6 and co-occurring heterotrophs from... | place: USA: Theobald House, Kauai, HI | collected 2009-07-29
ATATCGAAGACAAGAACTCGGGCGAGCTGCGCCGTCCGCACCATATCGACCTGAAGTCCGGCATGTACCGCGGCCGTCAGGTGCTGAAGGCCAAGACCGAGGCCTGATATGGCGGGGCCCTTCGGGGCCTTAGTCTGCATGATCGAAGAGCGCCGGCCGCAAGGCCGGCCTTTTTCGTTTGTGCTCTAGGCGGAGCGCAGGAGCCGGCGCGGCAGGCGGCGGCCAGCGATCCCCTCATAATAGCGTCGGGCGCCGATGAAGGGCGTTTCGCGGTCGCGGCGGGCGAACGGGCCGATCCCGGCCTGGCTGGCGGCGAGCTGGACGAGGAAGGCGGCAGGGACGCGCGCGGCGCTCTCCTCCTGCTGCGTGAAGGCTGCCGACGAGGGCGATTCCGTCCCGATCATTGTGCCGCTCCGAAAAACCATGGGTTTCCAGAGCAAATCGCAGCAACCGGCGTGCCGATCTTAACCCTTCATTCACGCAGTCAAACGCATCGTTTCGGGACAGTTTCTCATAAGCCGTCTCCAGAATGGGACGGTTCCCCACTCCGTCGTCCGAGGCAGCCGCACCATGTCTGCGCCGTCCCTGTTCGGTTCCCGCGACGAGAGGATCGTCGAGCCGCGCAGCCTGCTCTCCTCGATCGGCGAAGTCGCCTATAGCTGGGACATCGGCAACGACACGCTGAGCTGGGGACCGAACGCGGCCGAGGTACTCGGGCCTGTGTCGGCGGCGGTGCTGGAGCGCGGCCTTGCCTTCGCCGGACTGGTTGAGCCTGGCAGCGGCCGCAGCCGCTATGACGCGATCTTCTCCTCGGGCGGGCATGACTTCGGCGACGGCGCGGTCTATCGCACGCGCTACGCTGCCGACCTCGCCGGCCGCAAGATGTGGATCGAGGATGCCGGGCGCTGGTTCGCCGGCATAGATGGCCGGCCGGCGCGCGCCCGCGGCGTGCTCAGGCTGGAGCGCGCGGTCCGGCCGGAGGAGCTGACCGCGACCGACACCGATCTCTGCGACCGCAATGCGCTGGTCGAGCGCGTCGAAGAGGCCTTGGCCGAGCATCTGCCGGCCGAGCGCCCCGTGGTCGTGCTGATCGCGGCGATTGGCGAGCTCTCGCGCCTCAACAGCGATTTCGGCCATGAGGGCACCGAAGAGATCATCGAAGAAGTGCGCCAGCGCCTGCATTCGGTGATGCGGCGGCGCGACCAGCTGATGCACTATTCCGGCAACCGCTTCGCCATTCTGCTCAGCGGCTGCCCGGCCAACCAGATCGAGGCTGCGGCGCAGCGCTTCATCAAGGCGGTGGCGCGCTCGGCGGTCGAGACCTCGCGCGGGATCGCGTTGGCCCGGCTGCGCGTCGGCGCCGCGATCGCCCCCGATCTGTCACGCCACGGCTCGGTGCTGGTCAAGGCGGCCGAGAACGCGCTCGCCGGCGCCGAGGCGACGGAGCTCGACAACGTGATGATCGCGCGCCGGAGCGTCGCGGCCGAGGCCGGAGGCGCGGCGCCGCGGCTCGACCTCGAAGCCGTCGCTGCGCTCAACGAGCGCAAGGTGCGGCTGGCCTTCCAGCCGGTGGTGACGGCGAAGGGCCGCACCCTCGCGTTCAACGAGGCGTTGCTGCGGGTCGAGCGCTCACTGGGCGGCTTCCTCGCCGCGGCGGAGCTGGTGCCCCTGCTCGAAAGACGGGGCCTGGTCAGCCTGTTCGACCATCGCGTGCTCGAGCTCGCCATGACGCATCTGACCGAGCGTCCCGAGGCGGTCCTGTCGATCAATGTCTCGCCGCGCACGCTGGCGGAAGCGGACTGGATCGAGGGGTTCGAGGCGAGCGCCCGCGCGAACCCGGTTGCAGCGAAGCGCCTGATCGTCGAGGTCACGGAAACCGCGACGATCGAGGATCCCGGCCGGATGGCCAAGCTGCTGACCCGGATCAAGGAGCGGGGAGCCCGGGTCGCGATCGACGATTTCGGAGCGGGGCACACCTCGCTCCGGCATCTGCGCGCCTTTCCGATCGACATCCTGAAGCTCGACGGCGCCTTCACGCAGAATCTGCGACGCTCGACCGATGATCGCTTCTTCGTGCGGACCCTGCTCGAACTGGCCCATCACCTCGGCGTCGAGACGGTCGCCGAATGGGTTGACGACGAGCTGCAGGCCTCGATGCTGTGTGATTGGGGCGTCACCTATCTGCAGGGACACCTGGTCGGCAAGGCCGAGCTCAGCGCGCCCGAAAACGCGCAGGAGAACCCGCCGCTGCGCGCGGCGGGCTGAGAGATCGCTGTGATCAGCCCCGCAAGGGGCTGAGCCGCCTCACTTGTCCTTGGCTAGCTTGTCGAGCCGTTCGCGCATCTCGTTGAGCTCGCGCTTGAGGTCGCTGAGTTCGCCAGTCTCGCCCTGGGCCTGGGCTTCGCCCTTGCCTTTCGCGGCGGCGGCCGCCGCGAACGGGTTGAACAGGCGGAACGCCTCGGTGAACATCGCCATGTTGGCGCGGGTCTGGGCCTGGAGCGCATCCATCGCGCCGGTGCCGAAGGCCTTGCTCATCTGCTCCCGGAACTTGTTCTGGTCCTGGGTCAGATTCTCCATCGAGAATTCGAGATAGCGCGGCACCAGCGCCTGCATGCTGTCGCCGTAGAAGCGGATCAGCTGGCGCAGGAAGGCGATCGGCAGCAGGTTCTGCCCATCCTTGCTCTCTTCCTCGAAGATGATCTGGGCCAGCACCGAGCGGGTGATATCCTCGCCGCTCTTAGCGTCGTAGACGACGAAATCCTCGCCCTTGCGCACCAGCCCGGCCAAATCCTCCAGCGTGACGTAGGAGCTCGTACCCGTGTGGTATAGCCGGCGATTGGCGTATTTCTTGATGACAGTCGGTTCTTTGTCGCTGGCCATCGACACCCACACGGCTAGTTGCGGCCAAGCCTCAGGGATCGGGCAAGGCCGGAGAACGGTCCCGAGGGGAACGATAACTCTTCGGCCGCATGCTGCAAGTTTTTTGAGCGCGAGGCGAGATCGCGTCGAGTTTGCCTCGAAGATGAGCTTGGCCCCTTAGCCGTCTTGACGGCGTCGTTTCACGCTTCGAAGGTGGGCGGGACAAGCCAGCCGTGTGGCCGGCGAGAAAGAACCGGAGGATGAGCCCCATGGCTGAGAATGACATCGTGATCGTCGGCGCCGCGCGCACCGCGGTCGGCTCCTTCAACGGGGCCTTCGCCAACATGCCGGCTCATGATCTCGGTTCGGCGGTGATCAAGGACGTGCTGAAGCGCGCCAAGGTCGATGCCAGCGAGGTCGACGAGGTCATCCTCGGCCAGGTGCTGACAGCGGCGCAGGGGCAGAACCCGGCCCGCAAGGCAGCGGTCGATGCCGGCGTGCCGCAGGGTGCGACCGCCTGGGGCCTCAATCAGGTCTGCGGTTCGGGCCTGCGCGCGGTCGCGCTCGGCATGCAGCAGATCGCCAATGGCGATGCCAACATCATCGTCGCCGGCGGCCAGGAATCGATGTCGCTTTCGGCTCATGCCGCCCATATGCGCGCCGGCACCAAGATGGGTGACGTCAAGTTCATCGACACGATGATCAAGGACGGCCTGTGGGACATCTTCCACGGCTATCACATGGGCACCACCGCCGAGAACGTCGCGACCAAATGGCAGATCAGCCGCGAGGAACAGGACGCCTTCGCCGTCGGCTCGCAGAACAAGGCCGAGGCGGCCCGGAAGGCCGGCCGCTTCAAGGACGAGATCGCGCCGATCACGATCTCGACCCGCAAGGGCGACATCGTCGTCGACACCGACGAATACATCCGCGACGGCGCGACGCTCGAGGCCATGGCCAAGTTGCGTCCCGCCTTCTCGAAGGACGGCACGGTCACCGCCGGCAACGCCTCGGGCATCAATGACGGCGCTGCCGCGCTCGTGCTGATGACGGCGAAGGAAGCCAGCAAGCGCGGCCTGACCCCGCTCGCCCGCATCGCTTCCTGGGCGACGGCCGGCGTTGATCCGGCGATCATGGGCTCGGGCCCGATCCCGGCGACCCGCAAGGCGCTGGAGAAGGCCGGCTGGAAGGTCGGCGATCTCGACCTGGTCGAGGCCAACGAGGCCTTTGCGGCGCAGGCGCTGGCGGTGAACAAGGATCTCGGCTGGGATCCTTCGATCGTCAACGTCAATGGCGGTGCGATCGCGATCGGCCATCCGATCGGCGCGTCCGGCGCTCGCGTCCTGGTGACGCTGCTGCACGAAATGGCCAAGCGAGATGCCAAGAAGGGCCTCGCCACGCTCTGCATCGGCGGCGGCATGGGCATTGCCCTGGCCGTGGAGCGCTGATCGCTTCCAGCCATGCCCAGGCAGACCACGCTCTACCGCTATCTCACCGGTCCCGATGACGCTTCGTTCTGTCATCGGGTCTCGGAGGCCTTGAGCCAGGGCTGGGTGCTCTACGGGCATCCGACCCTGACCTATGACGAGAAGGCGGGGCGGGTGATCTGCGGGCAGGCGATCATCAAGGACGTGGACCGGACTTACGAGCCCGGTCTTGATCTCAGCAAAGAATAACGCGGCCTTCATAGCCGCGTCTAAGAGGGAGAAGACGACGATGGCTAAGGTTGCATTGGTGACAGGGGGCTCGCGCGGCATCGGCGCGGCGATCTCGAAAGGCCTGAAGGCGGCCGGCTATTCTGTAGCGGCGAGCTATGCGGGCAATGACGAGGCGGCGGCCAAGTTCACCGCCGAGACGGGCATCAAGACCTATAAATGGGACGTCTCGGACTATGAGTCCTGCGTCGCCGGCATCGCCAAGGTCGAGGCCGAGCTCGGGCCGGTCGATGTGCTCGTCAACAATGCCGGCATCACCCGCGACGGCATGTTCCACAAGATGACCAAGGAGCAGTGGGACGCCGTCATCAACACCAACCTCAACTCGCTCTTCAACATGACCCGCCCGGTCTGGGAGGGCATGCGTTCGCGCAAGTTCGGCCGCGTCATCTGCATCTCGTCGATCAACGGCCAGAAGGGCCAGATGGGCCAGGTCAACTACTCCGCCGCCAAGGCCGGCGACATCGGCTTCGTCAAGGCGCTGGCGCAGGAAGGCGCACGCGCTGGCATCACCGTGAACGCGATCTGCCCTGGCTACATCGCGACCGAGATGGTCAAGGCGATCGACCCGGCCGTGATCGAGAAGTCGATCCTGCCGCATATCCCGGTCGGGCGCCTCGGCGAGCCCGAGGAGATCGCGCGGGCGGTGGTGTTCCTGGCCAGCGACGATGCCGGCTTCATCACCGGCTCGACCCTTTCCGCCAATGGTGGCCAGTACATGGCCTGACGGCACTCATCGGCTGATACGCGAAGGGCGGAGCTTCTGGCTCCGCCCTTTTTCGTTGTGATCGCGTCCGCGCCGCTCAGTTGCGCGCTTCCTTCGGCAGCAGGAAGGTGAGGAGGCCGAAGGCCGGCAGCCAGGCGCAAAGAGCGAAGACCTGGATGATGCCGATCCTGTCGGCGAGGGCGCCGAGCGCTGCGGCCGCGATGCCGCCGAGGCCGAAGGCGAGGCCGTAGAACAGCCCGCCGACCAATCCGACACGGTGTGGCACCAGATCGATGGCGTAGATCAGGATCGCCGAGAAGGCGCTCGCCATGATGAAGCTGATGATCACGCTGAGGATCGCGGTCCACATGAGGTCGGCATAGGGCAGTGCGAGCGCGAAGGGCAGGCAGCCGAGGATCGAGAGCCAGATCACGCGATGGCGGCCGATCCGGTCGCCGATCATGCCGCCGATGATCACGCCGACGGCGCCGACAACGAGATAGAGGAAGAGCAGGATCTGCGAGAGCTGCAGCGAGACCTGGAAGCGCTCGATCAGGTAGAAGGTGTAATAGGAGGTGAAGGAGGCCGTATAGGCGTTCTTCGAGAACAGGATGACGATCAGCACCGCCATGGCGAGCAGAACCCGGCTGCGCGGCATGCCATGCGAGGGGACGTCGTCGGCATGGGCTTTGGTGGCGATCTGCTCCTTGCGGAAGGCGGAATAGCGCGAGCCGATCCAGCCCATCAGGAGCATGGCGACGAGGACGATGCCGGAGAACCAGGACAGGCTCTGCTGGCCGTTGGGCACAACGACGGCCGCGGCGAGCAGCGGGCCGATCGCATAGCCGGCATGGCCGCCGACCTGGAAGACGCCCTGCGCCAGCCCCTGCCGGCCGGCTGCGGCATGGCGGGCCATGCGGGTCGCCTCGGGATGGAAGACGGCCGAGCCGGTGCCGACCAAGGCGGCGGCGACCAGCACCATCGGGTAGCTGTGCGCGAAGGCAAGCGAGAGCAGTCCGGCCAATGTCGCGCCCATGCCGGCGACCATCGCATAGGGCCAAGGCTTCTTGTCGGTGACATAGCCGAGGAGCGGCTGCAGCAGCGATGAAGTCACCTGGAAAGCCAAGGTGATCAGGCCGATCTGCACGAAATCGAGCTGATAGGTCTCCTTAATCAGCGGATACACCGCCGGGATCATCGACTGGATCAGATCGTTGAGCAGATGGGCGACGCTGAGGGCCGCCAGGACCGGCATCAGCGGGCGGGCGGCGGTCGGCAGGGGGAGCGTGGTCATGGCGCACGCATGCGCCTGCGCGCGGGCGCGGTCAATCGCCGCACGCCGCGCGGGTTGCATGGCGGCCATCCCGCAGAAGCCGTCTTCAGGCGAGAGCAACCCCGAAGCGGCGGCGATAATCGGCGGGGCCGAGCCCAGTGACGCGCTGGAACAGCTTGCGGAAGGCCGAGGCGTCCTCGTAGCCGACATCCCAGGCGATCTGTGCGACCGGGCGGCGGCTCAGCTCCAGCGCCTCGCGTGCCTTGGCGATGCGGACCTGCTGCGCGTATTCGGTCGGCCGCAGGCCCGTCGCCTTGCGGAAGCGGCGCAGGAAGGTGCGCTCCTCCAGCCCGGCCCGCTTCGCCAGCGCCGGCACGTCGTGATCCCTGGCTCCGCTCGCCTGCAGCCAATGCTGAACCTTGAGGATCGCTCCGTCGCCATGGTCGAGCCGCGGCACGAAATGGCCATAGGGCTGCTGGCTGCGCCCGGGCGGGTCGATCAGCAGGAAGCGGGCGGTCTCCAGCATCACGCTCGGGCCGAGCAGCCGTTCCACCAGGGTCAGGCCAAGATCGGTCCAGGCCAGGATGCCGCCAGCGGTGATGATGTCGCCATCGTCGATCACCATGCGGTCGGTATCGACCTTCGCGGCCGGAAAGCGCGCGGCCAGCTCCCCGGCGAAAGCCCAGTGCGTCGTCGCCTCGCGGCCCTCCAGCAGCCCGGCTTCGCCCAGCAGGAAGGCGCCAGCACAGACCGAGCACAGCGTCGTGCCCTGGCCATGGCGCTCGGCCAGCCAGGTCGCGAAGCCACGCATCGATTGCATCTTCGCCGGCATGATCAGGCTCGGCGGCGCGATGAGATGGCTCGGATCGTGAGCAGGACCGGGATGGCTGTCGAAGACGCAGTCCACATCCGCGCCGTCCGCTTCCTGGTGCCAATGGCTGATGCGGATTACGGGCGCCTCGGGGCCGCCGCGGTCCCGGCTCATCTCGCCGGCGATCCGGAACAGGTCGGTCAGGCCGTAGACGGCCGCGAGTTGCACGTCCGGATAGAGCAGGAGACCGATCTCCGCGACAATCTGCTTACCTGTCGTCATGTTGTCAGTTTTGCCCCGCTGATTGTCGGTTCCGCCAAGCGGCAGCATGCAACGCCCCGCCTATAACCGTCCACATCGAAGGGCGACGATCCTGCCGTCCTGAAAGCCGAAGGAAGCGACAGATGAGCACGATCACCACCAAGGACGGCACCGAGATCTTCTACAAGGACTGGGGGCCGAAGGACGCGCAGCCGATCGTGTTTCATCATGGCTGGCCGCTCAGCGCCGACGATTGGGACAACCAGATGCTGTTCTTCCTGCATCAGGGTTTCCGGGTGATCGCGCATGATCGCCGCGGCCATGGCCGTTCGAGCCAGACCGCGACCGGCAACGAGATGGACACCTATGCCGCCGATGTCGCCGAGCTCGCCGCGCATCTGAACCTGCGCAACGCCATCCATATCGGCCATTCCACCGGCGGTGGCGAGGTCGCCCACTACGTCGCCCGCGCCGAGCCCGGCCGCGTCGCCAAGGCGGTGCTGATCGGCGCAGTGCCGCCGATCATGGTGAAGTCCGAGAAGAACCCGGGCGGCCTGCCGATCGAGGTCTTCGACGGCTTCCGCGCTGCGCTGGTCGCCAACCGCGCCCAGTTCTACGTCGACATCCCTGCCGGCCCGTTCTACGGCTTCAACCGCAAGGGCGCGCAGGTCTCGCAGGGCATCATCGACAATTGGTGGCGGCAGGGCATGATGGGCGGCGCCAAGGCTCACTACGATTGCATCAAGGCCTTCTCGGAGACTGACTTCACCGAGGACCTCAAGGCGATCGAGGTGCCGGTGCTGGTGATGCATGGCGACGACGACCAGATCGTCCCCTATGCCGACTCCGCCCCGCTCTCGGCCAAGCTGCTCAGGAACGGCACGCTGAAGACCTATGCCGGCCTGCCGCACGGCATGTGCACCACCCATCCGGACGTGATCAACGCCGACCTGCTGGCCTTCATCAAGGGCTGATGCGATGTGGCGGGACCGGGCGATCGGCCTGCGCCTGCTCCGATGAGATTGCCGGCAGAGCCGCTTCGGCCTGCCGGCAATTTTTTGCGAGATGCGGCTCGCTGGCGGCGAATGGGACTGGCGAGGGTGCGAAGCAGCGCTTAACGGGTCTTCCATCGCAATCCCGAAGTTCGTCCCATGACCTCCCGTACCGCCACCACGACCGGCTTCGCCGCCATCCTGCTCTGGTCGACGCTGGCGCTGTTCACTGCCATGTCCGGGCGGGTGCCGCCGTTCCAGCTGGTCGGCATGACCTTCGTCATCGGCGGTGTCTTCGTGCTGGCGATCGCCGCGGCGCGGGGGCGCCTGCATCTGGCGCGGCCGACGCCGGCCTCCTTCCTGCTCGGGCTCTACGGGCCGTTCGGCGATACCGCGCTCTACTATGCCGCGGTGAAGACGGCGCCGGCGGCGGAGGCCAATCTGATCCATTATCTCTGGCCGCTGCTGATCGTGCTGTTCGCGGCGCTGCTGCCGGGCGGAGGGCTCAAGGCTCGCCATCTCATCGGGGCGCTGATCGGCCTCGTCGCCACGGCGATGCTGATCTCGGGCAGCCTTGGCTCGGGCGGCGCCGGCCTCCAGCTTGGCCATGTGCTGGCGGCGCTCGGCGCCTTCGTCTGGGCGAGCTATTCGGTGTTGTCGCGGCGCTTCGCCGGGGTTCCGTCCGAGAGCCTCGCCATTACCATGCTCGGCTGCGCCATTCCCGCCTTCGCCTGCCACCTCGCCTTCGAGACGACCTTGTGGGCGCCGAGCGCCGTCGAATGGGGCGGCGTATTCGGCTTGGGCCTCGGTTCGATCGGGCTCGCCTTCATCTGCTGGGACATCGGCATGAAGCAGGGCGACGTCGCTTTCCTTGGCGTCGCCTCCTATGCGGCGCCGGTGCTCTCGACCGTGATCCTGGTCATTGCCGGCTATGCGCCGGCGAGCTGGCTGCTCGCGATCTCCTGCGTGCTGATCGTCGTCGGGGCGCTGGTCGCGAGCTCCGGGCCGGCGAAACGAGCGACTGCGCCGACAGCGGCCAGCGGCTAAGTCTCAGGTATCGAGGATCCGCGTCTCGTAGGCGTAGACCGTGCGGAAGCCGAGCCGCTTGTACATCTCGAAGGCAAGGCCGTTGCTCTGGTCGACCTGGAGATAGGCCTGCATGCAACCCTGCGCCGCCGCCCAGCCCATCAGCCCGAGCATCAGCTGCTTGCCGAGGCCCTTGCCGCGCAAGCTCTCGTCGACGATCACCGCGCCGATCTCGGCCATGCCGCGCTCGGCGACGCTCATCGCATAGGCTGCCGGGCGGCCCTCATGCATCAGCGTGGCAAAGGCCGCGGGCAGACGCACGCCGGTGACGATCGCGGACAGATGCTCGCGATTGCGCTTGTTGCCGGTCTGGTGGCTGCAGACGCCATTGATCCAGGCATCGTCGGCCTGCGTGGTCGCGATCATGCCGGGAATGGGTGGGTGCAGATTTGGATCGAGCTCGGCGACCATGCCGAAGGAGGCGGTCTCGATCCGGTAGCCGCGCTCGGCGAAGCGGCGGCGGGCATCGTCGGAGACCAGCGGCGTGAAGCGGACGCGCGGCGGCAGGCCTGCCTGGCGGTAGAGCCCCTCGACGAAGGCCAGCGTCGCATCGTCCATATCGCCGCCTTCGTGCAGCGATGAAGCCGAGTTGGCCCGGCCGGAATAGCCATTGGCGAAGCGCACCACCCATTGGTCGACGACGAGCGTCGTCGGCGCCGGCCAGGCGTTGACGATGCGGGTCTCGCAGGCGCTGATCAGCGCCAGATCGGTGACGGGCTTGTCCATGCTCAGCCTCCGGCGGGCCGCGGCGTCGGCCGCCAGTCCGGCGGTGCCATCTCGAAGCCGGAGAAGGCAAAGCCTGGCGCGACCGTGCAGCCGACCAAGGTCCAAGCGCCGAGCGAGGTCGCGCTCTGCCAGTGCCCAGCCGGCACGACGATCTGCGGGCGCTGGCCGGCAGAAAGGTCCTTGCCGAGGTGATGGGCCGAGGCGTCATGCCCGTTGGGCGAGAGCGTGATCACCAATGGCGCGCCGGCATAATGGTGCCAGATCTCCGCGGCGTCGACGCGATGCCATTCCGAGGTCTCGCCGACATCGAGCAGATAGTAGATCGCCGTCGAGAAGCCGCGCCCCTCCGGCCCGGCGGGGTCGCGGAAGGTCTCGCGATAATGCCCGCCCTCCGGATGAGGCTTCAATTCGAGCAGGCGGATGACCTCGGCGGCGCTGAGGCCGCTCAGCGTGTTCATCTGACTTCAGAACCTGTTCTTGGCCTCGCGCAATGCGGCGAAGACCTCGCCCGCGGGCTTGCCGACGATGCCGAGCGTCGCGGCAAGTGCCGGCTCGCCGGCGCGGAAGAAGGGGTTGGTCTCCCGCTCCTCGCCGACGGTGGTCACGGCCCAGAAGCGTCCTTCGGCCTTCGCCGCCTCGGCTTCGGCGAGACGCGCGGCGACGGCGGCGTTGCTCGGGTCCATCGCCGCGGCGAAGCGGGCATTGGAGAGTGTGTAGTCATGGCCGCCGATCAGCGTGGTCGCGTCCGGCAGCGCCATGACCCGCGACAGTGAGGTCCACATCGCCTCCATCCGACCGGGCATGACGCGGCCGCAGCCCATGACGAAGACGACATCGCCGACGAGAGCGAGCTTCGCCTTCTGGCTGACCAGGCTGACATGGCCTTCGGCATGGCCGGGCGTCGCCCAGGTCTCGAAGTCATAGCTGCCGAGCGAGACGCGGTCGCCTTCGCCGATGACGACGTCGATGGGAGCGCCGGCGCGTGCGGCTTCCGGCGCGAATACCTTGGCGCCGGTCGCCTGCTTCAGCTCCGCGATGCCCTGGACATGGTCGGCATGCTCATGCGTCACCAGCACCTGGCTGATCGTCCAGCCCTTGGCCTTGGCGGCGGCGAGCACCTCGCCGGCATCGGGGACATCGACGGTGGCGCAGGCACCGGTGCCGGGGTCGCGCAGCAGCGCGCCGGCATTGTCGCTGAGCGTGCGGAAGACATGGATGTCGAGCGGCATGGGAAGCTCCGGCAATCGGCAGTCGAGGTGACTGCTTGGCGCAAGCTGGCGCCGGGAGCAAGACAATCTGCTCCTGTTGGCCGCTGTCCTTTGCCGCCCACCCTTGCGCTTGCAAGGCCGCTGCGCCATCTCCGTCGGCATGGCCTTGGACGTCGTCGACCTGCGCACCTTCTATGCCAGCCCGCTCGGGCATGTGGCGCGCCGGGTCGTCGGCAAGGTGATACTGAAGCTCTGGCCGGATTGTCGACGCCAGCGCCTGCTCGGTCTCGGTTTTGCAACGCCCTATTTGCCGCTGCTCGGCGTCGAGGCGGAGCGCGCCATTGCCTTCATGCCGGCGGCGCAGGGCGTGGTGAACTGGCCGTCGCCAGGCCTGTCGGCCTCCGCATTGGTCGAGCCGACATTGCTGCCCTTGCCGACCGCCTCGATCGACCGCGTGCTGATGGTGCATGCGCTGGAGGAGACCGAGAGCCCCGAGGACCTGCTCGAGGAGATCTCGCGGGTGCTGAGCCCGGGCGGGCGCCTGATCGTCGTCGTCCCGAACCGGCGCGGCCTGTGGGCGCGGATGGATACCACGCCCTTCGGTCATGGCCGGCCATTCAGCCGTTCGCAGATCGAGGCGCTGATGCGCCGCGCCATGTTCTCACCCGAGCACTGGGCCGAGGCGCTCTATGTGCCGCCGCTGCGCCGGCGCCTGTTCATGCGCTCGGCCATGGCCTGGGAGAAGGTCGGCGCCGGGCTGTCGCTGCCCTTCGCCGGCGTCTACGTCATCGACGCGACCAAGCAGTTCTATCGCCGTGCGCCCTTGCGTGCGACGCGGCGCAGCTTTGCCTTCCGGCCGGTGCTGCTGCCGCAGGCGCATCCTTCAAGCCGCCTGCCGCGGCAGGATGAGGGAAAGCTGCCAGCGGGTTGACAATTTCACCGGGGCGCGACCAAGGTCCGCCGCCTTTTTTGACCGTTCCGTCGCCGCGCCCCTTGGCGTGGCCTTTCCCCGAGGAAGCGGGACCAGATCTGGATGTCGATGCGAAGCTATCTCGATTTCGAAAAGCCGGTTGCCGAAGTAGAGGCGAAGGCGGATGAACTGCGCGCGCTCGACGCCAAGGGCGACGGCTACTCGCTCGCCGAGGAGATCGGCAAGCTCGAGGCCAAGGCCTCGCAGACGCTGAAGGACCTCTACGGCACGCTCACGCCCTGGCAGAAGACGCTGGTGGCGCGCCATCCGCAGCGCCCGCATTTTCTCGATTACTGCTCGGCCCTGATCGACGAGTTCACCCCGATGGCGGGGGACCGCGCCTTTGGCGAGGACGAGGCGATCGTCGGTGGCTTCGGTCGCTTCCGCGGCGAGCCGGTCTGCGTCATCGGCCAGGAGAAGGGCAACTCGACCGAGACCCGCATCCGGCATAATTTCGGCATGCCCAAGCCCGAAGGCTACCGCAAGGCGGTGCGCCTGATGGAGCTGGCCGATCGGTTCGGCCTGCCGGTGCTGAGCTTCATCGACACCGCCGGCGCCTATCCCGGCATCGAGGCCGAGGAGCGTGGCCAAGCCGAGGCGATTGCGCGCTCGACCGAGACATGCCTGGCCCTGCGCACGCCGAGCGTCGCGCTGGTGATCGGCGAGGGCGGCTCCGGCGGGGCGATCGCGATTGCTGCCGCCAGCAAGGTGCTGATGCTGGAGCACGCGATCTATTCGGTGATCTCGCCGGAAGGCGCGGCCTCGATCCTCTGGCGCGACACGGCGCGCGCCCAGGACGCCGCGACCGGCATGAAGATCACCGCCCAGGATCTGCTGCGCTTCGGCGTGATCGACAGGATCGTCACCGAGCCGACCGGCGGCGCCCATCGCGATCCGCAAGGTGCGATCGAGCGGGCGGGCGCGGCGATCGAGGCGGCGCTCTCGGACCTCGCCGGCCTCAGCGCCGACGAGATCATCGACCGGCGGGCGCAGAAGTACCTGGCGATCGGCCGCGCGCTCTAGCAGGGGAATTGTGCGCAACCGCGCGCTCGGACGGGCTGACGCTTTACTGCGGCTTCACCATATGGCCATCTGCACGATCCCTGTGGTAAGGAGCGGTCAAGGCTAACGGTCCTATAACCTGGCAACGGGCATAATTTGGCCTTGTTGCGTGGTGAATTGTCGGCTTGACGCGTCCGCGCGAGATGGGATTGACGACGTGGCTGTGAGACATTTCGCGCTGGCGGCGCTCCTTGGCCTCACTCTGGCAGCTTGCGAAGAGGAGCGTTCTCGCGGCTCCGCGCGCCATAACATTCCGATTCCGTCGGCGACCTACGCGCTGATGTCCGAGAAGGGCATGAGCAAGAGCCAGCCGATCGTGATTCGCTCCTACAAGAAGGAGTCGGAACTCGAGGTCTGGAAGAAGCGCGCCGACGGCAAGTACGCGCTGCTCAAGACCTATCCGATGTGCCGCTGGTCCGGCCAGCTCGGGCCGAAGGTGCGCGAAGGCGACCGCATGGCGCCGGAGGGTTTCTACGCCATCAGCCCGGCGCAGATGAACCCGAATTCGTCGTTCTATGTCTCGTTCAACATGGGCTATCCCAACGCCTATGACCGGGCGCATGGCCGCACGGGCGCGCACCTGATGGTGCACGGCGCCTGCTCCTCGGCCGGCTGCTACTCGATGACCGACGACCAGATCGGCGAGATCTATGCGCTGGTGCGCGAAGCCCAGAATGGCGGGCAGCGCGCCGTGCAGATGCAGGCTTATCCCTTCCGCATGACGGCGGAGAACCTCGCCAAGCACCGGCTCGACCCGAACATCGCCTTCTGGAAGAACCTGAAGGAAGGCTCGGATTTCTTCGAGGTGGCCAAGGACGAGCCTTCGGTCTCCGTGGCCGGTGGGCGTTATGCCTTCAATCGCGACGGCGTCCAGGTCGATTCGTCGATCACGCAGGCGATCGCGCAGAAGCGCCAGCAGGACGAGATCCAGGTCGCGGCGCTGGTCTCCAAGGGCACGCCTGCGGTCAAGTTGATCTATGACGACGGCGACCAGCATTCCTCGTTCAAGCGCCAGCTGGCCCAGTCCGGCGCCGATTCGATGAACCGGTCGGTCGCGTGGGGCTCGCGCGATGTTGGCATCAGTCGCGTTGATTCGCTGATCGGCCCGCGCGTCGTCGTGCTCGACGACAAGGGCCGCACCAAGGCGACGATCCGGGCCGAATCGGCCGAGAACGAAGCCGTTCTCGCCGCGGTCAGCAGTGCCCAGACCGAAGAGGCCAAGCCGGTGGTTGCCGCTGCCGCGTCGGCCAAGCCTGCGACGGCTGCTCAGCCCGCGGCCAAGCCGGCGAGCGATGCGGCATCGCAGGTGGCCAAGGCGACGGCCGGAGCCGGGACGCCTGCGCCGATCCAGACGGCTTCTGCCGAGCCGGCGCAGCCTTCCTTCTATCAGCGGGCGCTGAGCTTCGTGCCGCTGCTCGGCAGCTCTTCCTCCGAGCCGAAGGAGCAGGCGCCGATCGCCTCGACCGTGCCGGAGACCCCGCAGACGGTGAGAGCGCCGCTGCCGCCGCGCCGGGCTTCGACCCTGCGGACCTCGCAGCTGCAGCAGCCCGATGCCGCCTATGCGAGCCAGCCCACTGCGCGCTGAGCAAGCCTCAGATCATTTGATGTAAAAAAGTCACGCCCGCGGCCAGCAATGGCTGTGGGCGCTTTTGTAGGCGTCTAAACAGCGAAAACTGCCCGAATTGCTTATTGCGCGGGCAAGCTGCAAAAAACCTCACCTTGCCGATATTCCACCTGCGAAGGCTTAATCATGGCGAATGCACGGCCAGAATCGTGCAAGAATCATGATGGAGTTCGCGATGGCTGCCTTGAAAACTTTCGGCTTGCTGACGGGCTTTGCGCTTTCGATGGCACTGACGGTCTCGGGCGCTGCGCTCGCCTCCGACCTGCCGAGCCGCAAGGGTGCGCCGCCGGTGCCGGTGGCGCCCAGCATCACCTGGTTCGACATCGCCGTCAGCGTGAAGGGCATGACGGACTATAATTTCCGCGGCATCTCGCAGACCGACCGCAAGCCGGCGATCCAGGGCGGCGCCGAGCTGCAATTCTATGACAACCTGGTCTATGCCGGCGTCTACGCCTCGAATGTCGATCTGGCCACCAGCCCGCCGGCCGAGATCGATTTCTACGCCGGCATCCGGCCGAAATTCGGCCCGGTCACCGTCGATGTCGGCGTCTGGCAGTACTACTACCCGGGCGAGAAGGCCTATATCGACACGGCCGGCGTATTCTGGACGCCGAAGAACACCGACTTCACCGAGGTCTACGGCAAGCTCAGCTACAACTTCGAGGACAAGCTGATCCTCGGCGCCAATGTCTTCTACGCCTGGGACTGGCTCGGCACCGGCGCCTCCGGCACCTATGCCTCGGTGACGGCGAAGTACAACCTGCCGTTCCTGGAAGGCCTGTCGGTGTCCGGAGAGTTCGGTCATTACTGGCTCGGCACGACCAATCTCGCGATCTGGTCGACGGTGCCGCCGACGAACCTGCCCGACTATGCCTACTGGAACGCCGGTGTCTCCTACACCTACAAGAACCTGACGGCGGACCTGCGCTATCACGACACCAATCTGTCGAAGGGCGACTGCTTCCTCCTGACCGCCGATCCGCGCGGCATCACCTCGGGTTCGGGCCGCTCGAAGTGGTGCAACCCGACCGTGGTGGCGACGCTCTCCTTCGACATCACCGCCAGCAGCATCGGCATTTTCGCGCCGAAGTAAGCGCTTGGCTCGAAAGCCTGACCTGGATAGGGCCGCTCGCGAGAGCGGCCCTTTTGCGTTTCAGTGACCGTTGCCGATCAGCGCGCCAGCGAGGCCCTGATGTAATTGCGCGGCGCGGTGCCAAGCCGTCGCCTGAACATGGTGGTGAACGCCGCGACATTGTCATAGCCCGCCAGCATGGCGACCTCAGTGACCGGCACGCCTTCCGCCAGCCTGGGCAGGCAGGCGAAGAGGCTGGCCTGCTGGCGCCAGGCGACGAAGCTCAGGCCCGTCTCGCGCTGGAAAAGCCGCGTGAAGGTCCGCCGGCTCATCGCCAGCTTCGCAGCCCAGTCATCCAGCCGCTCGGTGACTGACGGGGCGGCCATATAGGCCCGGCAGAGGGCGGCGAGGCGTCTGTCGGCCGGAAATGGCAGGCCGAGCGGCCGGATCGGCAGCGCGGCGATCTCGGCGGTCAGCAGTTCCAGGACCAGTTCGAGCTTGCGGGTGCCGGGCGGGGCATCGCTGAGGCGGATTGCCTCGACGATCAGCGCATGGGCGAGATCGGTGACGCCGAGCACCTGCAGCAGGCGCTGCGCCAGCTCGTCATGGCCGGTCAAGAGATAGACCGACTTGATGCTGACATCGCTCAGCATCTCCACGGAATGCTGCAACTGGGCCGGGATGAGCAGGCCATGGCCGGGCGGGATCATCCAGCTGCCGCGCTCGGTGTTGATCTGGACCACACCGGAGAAGGCGCAGAGGAGCTGGATCTGGCGATGGCTATGCAGCGGTATCGTATAGCCGGCGGGGTTGTCGGAGATGCGGACCAGAACATCGCCATCCGCATCGGCAACCGAACCATGAATATGGCGGTGGTCGGCGTGGAGCGCATCGACCCGTTGCTGCGGCAGCTTCTTCATCGATTGGCCCGAACGCAAAAGAATTAGACCGAAACACGAAAGAAGGCCACGAGCAAGCTCTGTAGAAGGAGCGCCAGTCGAGGTTTGCGCTCAAGGGTGCCGCAATGGTTGCAACGATCGAGGGGAGCCGTCCCCGTTTCGAGAAGACGACGATCTCCGTCCTGCTGGCGGTCAGCTTCTGCCACCTGCTGAACGACGTCATGCAGTCGCTGTTGGCCTCGCTCTACCCGCTGTTCAAGGCCAACTACGCCTTGGATTTCGTCCAGATCGGCCTGCTGACCATGGCCTTCCAGGTCACGGCCTCGCTGCTGCAGCCGGTCGTCGGCGTGGTGACGGATCGCTGGCCGATGCCCTATTCGGCGCCGGCCGGCATGGCCTCGACCTTCGGCGGGCTGATCCTGCTCGGCAATGCCCATAATTTCGCGGTGCTGATCGTGGCCGCCTGCCTGATCGGCCTGGGTTCGGCTATCTTCCACCCGGAAGCGTCGCGGATCGCGCGACTCGCCTCGGGCGGGCGGCACGGGCTGGCGCAGTCACTCTTCCAGGTCGGCGGCAATCTCGGCTCGGCGCTCGGGCCATTGCTGGCGGCTTTCATCGTGCTGCCGTTCGGCCAGGGCAGCGTCGCCTGGCTCTCGGTCATCGCGATGGCTGGTGTCGTCGTTCTCACCCGTGTCGGGGCCTGGTACGCGGCCCATCGTCGGTCGCAGGCCGGCCGCCTGCCGGCGAGCCGCGCCTTGCCGCTGCCGGGCGGGCGCGTCGCCTTCGCGCTGTTCGTGCTGGTGCTGCTGACCGCGACAAAGAACGTCTACATGGCGAGCATCTCCAGCTACTTCACCTTCTATGTCATCGAGCAGTTCCAGCTCGGCTTCCGCGACGCTCAGTTGATGCTGTTCCTGTTCCTCGGTGCGGCCGCGGTCGGTACCTTCGCCGGCGGGCCGATCGGCGACCGCTTTGGCGCTCGCTTCGTGATCTGGTTTTCGATCCTCGGCGTCATCCCGTTCGCGCTGCTCCTGCCCTATGCCAACCTGCTCTGGACGGCCGTGCTCAGCGTGATGATCGGCCTGATCTTCGCCTCGGCCTTCTCGGCGATCGTGGTGTTCGCGCAGGAGCTGGTGCCGGGCCGCGTCGGCCTGATTGCCGGCATGTTCTTCGGCTTCGCCTTCGGCGCCGGCGGGCTCGGCGCCGCCTTCCTCGGCGGCTTCGCCGACGCCTATGGCATCACCTTCGTCTACAAGGTCTGTTCCTACCTGCCGCTGCTGGGGCTATTGACGATCCTGCTGCCGCGGCTGCCGCGGCGGGCGCAGGGCTGAGCTGCTCGCCTCAGGCGGTTGGGTCGGAGTGTCAATCTCCGCTGTCCTTCGGGCCAGAGCGCTGAGGAATTCCTGCTGCTCCGTCGTCAGCAGGCGCAGCGGGATCATGGTCGGCTGGCCGACACGCATGTGCAGCAGGAACAAGCCGTCGGCGCTGCTGGTCTTGCGGATCGCGCTGCGCCCGATGAAGCTGCGTAGCCCGTCGCGCCGGAACCAGACGCCGTTACGCGTCGCCAGCAGGCGTGTGCCGTTCCACTCGGCGCGGAAGGCGTCATAGGTTGCTTTCCGCCGCCGTTTTTCGGCGATACCGGCTGCCAGGCTCGGCGCGGTCATGCCGATCCAGTAGGCCCCGAAGCAGAGCGCGGCGATGCCGGCGCCGGAGCGGGTCGTGACGATCCCGCCGGCAATGGCGATCAGGGTCGCGCCGGTCGCCACGGCGATGCCCAGCCCGATGAAAGCCGGCCAGCCCTCCCAGATCGTCGGCTTGGCTTCGGCAATGGCTTGCTGCGCCAGCAGCGTGTCGAACCGGACGAGCTCGTCCTCGATGTAGTCGAGGGTGAGCTCGATACGGGCTTGTTTCGCGGGTTCGCCAGCAGCCGACACAGCCAGATATCCTCGTGATCCAGAGCTCATGCCCCCTTGCTATAGCGAGACCGGATCTCGCTGGCATCGGTTGCGCCTATGCTGGCCAGCGGAAGCCCTGGCATGGCAGGTTGCCTTGTCCAACACGGAGCCTTGCCTTGTCCGAAACCGCCATCGCCGCCGCAGCAGAGCAGGTCAGCAACGCGCGGCTGAGCCTCACGCCCGTGGTGCCGCCGCCCGCTGGGGCTGCGCCGCACGATCTCGCTGAGGCCTATGCGGTGCGCGATGCGGTCCATGCGCGCCTGGCTGGCAGCCGTTTCGGCGCGCGCATCGGCTGGAAAATCGGCTGCACCACCCCGGTGATGCAGGCCTATCTCGGCATTGCCCACCCTTGTGCGGCCGGGCTCTTCGCCGGCACGACGCATCGCGGTGATGCTAAGCTCCGGCATGGTGACTTCGTCAGGGTCGGCGTCGAATGTGAGATGGCGGTGCGGCTGGCGCGCGATCTGCGCGAAGGGCCGTTCACGGCCGAGGGCGTCCGCGGTGCGGTCGGCGCGGTGATGGCGGCTATCGAGATCGTCGACGACCGTTATGTCGATTGGCAGAGCACGGGTACACCGATGCTGGTCGCCGATGATTTCTTCGCCGCCGGGGCGGTCCTCGGCCGCGAGCATGATCCGGCCGCTCTGCCCGGTCTGGCGACATTGCGCGGGCGGGTCCTGATCGATGGGACCGAGGCCGGCGCCGGTATCGGCGCCGATGTGCTCGGCCACCCCTATGCGGCGCTGGCCTGGCTGGCGGAGCACGCCTGCGAGCGGGGAATGCCGCTGCGGGCGGGCGAGATCGTCCTGCTCGGCAGTCTCGTCCGGACGCAGTGGGTCAATGCTGGCGCACGCGTCAGGATCGAGATTGACGCGCTCAGTGCAGTCGAAGCCAGCTTCGCCTGAGGCGGGCGCCGGAGAACACCTCCGGCCGCGCGGTCAGATGAACTGGCCGTGGCAGTGCTTGTACTTCTTGCCGGAGCCGCAGGGGCAGAGCTCGTTGCGGCCGACCTTGCCCCAGCTTGCCGGATCGGCCGGATCGCGCTCGGCGAGGGCGAGATCGCCATCGGTCGCGGCGAACTGCGGCTGACTGGCGAAGAAGCCGGCGGGCGGGGGCGGCAGGGCGTTGTTGCCGCCCTGAGCCGGGTCCTGGCCGTCTTCCGGCGGCGCCTCGAAGCGGACCTCGACGCGCATCAGATTGCCGGTGACCTGCTCGCGCAGGCGGCCGATCAGGCTATCGAACAGCTCGAAAGCCTCCTGCTTGTACTCGTTCAGCGGGTCGCGCTGGGCATAGCCGCGCCAGCCGATGACCTGGCGAAGATGATCGAGGGTGACGAGATGCTCGCGCCAGAGATGGTCGAGCGTCTGCAGCAGCACCTGCTTCTCGATATAGGTCATCACCTCTTCGGTGTTGCGCTCGATCCGCGCCGCATAGTCCTCGTCGGCGATCTTGCGGATGCGCTCGCGCAGTTCGGCGTCGGCGATACCCTCTTCCTTGGCCCAGTCCTCGATCGGCAGCTCGAGGTTAAGATAGGTCACGACGTCCTGTTTCAGGCCGGCGGCATCCCACTGCTCGGGATAGGCGTCCTCCGGGATGCGGCGCGAGACGGTGTCCTCGACCACGCCGTGGCGCATGTCGTCGATGGTCTCGCGCACGCTCTCGGTGCGCATGAACTCACGGCGCTGCTCGAACACGACCTTGCGCTGGTCGTTCATGACGTCGTCGTATTTCAAGATGTTCTTGCGGATGTCGAAGTTGCGCGCCTCGACCTTGCCCTGCGCCTTCTCGACCGCCTTGTTGATCCAGGGGTGGACGATGGCCTCGTCCTCCTGCAGGCCGAGCTTCTGCAGCATGCCGTCCATCCGGTCGGAGCCGAAGATACGCATCAGATCGTCCTGCAGCGACAGGAAGAACTTCGAGCGGCCGGGATCGCCCTGGCGGCCGCCGCGGCCGCGCAGCTGGTTGTCGATGCGCCGGCTCTCATGTCGCTCGGTGCCGATGATGTAGAGGCCGCCGGGGCGGGTCATGGTCTTGGCCGGGCGCGAGCCCTTGGCCGGCTCGAGTTCGATCGTCTCGGAGGCATTGAGGACGATCTCCTTGAAGCGGGCGACCTCGGCCTCGATCTCCTTGATCTTGGCCTGCTTCTCCGGCCCGTCCTCCATGCCGGCGGTCTCGATGGCGACGCGCATCTCGACGTTGCCGCCGAGTTTGATGTCGGTGCCGCGGCCGGCCATGTTGGTGGCGATGGTGATCGCGCCGGGAACACCGGCCTCGGCGACGATGAAGGCCTCCTGCTCGTGGAAGCGGGCGTTCAGCACGGCGAACTGCTTGGTGCTCTTGCCGGTGCGGGCAGCGGCATAGAGTGAGTCGAGTGCGCTGGGCTGGCTGAAGTCGATCTGCTTGAAGCCGGCGGCGACCAGCATCTCGGCGATCTGCTCGGATTTCTCGATCGAGGCGGTGCCGACCAGGACCGGCTGCAGGCGCTCGCTGGCCCGCTCCAGCTCCTTGATGATCGACTTCACCTTCTCCGGGAAGCTGCGATAGACCTCGTCGTCATCGTCGATACGGGCGACCGGGACATTGGTCGGAATCTCCACCACTTCGAGCTTGTAGATCTGCTCGAATTCGTCGGCCTCGGTGCCGGCCGTGCCGGTCATGCCGGCGAGCTTCTTGTAGAGGCGGAAATAGTTCTGGAAGGTGATCGAGGCGAGCGTCGCGTTCTCGGGCTGGACGGTGACGTGTTCCTTGGCCTCGAGCGCCTGGTGCAGGCCCTCCGAATAGCGTCGGCCCGGCATCATGCGGCCGGTGAACTCGTCGATGATCACCACTTCGTCGTTGCGGACGATGTAGTCCTTGTCGCGCGTGAACAGGGTATGTGCGCGCAGCGCCTGGTTGACGTGATGGACGAGGGTGACGTTGGCGGAATCGTAGAGATCGCCTTCCTTGAGCAGGTCTGCCTCGCGCAGCAACTGCTCGATATGCTCGTTGCCGGCCTCGGTCAGCGCAGCCGTACGCTGCTTCTCGTCGACCTCGTAATCGCCCTTGACCAAGCCGGGCAGGACCTTGTCGATCGCGACATAAAGGTCCGACTTGTCGTCGAGCGGGCCGGAGATGATCAGCGGCGTACGGGCTTCGTCGATCAGGATCGAGTCGACCTCGTCGACGATCGCGAAATGATGGCCGCGCTGGCTCATCTGCGCGACCTCGTACTTCATGTTGTCGCGCAGGTAGTCGAAGCCGAACTCGTTGTTGGTGCCGTAGGTGATGTCGCTGGCATAGGCGCGCTGGCGCTCCTCGTCATCGAGGCCGTGCACGATGATGCCGAAGCTGAGTCCGAGGAAATTGTAGATCTTGCCCATCCACTCGGCGTCGCGGCGGGCGAGGTAGTCGTTGACGGTGACGACATGGACGCCCTTGCCGGCGAGCGCGTTGAGATAGACCGGCAGGGTCGCGACAAGCGTCTTGCCTTCGCCGGTCTTCATCTCGGCGATCGAGCCCTCGTGCAGCACCATGCCGCCGATCAGCTGGACGTCGAAATGGCGCTGGCCGAGCACGCGCTTGGCCGCCTCGCGCACGGTGGCGAAGGCCGGCACGAGCAGGTCGTCGAGCTTGGTGCCGTCGGCGATCTGCTGCTTGAAGGTATCAGTGCGAGCGCGAAGAGCCTCGTCGGAGAGCTGTGAGACCTCGGCTTCGAGCGCGTTGATCGCGGCGACGCGGGGTTGGTAGCCCTTCACCCGCCGATCGTTCGACGAGCCGAAGAGTTTCTTTGCAAGCGCGCCAAGCATGTCTGGCCTTTCAATGGCGAATCCAGCCGGCGCTGGGGGCGCGGCCGAAGCGATCGTCTCTAGAATTTCACGCGCGTGTTTAGACGTGCGCGGGCGCGTGGTCCAGCACGCGCTTATCCGCGCGGATGTGGGGTCCGGCAGGGCGTGTTCCAAGAGGCTCCGCCCGGCGCCGCGACGCTGCAACGCATTGAACCATGCCTGCTAGCTCGCGTTGATGTGCGAAGCCTCGTCTTGCCAACGCCGCGTTCTGCTGGCACTCAGCCGGCGAGATCGATCTCCGCGCCGTCCAGTTGAAAGGCCGCACCGATGTTGTCCTCCCGTCTCGCCATGCTGTCGCTCGGCTTCGCGCTGGCCGCCGTGCCGGCCCTCGCGCAACAGGACAAGCCCGTCGCCAAGGTCGATGGCATCACCATCACCGAGGGCGACCTCAAGCTGGCCGAGGAGGACCTCGGCGAGCGCACCGCGCAGATGCCGGAGGAGCGCAAGCGCGAGGAGCTGATCAACTATCTGATCGACCTCAAGCTCGGCGCTAAGACCGCCGCAGCCGCCAAGATCGGCGAGGGGCCGGAGTTCGCCAAGCGCGTCGCCTATAACCGCGACAAGCTGCTGCTCGACGAGTACCTGACGGTCGAGTCCAAGAAGGCGGCGACGCCGGAGGCGGCGAAGAAGCTGTTCGAGGACACCGTCAAGGCGATGAAGCCTGAGGAAGAGGTCCACGCCCGCCACATCTTGGTGCCCGAGGAGGCGCAGGCCAAGGCGGCGCTGGAACGCGTGAAGAAGGGCGAGGACTTCGCCAAGGTCGCGGCCGAGCTCTCCAAGGACCCGGGCTCGGGCAAGGAGGGCGGCGATCTTGGCTGGTTCGCCAAGGACCGGATGGTGCCGGAATTCGCCGAGGCCGCCTTCAAGCTCGAAAAGGGCCAGCTCTCCGAGCCGGTGAAGAGCCAGTTCGGCTGGCATGTCATCAAGGTCGAGGACAAGCGCAGCAAGCCGCTGCCGAGCTTCGACGAGGTCAAGCCGCAGATCGACCAGTACCTGGTCCGTAAGGCGCAGCAGGACATTATTGTGGCGCTGCGCGAGAAGGCCAAGGTCGAGCGCCTCGACAAGCCGGCCGCTCCGGCGACCCCGGCTCCGGCCGAGCCGAAGAAGCCCTGATCGGCCGCGATTTTCATCGTATCGTCGTGATGCGCCCGGGCCATGCCCGGGCGTTTGCTTTTGGAGGGGCTCGGACTCTTGTCTTCGCGCCGTTGCTGCGGCACATCGGGCCAACCATACGAGGAGGCGCATGATGGCCGGCAAGGATGTTCCCGTTTCTCCGCTCGCGCCGAAGCGCCAGCCCAAGGTTCCGGCCGTGCCGGGCGTGCGCTTCGCCACTGCCGAGGCCGGCATCCGCTACAAGGGCCGCACTGACGTGCTGCTCGTCCTGCTCGACGAGGGCTCGCAGGTCGCCGGTGTCTTCACCCGCTCGAAATGCCCCTCGGCCCCGGTCGACTGGTGCCGGGAGAACCTGGCGCAGAGCAAGGCGCGCGCCATCGTCGTCAATTCCGGCAACGCCAACGCCTTCACCGGCCTGAAAGGCCGCGACTCGGTGGCGCTGACCGCGAAGATTGCGGCCAAGGCCGCCGGCTGCAAGGCAGAGGAGGTTTTCATCGCCTCGACCGGCGTGATCGGCGAGCCGCTCGACGCGACCAAGTTCGAGGGCGTGCTGGCCGATTGCGCCAAGCGCGCCGCTGACGGCCCCTGGTCGGATGCTGCCAAGGCGATCATGACCACCGACACCTTCCCCAAGGCGGTCTCGCGCAAGGCCAAGATCGACGGGCACGAGGTGGTCATCGCCGGCATCGCCAAGGGCGCCGGCATGATCGCGCCCGACATGGCGACGATGCTCTCCTTCGTCTTCACCGATGCGCCGATCGCGGCGCCGGTGCTGCAGGCCCTGCTGTCCAAGGGCGTCAAGGGCTCGTTCAACGCGATCACCGTCGACAGCGATACCTCGACCTCCGATACGCTGATGCTGTTCTCGACCGGCAAGGCCAAGGCCCGCGGCGTGCCGGAGATCACCGATCCGGCGGATACCCGCCTCTCCGGATTCAAGCGAGCGCTGAACGCGCTGCTGCTGGAGCTGTCGCATCTGGTCTGCAAGGACGGCGAGGGCGCCCGCAAATTCGTCGAGGTCCGCGTCGTCGGGGCGAAGTCGGCGCGCTCGGCCAAGAAAGTCGCGCTCTCGATCGCCAATTCGCCGCTGGTCAAGACGGCGGTCGCCGGCGAGGACGCCAATTGGGGCCGCATCGTCATGGCGGTCGGCAAAGCCGGCGAACCGGCCGATCGCGACAGGCTCGACATCTCCTTCGGCGCGATCAAGGTCGCGGAAGCCGGTGCGCGTGCCGGCTCCTATGACGAGCAAGCCGTCTCCGACTACATGAAGGGCGAGCACATCGTCGTCACCGCTGATCTCGGCCTCGGCCGCGGCAAGGCCACCGTCTGGACCTGCGACCTGACCAAGGCCTATGTCGAGATCAACGGCGACTACCGCTCCTGAGTCCTCGGGGCCAGTAGGCCCGAGCAAGAGCTTCATCGTCGGCAACCTCGCCGCCTGCTCCTTCCTCTGGGGGAGCAGCTACCTGTTCATCAAGCTGATGGCAGGCGAGGTCAGCCCCTGGGCGATCGCTGCCGGGCGCGGGCTGCTGGGCGCTGCGACGCTTGCGCTCTACGTCGCCATGCGCGGCCAGAGCCCGCTGCCGCGTCGCCATGAGCTTCGCCACTGGCTGGTGCTCGGCACCTGCAATGGCTGGCTGCCGAACGTGCTCGTCGCCTATGCGCTGATCCAGCTCGCCAGTGGCCCCGCGGCGATGATCCAGGCGGCGGGGCCGCTGGTCACGGCGCTGTTCGCGCATTTCCTGTTCTCGGAAGAACGCCTGAGCCGGCGCCGCCTCACAGGCATCCTTGTCGGCATGGCCGGCGTCGCCATCCTGATCGGGCCGCGCCTGGTCGAAGGCGGCGGCACGGCGCTCAGCCTGCTCGCTATGGCCGGCGCGACGCTGTCCTATGCCTGCGCCAACCTCTATACGCGCGCGGTGCCGCCGCGTGCGGGCGACCCCATCCGGCTGGCGCTCGGCCAGCAGATGGTCTCAGGCTCGGGAGCGCTGCTGCTGACGCTGATCTTCTCCGGCTGGGGCGCGCTCGCGGCGCTGCTGCCGCACTGGCAGGCTGCGCTGGCGCTGGGCGTGCTCGCGACGGCGCTTCCCGTGACGTTCTTCATGCGATTGATCCGCGCTGCCGGACCGACGCGGGCGGCGGTGACCGGCTATCTCGTGCCGGCGGTCGCTGCCGCCATGGGTGTACTCGTGCTCGGCGAAACGCTGGAGTTGCGGCAGATTATCGGAGGTTGCATCATCCTCGCAGGCGTCTTTCTGGTATCGACGGCGCCTGCGGGGGGACGAGCCAAATGAAGCGGATCGCATGTGTGCTGGGCCTTGCAGCCCTGTTGGGTGCCTGTGTGCAGGGACCGGTCACGACGTCGTCGTTCTCGGCGGAGGAAGCCGCCTTTATCCGAAAGCCCGGAACCGGCGTCATCGTTGGCCATGCCTTCCGGACACGCTCGAAGGGGCAGGGCGTGAACGCGGCCGGCGAGGTCGTCAGGCTGATCCCGGCGACCGCCTATGCCCGCGAGCGCTTCAAGAGCATCTTCGAGAAGACGAAGTACCTGCCGCACTGGCGCTATCCGAACGGCCAGGTCGATCCGCTCTATGCGCAGTTCACCCGGACGACCAAGACGACGGCGCGGGGGCGCTTCAGCTTCGACAATCTCGCGCCCGGGACCTATTTCGTCTCGACCCAGGTGATCTGGGGCGAGGAGGATGCGATTTTCCGCGAAGGCGGCTCGGTCTATGACGAGGTCACGCTGACCGGCAAGGAAACCGAACCTGTCGAGGTCATCCTCTCTGGCCACTGAGCCGAAGAATGGCGGCGAGCGTGACGAGCGCGATGACGGTCAGCATGGCAGGATTGCCGGCGATCTCGCCCCAGTCGCCGCGGGCATGCGCCAAGGCGCGCCGGAGATGATCCTCGAAGGGCGCGGCGAGCACATAGCCCATCAGCATCGGCATGAGTGGAAAGCCGCTCTTGCGGCAGGCATGGCCGAACAGCCCGAAGACCATGAGCGCGACGACGTCGAACTGGGTGCCGCCGGAGGCGAGAATGCCGAGAGCCGCCGCCAGGATGATGGCCGGCGCCAGCACGGAAGGCGACACCAGTATCAGCCGCGCCCAGAGCTCGACGAGCGGCAGGTTGAGGACGACCAGCATCAGATTGGCGACGACGAGGCTGCCGATGAAGGTCCAGAACAGCTGCGGGCTGTGGCTGAAGAGGGCGGGGCCGGGCGGCAGTCCGTTCAGCATCATCGCCCCGACCAGCACGGCGGTCGCGGCATTGGCCGGCAGGCCGAGGCCGAACAGCATGACGAAACTCGTCTGCGCCGCGGCGTTGTTGGCGGCCTCCGGCGCGGCGACACCGGCATAGTCGCCGCCCCGTCTCAGCCGGCGCTCGAGGGTATAGGCGAGGAAGGAGGCGAGCAGCGTGTTGGCGCCGGGTAAAAGACCGACCAGCGAGCCGACCAGTGAGCCGCGCAAAGCGGGGCCTTCCCAGCCGCGAATGGCAGCATAGCCCGGCCACCAGCGCCGCGGCGGCGAGGGTGGAGCTTCGGCGCCGCGCGTCATCAGGGCGATCACCTCGGAGAAACCGAACAGGCCGACCACCAATGGCGTGAACTCGATGCCATCGCGAAGCTCCTTCAGGCCGAAGGAGAAGCGCGGCTGGCCGTCGCCACCGGCGGTGCCGATCAAGCCGACCAGCCCACCGAGGGCGAGCATAAAGACCGTGCGGGCCAGGCCGCCGTCGGAGATGACCACCGCCAGCCCCGCGCCACCGAGCATCAGCGCCGCCGTCTCGGCCGGGCCGATGGCGAGAGCGAAGGCGGCCAGCTGCGGCGTCGCGGCGGCGAGGATCAGCGCCGCGATCAGGCCGGCGAGCAGCGAGGAGAGCGCGGCGACCGCGAGCGCTTCGCTGGCCTTGCCAGAGCGCGCCAGCCGGTGGCCCTCGATCGCGGTCACGGTGCCCGATGCCTCGCCGGGCACATTGATCAGGATCGCCGTCGTCGAGGAGCCGTATTGGGCGCCGTAATAGACGCCGGCGAGCATGATCAACGCGCCGGAAGCGCTCATCTGCAGGCTGACCGGCAAAAGCAGCGCGATCGTCGCGACCGGGCCGATGCCCGGCAGCACGCCGACGGCTGTGCCGAGCAGCGCGCCGAGGCCGGCATAGAGCAGGGCCTCGCCGGAAAGCGCCTGCAGCAGTCCGGTTATGATGTGCTCGTTCATCGCGGCAATGCAGGCGGCAGGATCGGCAGGGGCTGGCGCAGCGCCAGGGCGAAGACAAGGCTGATCGCTGCCGACAGACAGAGGCCCGTCAGAAGTGCACGGCGCAGCGTGACCCCGCTGACGCCAGCCGCCGCGATGGTTGCGGCCAGGAAGGCGGCGACGAAGATGCCGAGCGTGCCGACACCGAAGGCGAGGATAACGACGGCTGCGGCAGCTGCGATGACGGACCGGATTTGCGCGGCTTCGGCTTGCGAGCCGGGGCTGTGCGGTTCGATCGCGGCGATGACGGCGATGACGGCGGCGACGAGCAGCGCCAGCGCCAGCCCGCCTGGAACCAGGCCGGGATGCAGGCGGCCAGTCAGTGGCGGTGCCATCGTGACGGCGCTGCTCGCGATCGCGAGCGCTGCCACGACACCGCTTGCCAAGACGAGAGAGTCGCTGGAAGCGTTGAGTTTCAATTTAGAATGGATCTTATCTGATTGATCTTGCGGCATCGGCATGAGGAGTTGTGTTCTTGTCGGCCAACTTTATTGTCGCCTCCAGTAGAGACATCAAGAGGCTCGCATGAACAGACGTCGTTTGATCACCGGCGCCGGCTCCGCCATTGCGGCTTGGGCAGTCGCCAAGCCAGTGGTTCTGCGCGCCCAGGGCGCCTGGCCGAACCAGTCGATCCGGCTGGTCACGGCATCGGCCGCCTCCGGCAACGCCTACATCGTTGCCCAGATCATTGCTGCCGAGCTCGAGAAGCGGCTCGGCCAGCGCATCATCCTCGAAGCGGTGCCACAGAATTCTGGCATGCGCGCCACCGAGATGATCTCGACCGCGGCGCCCGACGGCTATTCCCTGCTGGTCGGCACTTCCTCGCAGCTCGTCTTCAACATGGCAACCTTCGACCCGATGCCGGTCGACCTCAACAAGACCCTCCGCGGCGTCGCCATGATGAACGCGGTGCCGCTGATCCTGTGCGTCAAGGCGGATGCGCCGGCCAAGTCCATGGCCGAGTACGTCGCCTATCTCAAGGCCAACCCGAAGAAGGTCCAGTACGGCTCCGGGCCGCTCGGGACCACGACACATGTTGCCGGCCTGCTCTGGGCACGGGCGGCCGGCGTCGAGCTCGAGCATGTTCCCTATAATGCCGGCTCCGACGCGATGAAGGACGTGATCGCCGGCCGTCTCGGCCATGTCTTAGACGTCGCCGTCACGGCGATCCCGCAAATCAAGGCCGGCGCCGTGCGCGGCCTCGCCATCACCTCGGCGAGCCGGAGCGCCGCTGCGCCGGACATCCCGACCGCAGCGGAGCAGGGACTCGCCGGGTTCGAGGCCCAGACCTGGAACTCGATCGCGGCGCCGGTCGGCCTGCCGCAGGCGATCGTCGACCGGCTCAACGCCGAGGTCTCGGCGACGATCGCCTCGCCCGAGGTGCGCACGAAGCTGGAGGAGCTGGCCTCGACCTTCTATCCGGCCTTGAGCCCGGCCGATGTCGATGGCTTCTATGCGGCCGAACGCGCCAAGTGGGTTCCGATCGTCCGTCAGGCCATCGGGAAGAGCTGACGTGCGGGCGCTTTGACAAGGCATCGGATTCTGCGGAAAAGCGCAGCGTCTTTCCTCGATCCGATGCTTGGCCCTGTGAAACTGCTGCTCGTCGTCGCCTGCGCGCTGGTCGATTCCGACAATCGCGTGCTCGTCACCCAACGTCCCGAAGGCAAGGCGCTTGCCGGTCTCTGGGAGTTTCCTGGCGGCAAGCTCGAAGCCGGCGAGCGGCCAGAGCCCGCGCTGATCCGCGAGCTGTCGGAGGAACTCGGCATCGAGGTGAAGGAGGCGTGCCTCGCGCCGCTGACCTTCGCCAGCTACGCCTATCCCGAGTTCCACCTGTTGATGCCGCTCTATATCTGCCGGCGCTGGGAGGGGACGGTGACCTCGCGCGAGGGGCAAGGCCTGAAATGGGTGCGCCCCGGCAAATTGCGCGAGCTCGCCATGCCGCCGGCCGACGAGCCACTGATCCCGCCGCTGGTGGATTTGCTCGGCGCCTAGGAAAGGCCGTCATTCTCGGGCGGAGCGAAGCGCAGACCCGAGAATCTCATGACGAGAAGGCGTAGACCGGAACCTCCTCCGGCCTGAGATGCTCGGGGCAAGCCCGAGCATGACGCGTATTGGCCTGCCGCTCAGCGCGGCAGGATGGTCTCGCCCATCAGGTGCTTGTCGATCGAGTGGGCCATCTGGCGGCCCTCGCGGATCGCCCAGACCACCAGCGACTGGCCGCGGCGCATGTCGCCGGCGGTGAAGACCTTCTCGACCGAGGTCTTGTAGGCCAGCATGTTGGCCTCGACATTGCCGCGTCCGTCGATCTTGACGCCGAGCTTGGCGAGAAGCCCGTCATGCACCGGCGAGACGAAGCCCATGGCGAGCAGGACGAGATCGGCCTTGAGCTGGAACTCGCTGCCCTCGATCGGCTTGAACTGGGCATCGACCTTGGCGCAGTGCAGGGTCTTCACCTTGCCGTTCTCGCCGGTGAACTTGACCGTGCCGACGGCGAAATCGCGCTCGGCGCCCTCCTCATGGCTGGAGGAGGTCCGCAGCTTCAGCGGCCAGTTCGGCCAGGTCAAAGCCTTGTTCTCCTTCTCCGGCGGCTGAGGCATGATCTCGAGCTGGGTGACCGAGAGCGCGCCCTGGCGCACCGAGGTGCCGATGCAGTCGGAGCCGGTGTCGCCGCCGCCAATGACGACGACATGCTTGCCGCCGGCGAGGATCGGGCGGGCATTACCTGTGGTGTCCGGCTCGCCGCCGTTGCGGCGGTTCTGTTGCGGCAGGAAGTCCATGGCGAACTGGACGCCGTCGAGGTCGCGGCCCTCGATCGGCAGGTCGCGCGGCTTCTCGGCGCCGCCGGTCAGGCCGATTGCGTCGTATTGCGACAGCAGCTCCTGCGGCTCGATGTCGATGCCGACATTGACGCCGTAATGGAAGACGACGCCTTCGGCTTCCATCTGGGTGACACGCCGATCGACATGCGACTTCTCCATCTTGAAGTCGGGGATGCCGTAGCGCAGCAGGCCACCGGCGCGGCCCTGACGCTCATAGACATGAACCTCATGGCCGACCCGAGCGAGCTGCTGGGCGGCAGCAAGGCCGGCCGGGCCGGAGCCGATGATCGCGATCTTCTTGCCGGTCTTCGTGGAGGCTGGCTCGGGAACGATCCAGCCCTCTTCCCAGCCCTTGTCGACGATCGCGCATTCGATCGACTTGATGGTGACCGGAGTGTCCTCGAGGTTCAGCGTGCAGGAGGCCTCGCAAGGGGCGGGGCAGACACGGCCGGTGAACTCGGGGAAGTTGTTGGTCGAGTGCAGGTTGCCGAGTGCCTCCTGCCACTTGTCGTTGTAGACGAGGTCGTTCCAGTCCGGGATCTGGTTGTTGACCGGGCAGCCATTGTGACAATACGGGATGCCGCAGTTCATGCAGCGTGCCGCCTGGTCCCGGGTCGCCTCCGGGCCGAGCGGGATGATGAATTCCTTGTAGTTGCGAATGCGATCCGAGGCCGGACGATACTTCCGGTCGCGGCGGTCGATCTCGAGAAAACCGGTTACCTTGCCCATCGTCTCACTCCGCCGCGACCGAGACGCCGGCCTGGGCCCGCTCGATTTCCAGTAGTGCGCGCCGGTACTCGACCGGCATGACCTTGACGAATTTGGGCAGGTACTCCGCCCAGTTCTCCAGGATCGCCTGCGCCCGCGCCGACCCGGTGTATTTCAGGTGGTTGGCGATGAGCTGGTGCAGGCGCTCGGCGTCGTAGCCCGACATGTTGGCCATGACGTCGATGCGGCCCTTGAACTCGAGGTCGCCGCCATGGTGGTAGAGGCGCTGGGTCAGCTCCTCCTCCTCCGGCACGGGTTCGAGATCGACCATGGAGAGGTTGCAGCGCTTGGCGAAGCTCTTGTCCTCGTCGAGGACGTAAGCAATGCCGCCCGACATGCCGGCCGCGAAGTTGCGGCCGGTCTGGCCGAGCACGACGACGACGCCGCCGGTCATGTATTCGCAGCCATGGTCGCCGGTGCCCTCGACCACCGCGATCGCGCCGGAATTGCGCACGGCGAAGCGTTCGCCGGCGACGCCGCGGAAATAGCATTCGCCGGAGATCGCGCCGTAGAGCACGGTGTTGCCGACGATGATCGCCTCTTCGGCGAGGGCGCGCGACTTCGGATCGGGACGGATGATCAGCTTGCCGCCGGACAGGCCCTTGCCGACATAGTCGTTGGCTTGGCCGGTGAGATCGAGCGTCAGGCCGCCGGCGACCCAGGCACCGAAGCTTTGGCCGGCGGTGCCGGTGAGCTTCACCGTGATCGTGTCCTCGGGCAGACCGATCGAACCATGGCGCTTGGCGATCTCGCCCGAGATCATCGCGCCGGTCGAGCGGTCGACATTGCGGATCGTGCTCTCGATCACCACCGGCGCAGCGGTATCGAGCGAGGCGCCGGCCTTGGCGATCAGGGTGCGGTCGAGCACCGACTCGATCGGGTGGACCTGGCGCTCGACATTGCGGATGGCGACGCCCGCGCCGGGCTCCGGCTTGTGGAAGATGCGGGCGAAGTCGAGCCCCTTGGCCTTCCAGTGCTCGATCGCATCCTTCTTGTCGAGCCAGTCGGAGCGGCCGACGAGCTCGTCGAAGCTCTTCACGCCCATCTCCGCCATGATCTCGCGCACGTCCTCGGCGAGGAAGAAGAAGAAGTTGATGACGTGTTCGGGCTGGCCCTTGAAGCGCTTGCGCAGCACCGGATCCTGGGTGGCAACGCCGACCGGGCAGGTGTTGAGATGGCACTTGCGCATCATGATGCAGCCGGCGGCGATCAGTGGCGCCGTGGCGAAGCCGAACTCGTCGGCCCCGAGCAGCGCGCCGATGACGATGTCGCGAGCCGTGCGCAGGCCGCCATCGACCTGCAGGGCGATGCGGCCGCGCAGCTTGTTCATCACCAGGATCTGGTGGGTCTCGGCGAGGCCGATCTCCCAGGGCGATCCGGCATGCTTGATCGAGGTCAGCGGCGAAGCGCCGGTGCCGCCCTCATAGCCGGCGATGGTGATGTGGTCGGCGCGGGCCTTGGCGACGCCGGCGGCGACGGTGCCGACGCCGAGCTCGGAGACGAGCTTGACCGAGACGTCAGCGGCCGGGTTGACGTTCTTCAAGTCGAAGATCAGCTGGGCGAGATCCTCGATCGAATAGATGTCGTGATGAGGCGGCGGCGAGATCAGGCCGACGCCCGGGGTCGAATGCCGGACCTTGGCGATGCGGGCATCGACCTTGTGGCCGGGCAATTGCCCACCCTCGCCGGGCTTGGCGCCCTGCGAGACCTTGATCTGCATCATCTGCGAGTTGACGAGGTATTCGGTGGTGACGCCGAAGCGGCCCGAGGCGACCTGCTTGATCGCCGAGCGCATCGAGCGCCCGTCCGGCAGAGGCTTGAAGCGCTCCGGCTCCTCGCCGCCCTCGCCGGTGTTCGACTTGCCGCCGATCGCGTTCATCGCCAGCGCCAGCGTCGAATGCGCCTCATGGCTGATCGAGCCGAAGGACATGGCGCCAGTCGAGAAGCGCTTGACGATCGAAGCCGCGCTTTCGACCTCGTCGAGCGCGATCGGCTGGCGGTTGAGCTCCCCGGCCATCTTGACGTGGAACAGGCCACGGATGGTCGAGAGCTTCTCGCTCTGATCGTTGACCAACTCGGAATAGGCCTTGAACTTGTCGCGCGCATTGCCGCGCACGGCGTGCTGGAGCAGCGCAACGTTCTCCGGCGTCCAGGCATGCGCCTCGCCGCGCAGGCGGAAGGCGTATTCGCCGCCGATGTCGAGCGCATCGCGATAGACCGGCGAGTCGCCGAAGGCGTCGCGATGGCGGCGCACGGTCTCCTCGGCGATCTCGGCGAGGCCGACGCCCTCGATCGAGGAGATCGTGCCAGTGAAGTACTTGTCGATGAACTCGGTGCGCAGGCCGACGGCGTCGAAGATCTGGGCGCCGCAATAGGACTGGTAGGTCGAGATGCCCATCTTCGACATGACCTTGAGCAGGCCCTTGCCGATCGACTTGATGAAGCGCTTGACCACTTCGTAGCGGTCGACCTCCGGCGGGAACTCGCCGGCCTCCAGCAGCGCCTCCATGGTCTCGAAGGCGAGATAGGGATTGATCGCCTCAGCGCCGAAGCCGGCGAGCAAAGCGAAGTGATGGATTTCGCGCGGCTCGCCCGATTCCAGCACGAGGCCGACCGAGGTGCGCAGGCCCTTGCGGATCAGGTGATGGTGGACGGCCGCCGTCGCCAGCAGCGCCGGGATCGGGATGCGGTCCGGCCCGACCTGACGGTCGGAGAGGATGATGATGTTGTAGCCGCCATGGACGGCCGCCTCGGCGCGCTCGCACAGGCGCTCGATCGCGCCCGCCATGCCGGCCGCGCCCTCGCGCGTCGGATAGGTGATGTCGAGCGTCTTGGTGTCGAAGCGATCCTCGTAGTGGCCGATGCAGCGGATCTTCTCGAGATCGTCATTGGTCAGGATCGGCTGGCGTACTTCCAGGCGCTTGCGGCGCGAGGTGCCCTCCAGGTCGAGGATGTTCGGCCGCGGCCCGATGAAGGACAGGAGGCTCATCACGAGCTCCTCGCGGATCGGGTCGATCGCCGGGTTGGTGACCTGGGCGAAGTTCTGCTTGAAATAGGTGTAGAGCAGCTTCGACTTCGAGGAGAGCGCCGAGATCGGCGTATCCGTGCCCATCGAACCGACGGCTTCCTGGCCGGTCACCGCCATCGGCGCCATCAGGATCTTGGTGTCTTCCTGGGTGTAGCCGAAGGATTGCTGGCGATCGAGCAAGGCGACGTCGGTCCGCGATGCCCGCGCCTCGACCGGCGGCAGCTCCTCGAGCACGATCTGGGTGCGCTTCAGCCAGTCCTTGTAGGGGTTGGCGAGGCAGAGCGTCTGCTTGATCTCGTCATCGCCGATGATGCGGCCCTCTTCGAGATCGATCAGCAGCATCTTGCCGGGCTGGAGCCGCCACTTCTGGACGATCTTCTCCTCCGGGATCGGCAGCACGCCGAACTCCGAGGCGAGCACGACGAGCCCGTCATCGGTGACGAGATAGCGCGCGGGGCGCAGGCCGTTGCGGTCGAGCGTCGCGCCGATCTGGCGGCCATCGGTGAAGGCGATCGCGGCAGGGCCGTCCCATGGCTCCATCAGCGCGGCGTGGTATTCGTAGAAGGCGCGCCGGCTCTCATCCATCAGCGGGTTGCCGGCCCAGGCCTCGGGCACCAGCATCATCATGGCGTGGGCGAGCGAATAGCCGCCCTGGACCAGGAATTCGAGGGCGTTGTCGAAGCAGGCGGTGTCGGACTGGCCTTCATAGGAGATCGGCCAGAGCTTGGAGATGTCGGCGCCGAAGAGCTCGGAATCGACCGAGGCCTGCCGCGCCGCCATCCAGTTGACGTTGCCGCGCAGCGTGTTGATCTCGCCGTTATGGGCGACCATCCGGTAGGGGTGGGCGAGACGCCAGGACGGGAAGGTGTTGGTGGCGAAGCGCTGGTGGACGAGGGCGAGCGCGCTCTCGAAGCGTTGGTCGGTCAGGTCCTTGAAGTAGTCGCCGAGCTGGGTGACCAGCACCATGCCCTTGTAGACGATGGTCCGGCAGGAGAAGGAGACCGGGTAATAGGTCGCGGTCGCCCGGTCATGGCGCTTGTAGACCTTGTTCGAGACCGACTTCCTGAGGACATAGACCTGCCGCTCGAACTCGTCCTCGTCGGTGATCTCGGCCGGGCGGCCGACGAAGATCTGGCGGTGGCAGGGCTCGGTCTCCTTGACGGCCTCGCCGAGATCGCTGTTGTCGACCGGCACGTCGCGCCAGCCGAGGAAGATCAGGCCTTCCTCCTCGACCGTCTGGGCGACGATCTCCTCGCAGACGGCGCGGTTGTCGGCCTCCTGCGGCATGAAGAACTGACCGATGGCGTAATGGCCGGGCTCGGGCAGGTCGATGCCGACCTTGGCGCATTCTTCCTTGAAGAAGCGATGCGGGATCTGGGTGAGGATGCCGCAGCCGTCGCCGAGCTTGGGATCGGCGCCGACGGCGCCGCGATGGTCGATATTGTGCAGGATCTGCAGGCCCTGCGCGACGATCGCATGGCTCTTGCGGTTCTTCATGTCGGCGATGAAGCCGACGCCGCAGGAATCCTTTTCGTAAGACGGATCGTAGAGGCCCTGGCGCTCCGGCATGGCGGGGTCGCGCACTGCGGGGAAGCGCTCGAAAGCGGTCGTCGTCGTGGCAGCTTTAGCAGTGGTGTTGGCCATCGCGCTCGCCTTCCTGCCTTCGCTCATCGTTGCCTCCGCCCGCATCGGTCCCGCAGCATCGGCTCGGGAGCCAGCCAAAGTCCACCGCCGCTCCGGCTTCCACCTTGGCGAGCAAGGATCGGGCCGGTCCGGCTCTATTCTCGGTTTGCGAAGGTTGCTTGCGCCGGTCTGGTCTTGCGCCCGCGTCCTCCGCAGGCGCCTCGGGCGTTAAGCCCTGCTGCGCCTGGTCACGCCGCCGTTTTGCGGGCGGCGCGCGTCGTACGGTTGGCTTTGGCTTTGTTCGCCGTACCTCCCGTCATCGTCCGCTCCATCCGCCAGCGCCGGGGCCTCGGCGAGGCCCCCTCTAAAATGGGACAGCATAGCTGTCCTATTGCCTTGACCTTGCCAGAATTCCAATCTGGGCACAAGCGCCGATTTTGCACTGCGGCGACATTTTATTGCGATCTCTCTCCTCGCTTCGACATTTTCACATCACGCTGGCCCGTGAGCCAAGCCGGAAGTTGTCGATCGCCGGAATCGGGTCTGCCCTGCGTCGGGGCCGATTGCGCTGCGGCAGAAGGCTGCCTATCGCTCAGGCCCCTCTCAGCGCCCTGGATGCCAGCGTCATGAATTTCGTCAGTGACAACCTCGCCGGAGCGAGCGCGCCGGTGATGCAGGCGATGGCGGCCGCCAATGACGGTTTCGCCGCCGGCTATGGCAATGATGCCTGGACGAAGCGGGTCGAAGGCCTGTTCGCCGAGCTGTTCGAGCGGGAGGTCGCGGTCTTTCTCGTGACGACTGGCACGGCGGCGAACTCGCTGGCGCTAGCGAGCCTGGTCCAGCCCTGGGGGGCGGTGCTCTGCCATCACGAGGCGCATATCGCCGCCGATGAGTGTGGTGCGCCGGAGTTCTTCACCGGCGGGGCCAAGATTGTCGGCCTGCCGGGCGATGGCTGCAAGCTCGCGCCCGATGTCGTCACCGACCAGCTCGCGCGCATGCGGGCAGGCGCCCTGCATCAGGTGCAGCCGCAGATGCTGTCGATCACCCAGGCGACCGAATGCGGGCTGGTCTACACGCCGGCCGAGATCGCGGCGCTGAAACAGGCGATCGCGCCGCGCGGGCTGAAGCTGCATATGGACGGCGCCCGCTTCGCCAATGCGGTCGCTGCGCTCGATTGTGCGCCTGCCGAGATCACGTGGAAGGCGGGCGTCGACGTGCTTTCCTTCGGCGGTACCAAGAACGGCGCGTTCGCGGCCGAGGCGGTGATCATCTTCGATCCAGCCGATGCGGAAGAGATGCCGTGGCGGCGTAAGCGCGCCGGGCATACGCTCTCGAAGGGCCGGCTGATCGGGGCGCAGTTCGAGGGACTGCTGGCAAATGGCCACTGGCTCGACCTTGCCCGCCACGCCAATGCGATGGCCGCGCGCCTCGCTGCTGCCGTTAAGGCCAGCGACAAGCCGCGGCTGGCCTGGGCCTGCGAGGCGAACGAGGTCTTCCTGGTATTGCCGCCGCAGGCGCAGGCGACACTGGCGGCGCAGGGCGTGCAGTATATCGCCTGGTCCGATGCGGCGCTTCCGGGCGGGGAAAAACTGCGGACCGGTGAGGTGATCGGGCGCTTCGTGTGCTCCTTTGCGACGCGAGCAGAAGAGGTCGACCAGCTGGCTGCCGTGCTGGCTACCGTCTGAGTGTCCAAAACGCCCGTTTCGCAGCGAAATCACGCCGCAAGCGCGCCGCAATCCTTACCGAGAACTGAAGACTGCGAATTTCGTCTGACAGAGGACAGACCATGGCAGTCTTCGTTTCGCCCGTCGTGCCGCGCCCCTTGCGGCGCCGGCTGGCCGGCCTCGCCGTCCTGGCCGCGATGGCTGGTGCGAGCAGCCCCGCTTTGGCGCAGCTCGACGATTACGGCGGGTATGCCCGCTACGGCTATGGCTACGACTATGATGATGGTTACGGCTATGGCCGGCGCTATGACTACGCGCCGGCGCGACCGGCGCCGATTCCGCCGCGAGCGGTCGAGCGGATCGCCGTGCAGGAGTTCGGCCTGCGCGAGGTGCAACGCACGGTGCGCACCCGCTCGGCCATCATCATCGATGGCGTGGCGGCGAATGGCTCGCGGCTGCGGCTCATCATCGACCGGTTCAACGGCGAGCTGATCGACCGCATCGTCCTGCAGCCGCCGCCGCGGAGCGTCAGGCTCGACCCGCGCGAGGAGGAGCGCCCGGCGCCGAAGAAGCTGACACCGCGTCCGCCGGAGCGGCCAGCCGTGTTGAAGCCGGCCCAGCCCCCGGCCGAGGCGAGCGCGCCTTCAACCGTCATTCCGCCGTCGCCGGCTGCCCCCAAGCCCGATGCGCCTGCGGCAAAACCCGTTGCGGTGCCGTCGGTCGCGCCGAGCGACATCGGCAAGCCGAAGCTGGTCAACCCGCAGGATGTCCGCGGGACCGGAGAGCCCGATCGCCTGCCGCCGCTGGCGCGGGCGCATCCGAGCGGCATTCCGACGCCCGACACGACGTTGCCGCCGGTGCAGATCGAGGACATGAAGACGGCCCAGCCGAAACCTGAGACGCCGATCGCGCCGGTCAACCCGCCGAACTGAGAACCACACGGCGCTGGACAAGGAAAGAGCCCTCTCGGTCTCCCGGGAGGGCTCTCCTGTTTCAGACCCGCGATGGGCTGACAATCAAAGTTACGCGGCCTTCCTGGCCTCGATTACCTTGGCGCCCTGCGCACCGATCGGAATCAGGCGCGGTTTCTTGGCCTCGGGAATCTCGCGGACGAGGTCGATGTGGAGCAGCCCGTTCTCGAGGCTGGCGCCAGTGACCTGGACATAATCGGCGAGCTGGAAGCGGCGCTCGAAGGCGCGGGCAGCGATGCCCTGATGCAGGACCTCACGCTTTTCGGCGTCATCGGCGGCTTTCTTCTCGCCGCGGACGGTCAACGCGTTCTCCTTGCTCTCGATCGAGAGGTCGGACTCGCCGAAGCCGGCGACCGCGATCGAGATGCGATAGGCGTTCTCGGCGGTGCGCTCGATATTATAGGGCGGATAGCTCGGCGTGTTGTCGACGCTGGTGGCCTGGTCGAGCAGCGAGAACAGGCGATCGAAGCCGACGGTCGAGCGATAGAGCGGGGAAAGATCGTAGGAACGCATGATTGTCCTCCAGGGGAAGCGACATTCGTGTCGACCCGCCTCCTCATGAGCGCGGGCCAGGTTTGGGTTCGCGCAGCCGCTTGACGGCCTGCGCCACCATGATCTGGGTGGCATTTCCGGCTTTTCAAGAGCGGGTCAGGCTGGGCATAACGGAGCGATCGAGTCCGCCGGAGCGCCGATGACGCAGGCCGAGTTCTTCCATCAGCCGGATTACCCGGTGCCCGGCCACGGCAAGGTCTGGTTCGCCGAAACCAGCGACAGAGCGCGCCTGCGCCTGGCGAGCTGGCGCCCGAGCGTGCGCGGGGAGAAGGGCACGGTCCTGGTCGTGCAGGGGCGGGCCGAGTTCATCGAGCGCTATAGCGAGACCATCGCCGAACTGCGCCGGCGCGGCTTCCATGTCCTGACCTTCGACTGGCGCGGGCAGGGCGGCTCGCAGCGCTTCACTAGCCGGCAGCGCAAAGGACATGTCGGCCGGCTCGTGCATTATGAGCGCGACCTTGCCCTGGTCGTGGCGCAGATGCAGGAGCGCCTTCCGGCACCCTATTTCACACTGGCGCATTCGATGGGTGCGGCGCTCTGCCTCGATGCGGCCCGGCGCGGGGAGCTGCCGGTGGCGCGCCTCGTCGCGATCGCGCCGATGCTCGGCATCAGCATGATCGAGAATCCGCGCGGCGCGCGCTGGCTGGCGCGGGTGCTGTACTGGCTTGGCTTCGGCAAGGCCTTCGTGCCCGGCGGCGGCGATACTGCGATCGGGACCAAGCCGTTCGAGGGCAACCGGCTGAGCTCCGATCCCGCTCGCTATGCCCGCAACGCTGCCTTGTCGGCCGCGGCGCGCGAACTCGCCATCGGCGATCCCAGCGTCGGCTGGATCCGGGCCGCCTTCCAGCTGATGGACCGGCTGGCACAGCCGCGCGCACCGCTCGAAGTGCGCGTGCCGACGCTGATCATCGCCGCCGGGCAGGATCCTGTTGTGTCGACGCCGGCGATCGAGCGCTTCGCGGCGCGGCTGAAGACCGGCTCGGCCCTGGTGCTGCCGACGGCGCGCCACGAGATCCTGATGGAAACCGATGCGATCCGCGCGCAGTTCTGGGCCGCCTTCGACGCCTTCATCCCGGGCGAGGAGTTGCCGGATGAGCGGCCTGCCGTGCCGGCTTCAGCGGTTGAGCAAAGCGAGAGCGGCCTGGTGCAGGGTCTTGTTGCCGGCGGCGAGAATGGTGCCGCCCTGGGCGGCGCTGCCGCCGTCCCATGAGGTGACGATGCCGCCGGCGCCCTCGATGATCGGGATCAGCGCGACGATGTCATAGGGCTTCAGCCCGCTCTCGATGACGAGATCGATGTGGCCGGCGGCGAGCATGCAATAGGCGTAGCAGTCGCAGCCATAGCGGGCCATGCGCACGGCGCTCTCGACGCGGCCATAGGCTTCCTTCTGCCCGTCGGCGAAGAGATGCGGGCTGGTGGTCATCAGCGTCGCCTCGGCGAGATTTGTCACCTGCCGCGTGTGGAGTTCGCGCGGCCCGTTCGGTCCTTCATAGCGCGCCATGCGGCCGTCGCCGGAGAAACGTTCGCCGGTGAAGGGCTGGTTCATCATGCCGTAGACCGGCACGCCCTTGCGGGTCAGCCCAATCAGCGTGCCCCAGACCGGGATGCCGGAGATGAAGGCGCGAGTGCCGTCGATCGGGTCGAGCACCCAGACATAGTCGGCGTCGGCGTTCTCCGAGCCGAATTCCTCGCCGAGGATGCCATGGGCCGGGAAGGTGCGCTTGATCAGATTGCGCATCACGTCCTCGCCGG
>JAESGM010000391.1_pt1 | contig 41506 bp, 34 predicted proteins | sample 9269721 | NCBI WGS metagenome assembly JAESGM01 (sample SAMN15720920, study PRJNA650825) | algae metagenome | isolation source: Komarekiella atlantica HA4396-MV6 and co-occurring heterotrophs from... | place: USA: Theobald House, Kauai, HI | collected 2009-07-29
TACGCGGACATCTCGGGTGCGGACTTCGTCTTCACCTATGTCGTCGAGAGCGACGGCGGCCGCTCCGGCCGCAACGGCTCCTGGGCGGGCTCGGAGACGCGGCTCGAGGTCATCGCCATCGACATCGAAGGCTTCGACTTCGCGCAGGGCCCCATGGAGTTCTCTCGCGAGCGCGGTGGCTGCGGCGAAGGCCGCGGGATGCGCTCCGAGGGCGGCCGGCACTTTCAGCTCGAGGATCATGTGGCCGAGGTTTCGGCTACGGCCGACGCCTGGGGCGATGCGGCTTTTGCCGGCAGCTTCGTCGACAGCTTCGCGGACGACGGCATGTCGACGGTCGCCGCCTACGTCACCGGCGCCATCGCCTGATAACACGACACAACGCGCATCGATCAAGCAATAAAAGTATAATTACTACTACACCCTAAGTAATATACGCCTTATTACTCCTTCAACTCCAGGTAATTGCTTACTATAATCTTTTTGCTGGTGATTACTCCAGTAACCGCAAAATCTAGGAGAGACATCATGGACCAGACTCTTGCGATCGCCTGGGATTTCTACGGCAACACCGACATCTACAGCGACGTGTCGCACAACACCGACATCGACCTGCATCTCGATGGCTACGTCGCCGAGGCGGCGGCCGACGCCGAAGCGTTGGGCGAGAACGTCTACACCTTCGCCGCGACCGAGACGTTCGCCGGCAACGGTGGCGCCAACTCGAACGCCTACTCGATCTCCCAGGTCGACTGCTGAGATCTAGCCGCTGCTGGAGGGGCATGAGCTCCTCCGGCAGCAAGCCAGGTCCCGGCTTCCTCCGTCGGGACCTGGTTCTCGGGGCGCCCGCCGCGAGCCCTCCCATGACGACAGGGATACCGGAAGCGCCGAGCCCGGCCTTCCTCGCCGACCTGCTCAATCAACCAACCGAGAGCCGTTCTGCGTCAGTCGGACCGGACCGTGCTCGAACCGACGAGGAGCGCGAGCGATGCCCCCGATCAAGCGGATTTTGACGAACGGCCGCGACAATTTCAGCCTTTCGCAGGCCGGCTCGCACGCGATCTACGGCCTCGACGGCGACGATTCGATCTCCGTCGGCATCCGCGCCCGCGACCTCGATCCCGACTTCCTGTACGGCGGCAGCGGCAACGACATCCTGTCGGGCGGCCGGGCCAATGACCGGCTCGCCGGCGGCTCCGGCAATGATCGCCTCGACGGTGGCGACGGCAACGACATTCTCGACGGCGACGCGGACGACGCCGACCAGGACGGCATCCTCGATCCGGCGAGCTTGAACGACGAGGTCGGCGGCGCCGACTATCTCGACGGCGGCATGGGCGACGACCTCATCTTCGGCCGCGGCGGCGACGATGTCCTTTCGGGCGGCCTCGGCAATGACAGCCTGTTCGGCGGCGGCGGCAATGACCGGCTCTCGGCCGGCATGGGCGACGACGTCCTCGACGGCGGCAGCGGCGACGACACCCTCCTCGGCTCCTTCGGCCGCGACAGGCTGCGCGGCGGCGCCGGCGACGACGTCCTCGACGGCGGCATGGACGACGACCTCTTCTTCGGAGATGCCGGGGCCGACACGATCCTCGGCGGCATGGGGATCGACACGGCCGATTATTCCGCGTCGCTGGCGGGCGTCTTCGTCCGCCTGTCGAGCGACATCGCTGGTGTCGGCGGCGACGGCCAGGGCGACATCCTGCGCGAGGTCGAGAACCTGTTCGGCTCCGGCTTCAACGACATCCTGGTCGGCGACGGCGAGAACAACATCCTGCGCGGCGGCGCCGGCGCGGACGTGCTGGACGGCCTGGCGGGCGTTGATACCGCCGACTACTCGACCTCGAGCCGCGGCGTCCTCATCCAGCTTCGACCGGATGGGCTGACGCAAGCCGCGACCTTCAACGGACAGCCCAATGGCGATGCGGCAGGCGATACGCTCGGCAATATCGAGAACATCGTCGGCACGGCATTCGCCGACGTGATCATCGCCGACGTCGCCGTTGCCGGCCGCCCGAACACCTCGACCGCCAACCGCCTCGACGGCGGCGCAGGCAACGACACGCTGGATGGCGGCGCCGGCAACGACACGCTGATCGGCGGCACGGGCGCCGACCTCCTGGTCGGCAATTCCGGCGCCGACACGGCCGACTATTCTGGCTCGGCCGCGCCGGTGAACGTCGTCCTGAACCTCTCGACGGTGGTCAACCCGGCGCTTGCCGTCGCCAGTTCGGGAGGCGACGCGCAGGGAGACCGCCTGCTTCTCGTCGAGAACGTGATCGGGACGGCAGGGGTCGACACGATCACAGGCAATGATGCCGCCAACATCATCGCGGGCGGTCGCGGCGCTGACATCCTCGATGGCGCGGGCGGCAGCGACACCGCGGACTACCGCACCTCCGCCGACGCCGTGCAGGTGAATCTCGGTGTCCTCATCCAGGCCGGTGGCGACGCGCAGGGCGACCGGCTCACCAGCTTCGAGAACGCCTTCGGCTCATCGGAGGCCGACACGCTGACCGGCAACGCGGGCGACAACCTCTTCCGCACCGGCGGCGGCGCCGACATCGTCGACGGCGGGGCCAACGGGGCGGCCGGCGACACGCTCGACTACATCGAGTCGCTTGTCGGCGTCACCGTAGCGCTGAGCGCGACGGGCGAGACGATCGGCATCGGCGGCCATGCCGAGGGCGACCGCATTCGCGGCATCGAGAACCTGTTCGGTTCGGCGCTGAACGACGTCCTGACGGGCAGCGACGCGAACAATCTGCTGCGCGGCGATGCGGGTGCCGACAGGATCGACGGCGGCGCCGGCATCGACACGGTCGACTACGCGACCTCGACGGCCGGCGTCACGGTGCGGCTCGGTGGCCTGGTGTCGGGCGGCCATGCGACGGGCGACGTGCTTCTCAACATCGAGAACGTCAACGGCTCGATCTTCGACGACCGGCTCGGCGGCAACGCTGCGGCGAACACGCTGATCGGCGGTGCCGGCATCGACACCGCCGACTATTCGGACGCAGCCGGCCCCGTCCAGCTCGCCATTCGACCAGACGGTATCATTGGCCAGGGCGGCCCGGGCGCGGCCGGAGACCGGCTGGGCGGAATCGAGAACCTCGTCGGCAGCGCCTTCGACGACCTCCTGATCGGCGATGTCGCCATTCCCGGCGCCCCGATCGTCGCAACGGACAACGTGTTCGAAGGGCTGGCCGGCAACGACCAGCTCCGCGGCGGCGGCGGCAACGACACCCTGCTCGGCGGAATCGGCAATGACCGCCTCTTCGGCGAGGCCGGCAATGATATCCTCGACGGCGGCGACGGCTTCATCGATCTGCTGATCGGCGGCGATGGCGTCGACGAATATCGTAACGCCACCGGCATCGACTACGTCGTCGGCTACCAGGCGGGCGAGACGATCCGGCTCTCGAGCCTCGGCGACACCACCGCCAGCGTTACCCTGGTCGATCTCTCAGCCATCGGGCTCGGGACCGGCACGGACTATGCCCTCGCGTTGAACGGCTCCGCGCAGACGACCTATGTCCTCCTCGGAACCAGCGATGCCGGCGCGGCGCAAATCTCCGCAGACGCGATCTTCGCCAGCGGCGCGATCGTCGTCGATCCGACCATGCTGGCGTGAACGCGGCAAGCCGTCCCGCGAGCCTATAGCGCTCGCGGGCCCATGATGAGCCGACCTCGTCCAATGGCCGAACGGCTCCAGGTCAGGGAGCGTCCGATGAAGGGCAAATCGCCGGTGAGAAACTCCCTCTGGCGGGAGACGGAGCTCGATCACACGCTCGGCTCGTGCCGCTTCGCGCTCGGGGGGCTCGCCGTCCTCAGCATCGCGATCAACCTGCTGATGCTGGCGACGCCGCTCTATACGATGCAGGTCTATGATCGCGTCCTGACATCAGGACATGTCGAGACGCTGATCATGCTGACCGGTGTCGCGCTCGCGGCCTTGCTCCTGCTTGGCGCCATCGATGCCCTGCGCACGATACTGAGCGTGCGGATCTCGACCTGGGTGGCCGCGACGCTGGGGCCGATCTATCTCGCCGGCGGCGTGCGGGCCCGGATCCATGGCGACATGGCCGGCGCGCAACCGCTGCGCGACATCGCGCAGGTCCAGAGCTTCATCACCTCGCAGGGACTGCCGGCATTTCTCGACATGCCCTGGGTGCCGATCTTCTGCCTGCTGATCTGGTTCCTCCATCCGGCGCTCGGCGCTCTCGCGGTCGGCTCGGCCTTTGCCCTGGTGATCCTGGCGGTCGCGAACGACGTCCTGACCCGCAAGGCGACGCAGGCGGCGAGCATCACCCAGATCGGCTCGAACAGCTTCGCCGAAGCCGTCATCCGCAATGCCGAGGTCGTGCGCAGCATGGGCATGATGGGCTCGCTCGGGCAGCGCTGGCGCGAGCAGAACGACGAGGTCCTGGATGCGCTCGGCCAGGTCGGCGAGCGGAGCGGCATCCTGCTCGGGCTGATCAAATTCGTTCGCTTCGCTGTCCAGATCGGCGTCCTGGCGCTGGGCGCCTGGCTCGTGGTCAAGGGCGGCCTGACCGGCGGGACGATGATCGCCGCCTCGATCCTGCTCGGCCGCGCGCTTGCGCCCGTCGAGCAGGGCACGGGTGCCTGGCGCGCCTTCCGGAACGCCTGGTTCGCTTATCAGCGCCTTCAGGCCCGGGCGCGCTCCGTCGGTCCCGAACCGGAGCGCATCCGGCTACCGCGGCCAGAAGGCATGGTCAGCCTCGTTGACGTCACGCTGACCATTCCGGGCGTGCGCGAGCCCGTGCTGCGCAATATCAGCGTCTCGTTCAAGCCGGGCGAGGCCGTCGCGGTCATCGGACCTTCCGCTTCCGGCAAGAGCAGCCTCTGCCGCCTTCTGGTCGGCATCCAGGCGCCAACCGCCGGCACCGTCCGCATCGACGGATCGGATTTGCAGCACTGGGATCGCGCGCAACTCGGCAGCCATGTCGGCTATCTGCCGCAGGACGTCGAGCTGTTCGCGGGAACGGTGAGCGAGAACATCGCCCGCATGGAGCCATCGCCGGGCGAGGATGGAGTCCTGGCCGCTGCGGCGCTGTCGCGCGCCCATGTCGTGGTCCAGCAGCTTTCGAACGGCTACGAGACGCAGATCGGCGAAGGCGGTGCGCGCCTTTCCGGCGGCCAGCGCCAGCGCCTCGGCCTTGCCCGTGCCGTCTATGGCGATCCGGTGCTCGTGGTTCTCGACGAGCCGAACGCCAATCTCGATCAGGCCGGCGAATCGGCTCTCGCTGCCGCGGTGAAGGACCTGAAGGAGCGCGGCATTGCCCTGGTGATCGTCGGCCATCGTCCCTCGACCCTCGCGGAAGCCGACAAGGTCCTCGTCCTCCGGGAGGGCCGGATCGCGCTGTTCGGTCCACGCGAAGAGGTCCTCAAGGCCATGCAGGCGAGGTCGGCAGAGGCGGCACGCGGTCGCGAGGCGAGTCTGGAGGAGGCGGATGAGCCAGAGCCTGCACAGCCCGTCTTGCCGGCCGACGGCCCCGAAAGCGGCCAGAGGGTCCTCGCGACGGCCGAAGCCGTCGTGCACTAGCGCATTTGTTTCGTCGCATTGTCTTCGCGCAACCGCCGCGCCGGACAATACTCCAGGGAGGTCCTGACATGTCGCGACCGAAAGCACTCGCGGTTCTGGCCGAGCCAACACCCACGGTCGATCCGGCGGCGCTGAGACGCAGCCTGCGCGGCCCGATGCGGCTCGCATTCCTGGTGATCGCCGTATTCGTGGTCGGGCTCGGAACCTGGGGAGCGGTGGTGCCGCTCGCCGGCGGCGCCGTGGCGCCCGGCATCATCAGCCCCGATGGCAGCAAGCGCACCGTGCAGCATTTGGAGGGTGGGATCGTCGAGACGATCCATGTCCGCGAGGGCGATCAGGTCGTCGCGGGCCAGCCCGTGGTCGAGCTCGCAAGCCTGCAATCGCGCGCCATCTATGAGGGGCTCCTCGGGCAATACCGCTCCGCGCTCGCGACACAGTCGCGCCTCCTGGCCGAACAGGCGGGGACCTCGTCCATCACCTTCGCGCCGGAGATCGCGGATGAGCAGGGCGATCCCGTCCTGAAGGCGGTGCTCGATGGCCAGCGGCAGCTTTTCCGGACCCGCCGGGAGGCCCATGCCGCCCGGCGCATGGTCCTCAATCAGCGCATCGAGCAGCAGAACGAGCAGATTCGCATCCAGCGGGCTCTGGATGAGAGCACGAATCTGCAAGGCGAACTGCTCAAGGACGAGCTCCAGGGCAAGCAAGTGCTGTTCACCAAGGGCACGATCGCCAAGCCCGAAGTCCGCCGGCTCGAGCGCGCGCTCGCCGAGATCAAGGGCCGGAACGGCGAGGCCCTGGGCACGATCTCACGGATCAAGGAACAGATCGGCGAGACGAAGCTGCAGATCGTCTCCCTCGATGCCGAGCGCTCCGACGAGATCGCCACCAGGCTGACCGAGGTCCGGGTCGAGCTCAGCACCCTTCGCGAGAAGCTCGTCGCCAGCCGCGATGTCCTGAAGCGGACCGTCGTCACCGCCCCGCTCGATGGCAGCGTCGTCAATCTGCGCGCCAAGACGGTCGGTGGCGTCATCCGAACCGGCGAGGTCATCCTGGACATCGTGCCGACCAACGAGGTCCTGTTGATCGATGCCCGCATCGCCCCGACCGACGTCGATGTCGTGCATGTCGGGCTGAAGGCGCAGGTGAAATTCCCCGCCTTCAGCGCCCGCAGCCTGCCCGTCATCGCCGGAACCGTCAGGACGGTCTCGGCCGACCGGCTGATCGACGAGCGGACGGGCCTGCCCTACTTCCTGGCCCGCGTCGAGGTCGACGGCAGCGAGCTCAAAAAGCTGCCCAAGGTCCAGCTCGTCGCCGGCATGCCGGCCGAGGTCCTGGTCGTGACCAGCAACCGCACCATGTGGGCCTATCTGCTGCAGCCGCTGCTCGATGTCGTCTGGCGGGGGATGCGCGAGGTCTGAGGGCGCGGCGCTCAGCCAAGCGCCATCGCCCGAATATCCCGGTCACTGCTCAGCTTGAGGCGGCCGCTCTTTTCGGAGCGGTCGCATCGCCGCGGGGTGAGGAATGTGAGGTGTTCAGCGCCGCGCCTCGACGGCTCGTCAGACGAGATAGCCGGCGCCGAGACGCGCACGCGCCTGATCATCGTCGTAGTCCGGGATCGATCCGCCGGCGAACGGCCGCCAATGGCTGTTCAGCAGGCCCGGAAGCCCCTCGGCTCTTGGACTGCCATGGCCGTTCAGATAGGCCGATGCCATGGCGCGCGCGACCTGCGGCGCGGCGGTGCTCGTGCCGCTCAGGCGAAAGACGCTGCCCGAGCGCGTGCCCGCCCCGATCACGCCGAGGACCGCCGGATTGGTCTCGCTCCGGGCGACGCAATGGACTCCCGCAAGGCCCGCCTCTGACAGCGCGACCTCGGCGGCCGAGCTGTAGAAGGCCGGTCTCAGGGTGGCGCCGACATAGCCGCCGACCACCGTGACGGCATCGTGCGTCGCAAGGCCATTGATCGTTCCGTAGCGCTGCACGAAGGAGTCCGGGCCGGTCCGGTTCGGACGGCGCGGATCGCCGCCATGAGCCGGATCGTCGAAATAGCTCTGCCGAGCGCCGACCGCATAGCCGAAGGGGTTGATGTCCCGCTGGATGCGGCAGGCGATCGGACCACGCGTCAAGATCTCCGTCAGCTTCGTGAGTTCGAGCCGCCACAGGCCAGAAGCCGCAGCCGCGTGGGCGGGCTGGTCCTTCGCGGTAGGCGCGAGCGCAATGACGATCCGCCGGCGCACCGCCCCCTTCCCGGTCGGACAGATCTCGAAGCTGACCTGGCCGAAGGGCGCAGAGGCGCCGGTCGCAAGGTCGATGTGCCTGCTCGCCTTGAGGGCGCCGGGCCGCTGATCGAGCACGATGCGGCCTGAGGGGTCGCGCAACGCTAGGTTCATCCTGCCGAAATTGGCGCCCTCGGGCAGCCAGATTTCGAGATAGTTCGGCGTGCGATCCGCCGGCTGCAGGCGCCAGGGCACCGCAAAACCGGCGGCCCCGTTCGAGCCACGCGCCGTGAGCATTTCCGTGGAGATCTCGCCGAACAGGCGCGACTCGAAATCATTGCCGGCCGGCATCACCAGATGCGTCGGCGCGAGCTTGTTTCGATCCTTGACCAGGGCGTTGATCGCGCGCTCGAGCAGGTCGCTGCCGTCATGCGGACCGCCGCTGAAGCCGTAGCTGAAATTGATGACCAGCGGCAGGCTGTCGAGGCCATGGAGCCGGGCCAGCCGATCCGCTCGGTCGAAGATGTAGTGGAAGGCGGAGAGGACGAAGAAGTCCTTGCCGAGCCCGGTCGTGTCGATGGTCGTTGGCGCCGGCAGTTGCACCGCGATCAGCGCGAGATCGTCGAGTGCATCATTGCCGCCCTTGCGGGAGCGTGGGTGCCCGCCCGCCGTGCCGAGCACATGCGACCCATGCGTCCCGAAACGGCGCGTCGTCGCCCCGGCGAAGGCGCCGCGTTCCGACCCGATGGCGGCGTAGAGCCGGTCCTCGTCGCCGGCGGCGCTGTCGATCGAGGCCTGGATGTCGACACCGAGCAATTCGCGACCAACCAGCACCGTATGCTCGGCCTCGTCGCACGAAGCGTCGGCGCCCTGGAGCCAGAGGCAGGCGAGCCGAGAGTGACCGTCCGCGTCGCGCAGGTCGCGATGAGCGAAGGCGATGCCATCGTCGACCACGGCCATGATGGCGGCGGGCGGCGAGCGACGTTCATCGCCGGAGCGCAGGCGCGTCTCGATGCGCGTCGGGCAAAAGCCCGCATTGAGGCTCGCTTCCGGAACGGGCGTGTTGATCCGGAACTCTGCCCGCTTCCAGCCACCGAGGGCGCTGCCGAGATCGGCCGCGATCGCCGCCGGGCCGGAGATTCCACAGCCCTGCGGCGAGGTCGTCCGCATCAGCAGCGGCAGGTCGACGAGGCGGTCTCCGTCTCGCTTGCTCTGCCAGAGCGTCGGCGTCAGAAGGACGGGCGATGCGATGATGGTCGCGATGTCGGTCCGTGGGCGTCGCGCCATCAACGACACCAATCTGCTCGCGGCAGCGCAGGATCCGGCGAAGGATTGCTGGCGCCCCGAACCGTAAATCCAGCGCGCATAGGCACCGAGCTCGAAGGTCTCCCGGATCATCGCCCTATCCCCTGTCAGCCGAGCCGGAACTCATCGAGAGTCTTGTCCCAGAGCCATTTGAAGAGGGGGCTGGGCTCCTCGCCCGGCAGCGCCTCGCGGCGCTCCAGCCCTGTTCGCTCCGACGCAACCTCGCTGTCCCAGAGGTCGGGCCGGAACTCCGAGGCGAAGAAGTCGATGTTCTTCGCCCGATAATGCAGCGGCTGGAGCTCGGCTGCGACGCCGCATTTGCGCAGGATGAGACGGCCGACCGCTTCGCCCGTGGCGGCGCCGGCCCAGCTGTCGATCGGGTAATGCACCCCGGCCACCGTCCGGTTGGCTGCGATGCGCTCGGCCTGCTTGAAGACGAGTTGGGTCAGGAGCCGCGGATTGCGGTAGTGCCCCATCGGAGCCGTGGCCTGAAGCAGCCCCTCGAGCACCGTCGCGACCGAGAAGGCTTCCGTGGCGTGTCCGCTCGGCAAGGTCGGATGCCCCGGCGTCGGGAGCATCGGCATGACGGCGCCGAGCTTGTCCGGCCTGCGGCAGGACAGATAGTGCTTGGGCAGCATGACGATATGCGACGCAAGCACCTGGGCGATCGAGATGAGTTCGACCGTGCGCGGGTTGCGGGACGCGGTCAGTCCAAGGATGCTGGCGAAGTAATCAGTGGGATAGCCGACCTGCGACAGGATCTCGGCGCCGCGCTCGCTGCGCAGGTCCATGTAGTCGCGCACGAAGGCGATCTGGTCGACGAAGAGCGAGAGCGGCGGCCGCTCGATCGACAGGATCGGGTTGTCGCCAAGCCGCAGCTCGAAGACGGGCGACTCAGCGCCGGACATCCGCCAGTCGACGCCTCTCAACAGCTCGGTGATGTAGAGCGAGGCCCTGACCCAATTGGCATAGGCTGGAAGGTTGCTCGGGCTGCCGGCCGGCAGGTCAGCCGCTTCGCTGACGCCGCTCGCCGCATCGGCGACGTGCAGCAGTCCCTGAGCCGTCTGGATCAGCCCGTCCGCCGTCAGAGGATCGGCCGCGGGACCTGGCGTGAAGGCGCCGAGACCCGCAAGGCCAGTTCCACCACCGCTGCCGAAGCCACCAAACCCGCCGAAACCACCAAATCCGCCGAAGCCGCCAAAACCACCGAATCCGCCCATCATTCTTTCTCCGATTGGCTCAAGGGACGCCAGCGGCGCGGAGCGCCCTGACCATCCGCTGACCTGTTTCGCAAGCAGCAGCCGGGTGGGTCCGGCAATAGTCGTCGAGGGTGAAGCCCGGCTGGCGCCGCATGAGCTCGCGCCCCGCTCCAAGCGCTTCCTCGCCGCGATCGAGATAGTGAAGTGCGGCGATCTTCGCGCGTAGCGTCGGGATATGCCGATCGTTCAGGCTGAGCGAGCGGTCGGCATATTCGAGTGCGGATTCGTAGTCCTCGACCGCCAGATAGGCCGCAGTGGTCAGCGAATCGTAGAAGTAGCCGAAAGGGTCGAGCGGGGAGAGACGTCGCGCCCGCTCAGTCGCCTCAACAGCCTTGACGCCCTCGTCCTGGAAGGCATGCAGCACACCCTTCAGCAACCAGGCGATGGCGCAGCTGGGCGTCGTGTCGATGGCGAGGTCATAGCGCGCGGCCGACAGATCGAGCCGCTTCTTGAGATTGGTCTGTGCGAAGCCGTCGATCGTCAGGCAGAAGGCGTTGTCGGGCTCGAGTTCGAGACCGCGCGCCGTGCTGGCGAGGGCAAGGCCGATCTCGCGATCGGATTCGCTGCTGAAGCCGTTGAAGACGCTGAGCACATACCATTTGCCGAGCCAGGCATGGATCTCGGCCGCGTAGGGCGCACGCCGCAACGCCTCCTCGATCAGCGCGCGCGAATAGGCGAATTCGTGCAGCGTCAGCCGGTGCATCAAGGCGACCCCCGCGATCAGCAGGCGATGGCCGTCGATCCGGGCGGGCTCCTGGTCCCTGACATGACGGAGTGCCTCATCGGCGATCGAGGTTGCGACACGCGACAGCACGATCTGCACGAAATCGGCGGCGCGCTCCGTGAAGGTGGCGGCCGGAATGTGGAACTGCTCGGTCCAGAGGAGCTGGCCCGACGCCGTGTCGATGAGGTCGGTGTCGAGCACGATGGCGCCGCCGACGCGATGCAGGCTGCCATTGACGCAGTAGTCGGTCCTGAGCTTCGTGCGGACCGCAGCGATATCGATGGTCTGGCGCACGAATTCGCGCCCCGACAAATGCGAGATGACCGCGATGAGGCGGGAGCGCCCGAGCGAGCGGCAGACCTGCTCGGCGAACCAGTCGCCAAGCGCAGCATCGACCGGATCGGCACCCAGCGCGGTGAAGGGAAGCACCGCGACGACCGGCTGGACCGGCGAGCGCAGGGCGCGGGAGCTGACATAGAGGCCGCCGATCTGGTCGGGGTTCGCCCGAATGCCCTCGGCCCAGGCCGAAAAGCCCTTTTCGCGGACGTCGATGCCTTCGAGGAAGATGCCGTCCTCGATCCGGCCGAGAAACCGGACCTTGCGCAGGTCGAGCGTAATGTCGCCATGGGTCGCATCGAGCAACTCGGTGAACTCGTCGCCCATCTGCTGCTTGATATCCGACAGGGCTCGCCTGAGGCTCTGCCGGCCCGTATCGAAGCAGGTCGTCCCCCAGAGCGTGGTCTGCAGGAAACTGCGCGTACGGCGGCCGAACGGCGCCGTCGCCAGGAGGGCGAGGAGCGCGCGATGCTTGACGCCGGTGATCGAATACCCGTCGGGCCGCGCCGAGCGTATCAAGCACGGGCCGAACAAAGACATCTCAAGGAGAGGCGAAGTCATCCCGGTGACCTTTCCTGCCTAGCACCGTCTCTAGGGAAGCTGGGGTCGTCTCTAGGGAAGGATCATTCCACCGATATTGCTGCGGACCAAGCCGGTTCACGCTTTTTTCACGCCCGCCCCGCGCGGCCATGTGTAACGTTCCGCGTATGAAATTGGACAAATGCGACATGGCTACTTCCGGCACGAAGGCGAAAGAAAAAAAGCCCGCACGGAAGCTCCCACGGGCACCACGAGACGTCCTCGACTTTCATCTGCGCTGGTCCGAGTTCAGGCCGCTGGCATGCTCGGTGGCCGAGCGATCCGACTTGTCCGAGCAGGAGCGGGCCGTCGTCCGCTGGCTCACGGAACTCGCAGATCGCGTCGGACCGCGAGACCTCCGCTGATCGAGATTATCGTCCGGGAACGAGTGTTGCGGGTCTCGTCCCTGCGGCACCACGAGACCATTGCCGCTCCACGCCGATCGAAATCCTTGTCTGAGCGACCTTCGGCCAGATCGAGGGCCTACATCATAGGGGCAACACCACGGTTAAGTTTACTCATGCGTCTTTACGTCAAATATTGCGCGAATAATTTGCTTATGCCAGCATATCATTGAGCGAGCGATTTGCCTCGACTATCCGTGCCAAATCTTACGCGTTCAACGTCGAGTTCTGGCCGACGGAAACGAGACCGCCGCGTCGCTGCTGCCAGTGATCTGGAAAACTTGCTTCTTCGGCGCTTGCGCTGAAAGCCGCCAGGCAAGCGAAGTCCGATTTGAGAGCGACGAAATGCCGAACTTCCAGGCTGATCGGCCCAGACGTGACTACCCCAAGCCCTTCGCGCCGAACTCACACTTTCCTCACGCGCGTCGGTCGGTAAAGCGGAGTTAAATCATCCTGCCGGTGCGGCAGGAGGGTACCCGCACGGCGTGCCTTAGCGCCGTGGATCACGATCTTGATACTTGCCTTCATCTCACCGCCGTATGGCGCGCCATGTCTTTTGACAAGCCTTCGGCCTGATTATTGCGCTTTCTTGAGTTGCTACGCCTATGCCGGCCCAATCTGAAACATATGTACCGCGTGGGGCCTCATGTCGTTGAAGCGCAACAGAGCACGTTCCAATTCAAGCTATGACGAATGCATCGTCCACCTCTTGAGTGCATTTTTCTGCGTGACTGGACGGACGAGGGAAGACAAGCGTTTGCGCAGCGAGATTGAGGCTGTGCTCACCAGTTTGACTACTGCGCAAGCTATCACGCCCCCTTCCAACGTGATCCAATTCCGCCGAGATAACCAGCGCTAAGGCCCGCGCGCTTGTGGATACTCGAGCGCTTTTTCAGCCGATAGCAGACAGCCGGGATATGTCTGCTTTCCTGCAATAATCGAAGGTCGGCTGTTGGCGCGCTGCTCCATTTTAATCTCTACGGGCTAGACAGCTCGCCGCAGCTAATGGGAGGCTTCAGCTGCCAGCGGCCTTGCGCGTCATCTCTTATGTCGATAAGTCTCGACATATGGAAAACGAACAAGTCATCCTCGCTCTCGCCGCGATGGCGCAGAGCACTCGCCTCGATGTGTTTCGCCTGCTGGTGACGGCAGAACCGGACGGCCTGCCCGCCGGTGAAGTCGCGCGGCGGCTAGCCGTCCCGCACAACACGATGTCCTCGCATCTCGCCATTCTCAGCCGCGCCGGACTCATCCGCTCCGAGCGCTTCAGCCGCTCGATCGTCTACCGGGCCGATCTTTGTGCCCTGCGTTCCGTGGTCGCCTTCCTGCTCAAGGACTGCTGCGGCGGTCGTCCGGAGATCTGCGCTCCCCTGCTCGCCGAGCTCACTCCCTGCTGCCCACCGAAGGTCACCACCGATGCCTGATCGCATTCACAACGTACTGTTTCTCTGCACGCACAACTCAGCCCGCTCGATCATGGCCGAGGCCCTGTTGAACCATCTTGGCGAGGGGCGCTTTCGCGCCTTTTCCGCCGGCAGCGAAGGCGGTCCCGGTCCAAAGCCGATGGCTCTCAAAGTGCTGGAGGCGGAGGGCATTCCGACCGCGGGGCTGTCTTCGAAGACCTGGGACGTGTTCGCAGCGCCCGGCGCACCCGTCATGGACATGGTCGTCACCGTCTGTGACCAGGCAGCCGGCGAAGCCTGCCCCTTCTGGCCAGGCCAGCCGATCACCGCGCATTGGGGAATCGAAGACCCCTCGAACGTGGAGGGTAGCGACATCGAGCGTGAGCGAGCCTTTGTGATCGCACTGCGCTACCTGCGCAATCGCATCAACGTGCTGCTTTCGCTTCCGGTCGCCAGCCTTGACCAGATGGCGCTGGCGCAGCGCGTCCGGCAGATCGGCACGCTTGAAGGCGCGACCCAGCGCGCGAAGCTGGATTGAGGTGCCAATGTCTACATTCGAACGCTATCTCACGGTCTGGGTCGCCCTCTGCATTGTCGTCGGCATCGCGCTCGGCCATGTCATGCCCGGCGTCTTCCAGGCGATCGGCGAAGCTGAGATCGCCAAGGTCAACCTGCCCGTGGCGGTTCTGATCTGGCTGATGGTGATTCCGATGCTGCTGAAGATCGACTTCGCGGCACTGAGTCAGGTCGGCATGCATTGGCGCGGCATCGGCGTCACGCTCTTCATCAACTGGGCCGTGAAGCCGTTCTCGATGGCCGCGCTGGGCTGGTTCTTCATCGCCTGGCTGTTCAGCCCCTGGCTACCGGCCGACCAGATCAACAGCTACATCGCCGGGCTCATCATCCTCGCCGCAGCCCCCTGCACGGCCATGGTCTTCGTCTGGTCCAATCTGACGAAGGGCGAGCCGCATTTCACGCTCAGCCAGGTCGCGCTCAACGATGCGATCATGGTCGTTGCCTTCGCCCCGATCGTCGGGCTGCTGCTCGGCCTGTCGGCGATCACGGTGCCGTGGGGAACGCTGGTTCTGTCGGTCGTCCTCTACATCGTCATCCCGGTGATCATCGCCCAGCTTGTTCGCAGCCGCATCCTAGCGAGCGGTGGGCAGGCGGCGTTGGATCGCTTGCTTGCAAAGCTGGGGCCGGTCTCTCTGGTGGCGTTGCTCGCGACGCTCGTCCTGCTCTTCGGCTTCCAGGGCGAACAGATCCTCGCGCAGCCGATGGTGATCGCGCTGCTGGCGATGCCGATCCTGATCCAGGTCTATTTCAACGCCGGCCTCGCCTATCTGCTCAACCGGATTGCCGGCGAGGAACACTGCGTGGCCGGGCCATCCGCGCTGATCGGCGCATCCAACTTCTTCGAGCTTGCCGTCGCCGCAGCGATCAGCCTCTTCGGCTTCAACTCCGGTGCGGCGCTCGCAACGGTCGTCGGCGTGCTGATCGAGGTTCCGGTGATGCTGACCGTGGTTTGGATCGTGAACGGGTCGAAGGGCTGGTATGAGCGCGGACGCGGCGTCCGAAAGGTGCAGGTTGCCGAATAATTCGGCGATTGTCGAAATAGCGTTTGACGGCCTCCCGGCAATGGCGCAACCTACTTCCATGAAAGTCGAAGAAGCAGCAAAGCAGCTTGAGGCGCTTGGCAATCCGACGCGCCTTGAGCTTTACCGCGTCCTAGTCCGCGCCGGCCATGGCGGTCTGCCGGTCAATCAGGTGCAGGAGCGTTTGGGCATTCCCGCCTCGACTCTATCGCATCACCTTCAGCGCCTCGTGCAAAACGGCTTGGTCTCGCAAGAACGGCAGGCCACGACCCTGATTTGCCGAGCCGAGTACCCTGCCATGGCTGCCTTGTTGGGCTTCCTCGCCAATGAATGCTGCGCCGACGAAGCCTGCTCGACATCCAATCAGGCCGCGTGAGCTGCCTTTTTATTTACCTACTAATTCGATCCTTCTAGAAAAATAGGTGAGCTTGTTATGATGGAGCTTCCGATCGCTGTCATCGGCGCCGGCCCTGTCGGTCTTGCCGCCGCCGCCAACCTCGTCGGGCGTGGGCTCGCCGTGAGAGTCTACGAAGCCGGCGCCGAGGCAGGCGCGAGCATCCGCGACTGGGGTCATGTTCGGCTGTTCTCGCCTTGGGCCTACAATGTCGATCCCGCGGCCCGCTCGCTTCTGGAAAAGGCGGGATGGCAGGCGCCAGAGGCGACGGCCTATCCGACAGGTGAAGACCTCGTCCGCGAATACCTTGCTCCGCTCGCCCGAACGCCCGAACTGGCGCCAATCATCGCGTATGGAGCGCGCGTAAAGGGCATTGGCCGTCGTGGCATCGACAAGGTCGTCAGCCGCGACCGTGAGCTGCACCCCTTCCAGCTCACCATTGTCGACAGCAACGGGCGCGACCGTCGCGAATTCGCACGGGCGGTGATCGACGCCTCGGGCACGTGGACCTCACCCAATCCGCTCGGCGCAGGCGGCATGGCCGCTGACGGCGAGGAAACCTTTGCAAGCCGGATCGCCCACAGCATCCCCGATGTGCTCGGCCGGGACCGCGCACGCTATGCCGGGCGCACCACGGTCGTTGTCGGCGCTGGCCATTCTGCAGCGAACGTTCTGCTCGACCTCGCTGAGCTCGCGACTGCCGAACCCGCCACCACGGCGATCTGGCTGACGCGCAGCAACAACCTGTCTCGCGTCTATGGCGCCGCCAATGACCAGCTCGCGACGCGCGGTGATCTGGGGCAGAGGCTGCGCCAGCTCGTCGAAGCCGGCGGCATCAAGCTCGTCACCAGTTTCGCGGCCACCGCGGTGCGGGAGGCGAATGGCCAGCTTGCGCTCGACGGCGAGACGCCTGACGGACTTCGCTCGGTTTCGTCCGTCGATCAGATAGTCGTATGCACTGGCCAGCGTCCGGATCTTTCATTGACGCGAGAACTGCGCGTCGAGCTTGATCCATGGCTGGAGAGCGCCAAAGCTCTCGGACCGATGATCGATCCCAACCTGCATTCCTGCGGATCGGTGCCCCCTCATGGCCACCGCGAGCTGTCGCATCCCGAGCCTGGCTTCTATACGGTCGGCATCAAGAGCTATGGCCGCGCGCCGACCTTCCTCATGCTGACCGGCTATGAACAGGCTCGATCGGTGGTCGCCGCAATCGCTGGCGACATGACGGCAGCCGATCATGTCGAGCTCGTCCTGCCTGAAACCGGCGTGTGCACGACTGCTCCCGAAAGCGCAGGCGGGTGTTGCGGCGGTTCGGCTCCGAGTGACACAGATGCTTGCTGCGTCGACGATGCTTCCGCCAAGGCGCAGGGCAAGACGGGTTGCGGTTGCAGCAGCTCGTCGAAAATCGGTGAGGCCGCTCAAGCTTAATGACGACACTTGCCAATTCGGAGGAGCGCCCGGTCCCGACCGCAGGGATCGGGCTCATCCTTGCTCTGGGCATTACACAGGTCGCCGGCTATGGCGCGCTGTACTACGCCTTCGCCGTCCTCGCGCCGGGCATGACCAGGAGCCTGGGCTGGGCTCCAGAATGGACCTATGGCGGCCTTGCTCTCGGATTGCTCGCCGGAGGCTTGGCCGCGCCCTTTGCCGGGCGACTGATCGACAAGTACGGCACGCGTCGGATGATGAGCATCGGCTGTGTGCTGGCGGGCCTGTCGCTCTTTGCCCTGTCCAAGGCGGAAGGGCTGGTCAGCTATTACGCGGCGATGATTGCCCTTGAGGTCGTGTCGACGCTGGTTCTCTACGACGCCGCTTTTACAGCTCTCACACAGGCCCATGGCGGGAACGCCAGGCGGGCAATCAGCAAGCTGACATTGATCGGCGGCTTCGCCTCGACATTGTTCTGGCCACTCACCACCGCCCTGCTGGAGCAGGCGGATTGGCGCGCGATCTATCAGATCTATGCGCTCGGATACGTGGCCCTGGCACTGCCGCTGCACGCCCTCCTGTTGCCGCGCGGCCGGGCGGCTCACACGGTCAAGCCGACCCATCCCGGCGACGCACCAAGCACTCATGGCTACCTCGCCGGCTCCGCCCGCCAACGCGCCTTCGTCCTACTAGCGGTCGCGTTCTCGCTGCAGGGCTTCGTCGTCTCAGCCATGTCGGTTCACATGCTGACGCTGCTGCAAGGCTTCGGCTTCAGCGCGGCGCTGGCAGTCACATTCGGAGCCATGGTCGGCCCCTCGCAGGTAACCGGCCGGCTCATCGAGATGCTATTCGGCATGAACGTGCCGCCGGTCACGACCGCCTGGGTTTCAGGCGCGCTAATGCCGCTCGGGTTCGTTCTGCTCGCCATCGGCGGAGGCACAGCCGTGCTCGCAGGGTTGTTTGCGATCGCCTACGGCGTCAGCATGGGGCTGAGTTCGATCGTCCGCGGGACGGTGCCCCTCCAGTTATTCGGCCCAGCCGGCTACGGAGCTATGCTTGGCAAGCTTTCAGCCCCCGGCCTCGCTATCCGCGCTGCCGCTCCGCTCGCATTCGCGGTGATGATGGAGCGCGCAGGACTAGCTGCGAGCACGGCGGTCCTGGTCACGCTTTCAAGCGTCGCAGCATTGGCGCTGCTCCTGCTTGCGCGTGGGATTTCACGGTCGGTGCAAGAGCGACAAGTCCCATATAATAGTTTGCCTGACTGAGGTTCCTGGCCAAGGCATCTTCCATCATCGCAGCGCCACGCTTCCAATCGCCGGCCTGAGCAACCCGACTGCCAAACTCTGCCAGTATCTCGGTATCGTTCGGGTTGAGGGCCAGCGCTTTCGCTCCGATCTCAAGGGCCGCGTCAGGCATCCGGCTGAAGAACAGCACCGTCATGAGCGCCTGGAGCGCCCGAGCGTTGGTGCGATCGAGCTCGACCGCGCGCTCTGCGGCCTGGCGCGCGCGATCCGTTCCCGACGGCGATGGCCCGCGTTTATTGAGATCGAACCGATCCTCGTCCAGGTACAAATACGCAAGCATGGCCCACGCGGTCGAATAGTCGGGATAGTCGGCGACCATCCCTTCCAGGCAGTCACGCGTTGCGGAGTGTTCCGCGCGGTCGAGGGCCTTGCGATAATGGTAGAAGTGCAGGACACAAAGATAGGCCTCCGCATTTCCGGCGGTCTGCGTCAGCGAGCTCTGCGAGGCGGGCGCAAAGATCGCGCCATAAGGCTGCGCGACCGCTGCTGCCACCTTCGCAGCAATGTCAGCCTCGATCTCGAAGCTTCCTGCCCCCTTCAGGCTTCGGTCATAGATCTGGCTCCAGACGACCCTCCAGCTTTGCCGGTCCATCAGCCTCGCCGACACGCGTAGCTGGTCGCTTGCGACACGAACCCCACCTGCAAGCAGATACCGGGGGCCTGCCAGCAGATCGGTGACATTCGCTGTCTGGCCCGGGGCGTTCAGAACGCTTGCGACGACCTTCAGATCTCTGAACCGGGCCAACTGGGTGAGCAACTCGTCGGAGATGCCGGAAGCGTAGAGCGATCCTGGAGGCCCGGACAGGTTCGCGAACGGAAGGACTTCGATCGTGATCTCCGGATTGAACGGCCTTTTCGGCAAACCGATCCGCCCTCCAATCCCCGCCAGGACGAGCAGCAGCGCAATCGACAGTGCGACCGCCCATCGGCCAAGGCGCGGGCGTCGCGCCCAGAGCGCCTGCCTCAGCGGAACAGACATATCCTGAGGGTCGAGATCGGCCTCGATCGAAGGCTCGCGGCCGGTCCACTGCAAGGTGGGAATATAGGTTCCCTTGGGGATATCGATCCGGATCGGATCGTTGCGGCCTGACAGCAGGTAATATCGTTCCAATGCGCGGCGGAGGCGCCCCGCTTCGATACGGACCACCGGATCGTTCATCGTGTCGAAGTTATTGCCGCGACCGAACACCTCCTTAGCGATCACATAGGACTTGAGGCGATTGCCTCGCCCCGCCAGCGCTTCTTCGACGACAAAGCTCAGGAAATTCCGCAGCCGCCCCGTTACCGCGAAATCTCCGCTCCTCAGGATTCGTTCGACCTGTTCTCGAACCGCGTCGGCGTCTACGCCGTCATGATCGTCGCGGTGCGCCCCGGAACTCCTCATGATGTCGCACCCTCATGCGAGGCGAACAGTATTTCCGAATCAAAATTTGGACAACCCGAATATCCCAATCAAAGAACTAAGTATTTTAGCTAATTAGGATTAATATTAGGATTAGTCCGTCCTGGCCGAGCGTGTCCGGCAGGCAATAACGGGCGACTATGAACAGCTGTCAACATTCGGACATTGATCGATATCAAAGAGTCGAGCGAGGTCTCTGCGCTTGCGGATCCGTGATCAGTTCGGTGAGATCGCCATCAGCGCGACGAGAACCGGCCCCCAGGCCGTCAGCAGGATGTTGCCGATCGCATAGGGCACCGTATAGCCGAGTGCCGGTATGCTGCTCTGCGCCTCATCCTGAACGGCCCGCAGCGCGGCGGTGATCGTGCCCGCCCCGGCGCAGGCACCCAGGACGATGAGGGGATCCATCTTCAGGACGTACCGGCCGAACAGGATGCCGATCGTGTGCGGCAGCAGCGCGGACACCAGGCCGACCGCGACGAGGCTAAGTCCGGTCGTGCTCAGCCCCGATACGAAGCTCGGACCCGCGCCCAGGCCGACGATGCCGATGAACATGCATAAGCCGAGCGTATCGAAGATCCAGATCGCCGGCTCGGGGATACGGCCGAAAAACGGATAGGCCGACCTCAGCCATCCGAAGACGAGGCCCATGATCAGGGCGCCGCCGCTGGTCGTCAGCGTCAGCGGCACGCTACCGATGACGACGGTTAGCAGGCCGACGAGCCCGCCGAGAAAGATGCCGAAGCCGACGAAGACCATGTCGGTCGCCGAGGTCCGGCGGTCCGGATAACCCAGTTCGCCGGCAGCTCGTTCGACGCAGGGCAGGGGGCCGACGATCGACAGCACGTCGCCGCGATTGACCTTGCTCTCGGCGGCGATCGGCATGTCGACGCCGGAGCGCGTCAATCGCGACAGGAAGACGCCGCGGGCGAATTGTCCTGTCGCCAACTCGGCCAGTGATCGCCCATCGAGCGCGCGGTTGCTCAGGACCACGTCGAGCGACTCGATCGGTATGTCGAGGAGCGCCGGGTCGCTGACCTCCATTCCGATCGCGTCGCCGCGATCGGTGTGGATTTCCTGCCGTGCCATCACCGCGATGATGTCATCCTGGCGAAGGACGAGATCGGCGGCCGGCTCGAGCAGCGCCCCTCCGCGGCGGATACGCAGAATGTAGGCGCGCCCTGCCTTGGGCATTGCTTCCAGCTCGGCGACCGCTCGCCCGAAGAGCTCGCTATTGGCAACGCGATAGGCTCGAACATCGAAAACCCTTGCGGCCGAGACCACCCCTTCGGTTTCGGTCGCGGCCGTTGTCGACTGCGCGCGCAGGGCGGCGATCGTCTTCAAATCGACGCCCATCAGCTTGGGACCGATCTTGGGAAGGAACCAGACCAGCGAAGCCGTGCCGACGAGATAGGTGACGGCATAGGCCACGGGGATGTTGTTGATGAGCGCTATCCGCTCAGCCTCCGGCAGGGGAAGACGCTGGATCGCTTCGCCAGCCGTGCCGATCACCGTCGATTCGGAGAAAGCTCCGGCGAGCAGGCCGGCGGCGGTGCCGATGTCGTAGTTGAGCAGCTTTGCGAACGCCAGCGCCGTCAACAGGCAGGCGACGCAGAGGACCACGGTGAGCGCTACCTGTGGCAGTGCGTCCCGCTTCAGGGCGCGGAAGAATTGCGGGCCGACCTTGTACCCGGTGGTGAACAGAAAAAGATCGAAGAAGATCGCCTTGACCAGCGGTGAGACCTTGATGTCGAGCTGCCCGATCAGGACGCCAGCGAGCAGACAGCCGACGACGATGCCAAGGCTGAAGCTGCCGAACTTCAACCGCCCGATCAGGAAACCAAGAGCCACGGTCAGGAAGATTGCGAGATCGGGGCTTTCACGGAGCGCGTAGGCGACGTAGCTCATTGGCCCCTCGCAACGAAGCGGGCGAACCCCGGACCGGAGCTGGTCCTGCCTCTATCGTTTCCGGGACGGCTCCACCGCTGATCCGCCCCGGTCAACGCGCCTTCGCCAGCTGTGCAGGCTCAGGCCTTTGCCTTCTCCGACAGGGCCTGCTTGTAGGCCTCGAAAGCCTGGCGGTAGCCGCGCGCAACCGCGCGCGTCGCCCGGCCGATCTGGCCATAGACCTCGTCATCGAGATTGGCGAAGGAGACGCGGACCGACCAGTCCGGCGCATGGAACCCGCCACCGTTGAGCAGGACGATGCCGTGGTCTTCCGCAAGACGGAAGACGATGTCGAGCGGGTGGATGTTCTTCTTCATATAGGCGACGACTTCCGGGCCGACATATTTGTTGGCCCAGAACTCGAAATCGACGAGGCCGTAATAGCGGTCGTGCAGGACATTCTCCGGCACCTCGATGCCGAGGCCCTCGATCATCTTCTGCGCCCGGTTGTTGACGATCTCCATGCAGGTCTTCTGGTAGAGCTTGGCCTCGTCCATCAGTTCGGACAGCGAGAACAGCGTCATCATCACCTGCTGCGGCAAGGAGAGGCCGGCGGTGTGGTTGAGCGCGATGTCGCGGCTGTCGGCCACAATGCGGTCGATCAGCTTCATCTCGCGCGGCTTGAGTGTCAGTGGCCCATAGCGCTTGTCGAGTATTGCGAGCGTCTTCTCCGGGTGATTGGCAATGGCTTTGTCGAAGATGTTCTCGCGATGGATCGCGATGACGCCGAGCCGCCAGCCGGTGCAGCCGAAATACTTCGAATAGGAATAGACGCCGATGGTGTTTCGCGGCAGGGCACCGAGCAGGCTGCGGAAGCCCGGGACGAACGTGCCGTAGACGTCGTCGGTCAGGATCAGGAGATCGGGACGCTTGGTCTCGACCAGCTTGACGATCTTGGCGATGGTCTGTTCGCTGAGCGCGACTGCATAGGGATTGCCCGGGTTCACCACGAAGAAGGCCTTCACCTTCGGGTCCTCGAGCTTCTTCAGCTCCTCGTCGGTGAATTGGAAACGGTTTTCCTGCGGTGCTGCGATCGAGATCACGTCGAGGCCGTAATCCTCGAGATGCGGCATTTCGAGATAGGGGGTGAAGATCGGCGTCGCCAGCGCGATGGTGTCGCCGGCGTTGAGCAGGCGATTGGCCTTCAGCGACTTGAAGAGGTAGCACATCGCCGCCGTGCCGCCCTCGACGGCGTAGAGGTCGAACTGGCCGGAGGGGCGCGGCTCGCCGCACATCGCCCACATCAGATACTCGTGCACGACGCGCTCGTTGTGGACGAGCATCCGATCCGGCACCGGGTAGTTGTCGCCGATGATCGAGTCGACCAGCTCATGCACGAAGGCATCGGGCTTGAAGTCGAACTTCTTCACCGCGAAGGCCACCATGTTGCCAAGAAGCGCGGCGCCGGGAGCATCCTTGTGCGCGGCCAACCAGTCATCTAGGCGCATTGCAATGCCGTCGGCCTTCGGCATGCCGCCGATGCCGGCCGCCTTGCTCATCGTCCGCCGGCTCTCGGTGAGCGCGAACTGGCCGAGCAGGAAGAACACTTCGCGCGGCGCCGTCGAGACCCAGTTCGGGTTCCCGCGCCCAGCATTGAGCATCGCGATCGAGGAGTTCTGGGCAGTCAGCTTGGCGAGACGGATCAACTCGTCCTTGATCTCGAAGGGGCTGAGCTTCTCGAAGCTGCGCAGAGTAACGGGATCCATGATCATGTCTCCGAAATTCGCGTTGTTTCAAGGAGTTATGACGTAATCGGCTAGCTCATGAGCATGATGATCACCATGCCCCAGATCGTGAGCAGCGTGTTTCCGACGGCATAGGTCACGGTGTAGCCGAGGGCCGGCACCTGACTTTTGGCGGTCTCGCAGACCATGCCGAGCGCGGCTGTCGTCGTGCGGGCGCCGGCGCAGGCCCCGAGCAGGATCGCCGGGTCGAAGCGGAAGATGTACTTGCCGGCGAACATGGCTAGGATCAGCGGGATTGTCGTGGCGAGCGCACCCCAGAGGAAGAGGCCGACGCCCTGGGTCTGGAGGCCCTTGACGAAGCCTGGACCGGCCGAGATGCCGACGACCGCGATGAACATGTTGAGGCCGACCGAATTCATGAACCAGACGGTCGAGCTCGGGATGCGGCCGAAGAATGGGCGCACCGAACGCAGCCAGCCGAAGACCAGGCCGGAGATCAGCGCTCCGCCGGCCGTCGACAGCGTCAGGGGAACGCCCGACACCTTGAAGACGATCGCGCCGATCAGGGCGCCGAGCACGATGGCGCCGCCGATGAAGGCCACATCCGCCACATCGCTCGGACGATCGGCATGCCCAAGGGCCTTGGAGACCGCGGCAATGTCCTGAGTGCGGCCGACGACGGTGAGGATGTCGCCGCGGTGAATCACCGTCTCCGGCAGGATCGGGATGCTGACCGCGGTCGCGCCACGGACGATCTTGCGGAGGAAGACGCCGCGCGCCGTCGGCAAATGCGACAGCTCCGTCAGGGTCTTACCGTCGACGTCCTTGCTGGTCACGTAGATGTCGATGCCCTCGGCCTTCAGATCGAGCAGCTCGGGATCCTCGACCTCGTCGGCGTTCTGGCCGATCAGGTTGACGAGGGTCTCGCGCGGCCCTGCCAGTGCGATGACGTCCCCTTCCTGCAGGACCGTATCGGCGGTGGCGTCTTCGATCGCGCCGTTGCGGCGGATGCGCTCGACGAAGACGCGGGCGTCTGGCACCAGCGCCTCGGCCTCCGCTGCCCGCATGCCGGCGACCTTCGCCCCGGAGCGAAGGCGGAAGGCGCGCAGCTCGAAGCGGCGCCAGGCGGAACCCGGCCCGCCGATCTCCTTGCCGCCACCGAGCCTCGCCTCATACTCCTTGCAGGCCTGGACGAGATCGAGACTAAGGAGCTTCGGCCCCAGCAGCGCCAGAACCATGGCAGAGCCGACGGTGCCGAAGATATAGGTCACCGCATAGGCGACCGGCATGGCGTCGAGATATTCCTTGGTCTGTTCGGGAGAGAGCCCCAAGCGGTTGATCGCATCGGTCGCCAGACCCATCGAGGCCGAGATCGTCTGCGTGCCGGCATAGAGGCCGGCGGCATAGCCTGGATGATAGCCCGCAAATTTTGCGATGATGACGGGGACCGCAAGACAGAACACGGTCACGAGGACCGCGAACACCGCCTGGGGCGCACCGTCCTTGGCGATGCCGCGGACGAATTGCGGCCCGACGCCATAGCCGACCGCGAACAGGAACATCAGGAAGAAGGTCGACTTGACGTTCCCGGAGATCGTGATGCCGAGCTGACCGATGATCACCGCGGCGATGAGCGTCGATGTCACGGCGCCGAGGCTGAAGCCCTTATAGGCGAAGCCGCCGACGTAATAGCCGATGGCGAGTGACAGGAAGAGCGCAATCTCAGGGTAAGTGCGCAACGTGCTGACGAACCAGTCGAACATGACGATCCCTCACTCTAGTGTTCACGGCCTGCGCGCTGACTATGCCGCCTGCGATTTCTTGCGGCCGTTGCCGATCACGCGGCTTTTCTTGCTGAGCAGTGCGTCCGGCTTCAGCAATTTGAGACCTTTTGCCTTCTCGTAGCCGTGGATCTCCTTCACATCGAGTTTGCGCATGAAGGTGATCGTTTCGTGCGTCACCACCTGCCCCGGCACCAGGATGGGGAAGCCGGGTGGATACGGGATCACGAAGTTCGCCGAGATCAGCGCCGGCCCCTTGTCGATCCGGCGGTCGCAATCCGGGCTGTCGATGCGCAGATATTCGCACTGCTCCTCGGCATAGGCGGCAAAGAAGGCGCTTCGGATATCGCCTTCGGGCGTCGTCTCGCCGGCGTCGGACCGGAAGGCGTCGTGGAAGTGGCTGAAATCCGGCAGATCCGGCACTTCGTTCATCAGGGCGTGCACGCGGGCCGCGAAAGCCTTGTGCTCGGCATCCCCCCCGCGTTGCAGCCTCGCCTCGATCTCGTTGCTGATCTTGAGCAGGACGCTGATCAGCAGCGCGACGTCGCTGCGGGTGTTGTTGATGTTCGATTGCAGCAGGACCGAGTTTCGCGAGGTCTTGTTGACCTGGATGTTGTATTGGGCGGCGAGCAGCCCCTTGAAGCTCGTGCCGTCGAAGCCGGCGGTACCGCAGACCAGGGTCATGCGGGTCGGATCGAGGCAGAACTCGTCCTCCCGCATGCTGCGCAGCTGATCGTCCCAGCGCGTGTCGGGCGCGAGGAAATCGGTAAAGCCGCTGCTGCGGTATTCCTTCGGCACCATTCCGTCGGCGCCGACGATCCGGAAGTATTTCGAGATGAGCGGGTGGGTCGCAACCTCGCGCCGGATGTCGAGCGCCACCTCAATCGCGTTCATGACCAGGCTGTAGCCCTCGAGCTCCATCTGGCGGCGGGCGACATCGAGGCTGGCGATGAGCTGCTGGTTCGGGCTGGTCGAGGCATGGGTGAACACCGCCTCGTGGAACTGCGCTTCGACCCTGTGAAAATCGACGTCCTTGACCAGGACCATCGAGCCCTGCCGGATCGCCGACATCGACTTGTGGGTGGAGTTGGTCTGGTAGACGCGCAGGCGCACGGCGCGCGGGTCAGGCACGAGACGGGTGTCCAGCAGCTTGTCGATCGACGGCTTGCTGCCGAGCTCCTTGCGCTGCCGCTCGTATTGGACAACCGAAGCGGGATCGCGGATCCAGGCCTCGATATCGGCGGCCGCGCCCATCGCGGTCCGCGGCCGCAGGAATGGCGACCAGCGTGCGAAGCCGAACCAGGCCTCGTCCCACAGGAAGATCAGATCGGGCTTGATGGCGAGGCATTCCTCCATCACGCGCCGGGTGTTGTAGATGTGGCCGTCGAAGGTGCAGTTGGTCAGGTCGATCATTTTGACGCGGTCGAGCCGGCCCTCGGCCTCGAGGTCGAGCAGCGCCTTCTTGATCGTGCGGAGCGGCACGGCGCCGTACATCGAGAATTCCGCCATCGGGAACGCCTCGACGTAGAAGGGCTGAGCACCGCTCAGCATGAGGCCGTAATGGTGCGATTTGTGGCAGTTGCGGTCGAGGATCACGATGTCGCCGGGCGCGATCAGCGCCTGCAGCACCATCTTGTTCGAGGTGCTGGTGCCATTGGTGACGAAGAACACCTGCTCGGCACCGAAGGCGCGCGCCGCCATGTCCTGCGCCCGCTTGATGTTGCCGGTCGGCTCCAGCAGGCTGTCGAGACCGCCAGTCGTGGCGCTGCTCTCGGCCAGGAAGAGGTTGATGCCGTAGAACTGCCCCATGTCGCGGATCCATGGCGAACGGAACACCGATTTGCCGCGCGCGATCGGCAGCGCGTGGAAAGTGCCGATCGGCCTCTGCGCATAGAGTTTCAGATTGTCGAAGAAGGGCGTCTCGAAACGGGCCTTGATACCTTCCAGCACCGAGAGATGCAGCTCGAGCGGCTCCTCGATCTGGTACATCACGCGCCGGATCATCGCGGCCCGCGGATCACCGGCGAGCTTCTCGACGCGCCGATCCGAGAGCAGGTAGATGTCGAGCTCCGGCCGGATCGCCTTCAGGCCTGCCGCCAGCCGCAGTGCCAGATCGGCTTCGTCGACCTTGTCGAGCAAGGGCTGCTGCGCTGCGAGCACGCTGCGCAGCACGGGCGCATCATGGGCCGAGCGCAAGGCAAAACCTTCATAGATCGCGACAGCTGCAATGTCCGGGTTCAGCACGGCCGCACAGATCGCGTCCTCAAGGCTGCCGACCAGGATCGTCTCGTAGACGAATGCATCCTCGGCACGCCGCAGTCGGCGAAATTCTGCGGCCATGCTCGGCCAGCGCCCCGCTGGGGCTGGCGTCACGGTCAGCATCTCGAAGTACGGGCGGTGGGCGGCACCTTCCCCGAGGCCCGCCGGCAACACATCGACCGGCTCGGCGAGAGACAGGTCGATCGCCTGCCACTCCTTGGAGTCGTGCTTGTAGTTGCCGGTGATGATCGCCAGCGATATCCGCTTGGCGAGAGCAAGGAAGCCGTTCGTATCCTCGGTCTTCAGCCGCTCGCGCAACGCGGCGATCAGTTCGCCCCCTGGAAATGCGTGGAACTCTTCGATCGCGCCGAGCTCGTCTAGCGCGCTTGCCACGGCCTGCTTCGGCTGCGCGCCCTTCGCCCACGAGCGCGCAATCGCATGCAGATCGCGCCAACGGTCGGTGCGGCCTGAAGGGGCCGAGAAGAAATGATCGATGGAGCGCGCTTCCTGGAGGGTGGAGGCCATTTCGAGCCCTTTCCTTGACCGGCAGAATTGCGAGCCGCAGCCGCATCGCGCTGATAGAGCTGCCCAAGCACCCTAGGGCGGCTGCGCACAGGTAATTCTCGAAGACTCAACATAAGAACCGCCGCCGGCGTATTGTCCTTAGGTACAGGTTCTCGCTGCGCCGGATCGGTTAGTATTGGCCCTCGATTTCGACAGAAATCACTCCGGCAGCAAAGCCCTGACAGGCATTCCGGACGTCGCTGGCGCTTACCCTGCCGAGATGGCCTTGTTCCAGGGGATCCAAGTCATGATCAAAAGCATCGTTCTCGGATCAGCTTTTTTCGTTGGCTTGAACGTCGGGGTTGGCTTGATCAGCCTCCAATCGGCCTCGGCCTGTAATAGAACCGCCGGGTGCGCCATGGATACTTTGCTGGAAGACTATACGATGATGCATAATGGCAAGATGAATGACGCGATGGCCGCCGGAAAAGATAATATCGATGCGTTCCGTCGGCTGCAGGAGGCTGAGCGAGCGCGCGCCGCGGGCGCGGGTGCACCAAGGCGGTGAAATAAGGAGTGTGTGATCTAATACTGTCGAATTCTAGGTAACTGCTTTCTGCCCGCCCATTCACGACGCTCTGTGTGTATCCGACGGAGGGAGGCGATGTACCTTCGCATAGCTCTGGCTTGTCTCGTCGCGACCGGATTGACCTCTCGCGCGCTTGCCCAGGCACAAGCGCCTCAGCCCGCTCCCGCGACTGCCGCCACGGCGACCGCCGTGCCGAGCGAGCAGCTGCTGAGCAAGGCCCAGCTCGACGCGCTCGTCGCCCCGATCGCGCTCTATCCCGACGTGCTGATGGCCCAGATCCTGATGGCCTCGACCTATCCGCTCGAAGTGGTTCAGGCCGAGCGCTGGATCGCCGCCAACAAGCAGCTCAAGGGGGATAAGCTCACTGCGGCCGCCGAGCAGCAGCCATGGGACACTAGCGTCAAGGCGCTGGTCGCGACGCCCGAGGTACTTGAAAGGCTGAGCAAGGATCTCGACTGGACCCAGAAGCTCGGCGACGCCGTCCTGGCCCAGCAGGCGGATCTCATGGACGGGATCCAGCGTCTGCGCACACGCGCGCATGAGGGCAAGAAGCTGTCGTCCGGCTCGCAGCAGACAGTGGTGGTCCGCCAGGAGAACAACAAGCAGGTCATCGCGATCGAGCCAACGGCCCCCGAGACGATCTATGTGCCCCAATACGACCCGGCCGTCGTCTACGGCACATGGCCCTATGCGGACACGCAACCCTATTACTTTCCCGCGCCCGGCTATATCGCCACCGGTGTGATCGCGACAGGGCTTGCCTTCGGCGCCGCCTACGCCTTGGGCCGCTGGGCCTGGAACGGCAACTACTGGGGCGGAAACATCAACTGGAACAACAACAACATCAATATCGACCGCAACCGGGTGACGCACTGGCAGCATAATCCGCAGCATCGCCATGGCGTCCAGTATCGTAACAACGCCGTCCAGCAGCGCTTCGGCAACAACAATATCCGAGCGGGCAGCGAGGGGCGGATGGACTTCCGGGGCCGTGGCGGCGACCAGGTCCTGCGGCCCGGCGGTGGTGACCGCGGCCCTGGCGACATCGGGTCCCGCCCGCGTCCCGAGCAGCGGGCAGGAGGACGGGCCGATGCCGGCGGGCGCCCGGGCGCGGGCGCCAATGTCGGCGACCGGCGAGCTGGCGACCGCGCGGGTGCCGGCCAGTCGCGGCCCACGCAGCGTCCGTCGGCTGGGCGCCCCGCTCAACCCCGCCGCGACGGTGCCTTCGGCAATGTGCAGTCCGGTCGCGCAGCAAACCTGCAATCGCAACGCGGGCGGACGAGCTACGCCAATTCCGGTGCCGCCCGCAGCATGGCCGGGCCCAGGCCAGCGGCGGCGCGGGGAGGCTTCAGCGGCGGCGGAGCCCGCATGGGCGGCGGACATATGGGCGGCGGCGCGCGCATGGGGGGCGGCGCACGAGCAGGCGGTGGGGCGCGGGCAGGCGGAGGCCGCCGGTCCGACCTTGCGCTGAAAACCGATATCGAGCTGCTCGGCCGGTTCGCGAACGGGATCGGCCTGTATCGCTTTGCCTATCACGGCTCCGACAGAACTTACGTCGGCGTCATCGCCCAGGAAGTCCAAAGCGTGGTGCCGCAAGCGGTGTGGCGCGGGGCGGACGGCTATCTGCGCGTCGACTATCGCCGAATCGGCGTGCGGTTTCAGACATTCGAGACATGGCGGGCGTCAGGAGCCCCTCTGCCAGCCGCGACGACATCGCACTGATCGCAGGCTGTCGGGACGGACTCATGAACGAAGGACGGAGGCGATCACATGCCGAGGTTTGCAGCCCGCTCCGCCAAGCGCCTCTTATGCTCGACGCTGGTGAGCCTTCTCGCCTCGATCGCAACCGCCGAGGCGCAGGAGCTCTTCAAGACGCCCGAGGACGCAGCCTCCGCGCTGGTCGCCGCCGCACGCGACAGCAATCTGCGACGCCTGTATTCGATTCTCGGAGCCAATGGCCCGAAGATCGTGTCTTCCGGTGACCTTGTGGCGGACGCCGCCGACCGCCAGCGCTTCGCCTCGGCCTATGACAGCGGCCACGCGATCAAAGAGCAGGGCAATTCCGCGACGCTCCTGATCGGTCAGGACGAGTTTCCGTTCGCGATCCCGCTGGTGCGCGCCTTCGGTCAGTGGAAGTTCGACACCCAGGCGGGATACCGCGAGGTCAGGCTGCGACGGATCGGCCGAAACGAGCTCAACGCAATCCAGACCTCCCTCGCCCTCATCGATGCCCAACAGGACTATGCCGCGAAGGATCGCGGCCAGGGCGCCGGCACCTATGCGCAACGGATCGTCAGCAGCGACAAGGCGAAGGACGGTCTGTATTGGGAGGCCGGCCCCGGCGAGGAGGAAAGCCCGCTCGGCAGGCTCGCGGCGGAGGCGGCCAGCGAAGGCTATCGGGCGGGCCAGCGGCCTCAGCCCTACCACGGCTATTTCTACAAGATTCTCAAGCGCCAGGGGGGTGCGGCCCCCGGCGGCGCGATCGACTACGTCGTCGGCGGCAAGATGATCGGCGGCTTCGCGCTGCTTGCCTATCCGGCCGAATACGGCCGATCCGGAGTGATGAGTTTCATCACCAGCCACGCCGGCACGATCTACCAGAAGGATCTCGGCATGAGCACCGGATACACGGCAGCGCGCATGACCCGCTTCGATCCCGGCAAGGGCTGGGACAAGGTCTCGCCCGACGACCTCAAGCCGAGCAGCGCCGGCACGGCGGGCAACAAGCCCTAGCCTTCAGCTTTACCCAGTCATCAGCGCAGGAGAATGAAGATGAAAATAGCGTCCCTGGCCTTCGCGGCGGCTCTCTGCTGTGGAACAGGCGTCGCCGAAGCGCAGGTCATGATCGACATGTCCAAGATGACATGCGGTGACTATCGCAAGCTCCCGCCCAACACGGCAAAGGTCGTGACGGCCTGGATGAGCGGCTGGGCCAACCAGAAACGCGGCTTCAACAAGGTCGATCTGACGGCGCATCCGCAGAACGTCGCCGCGGTGGAACGGTACTGCAACTTCAATTCGGGCGCGACGCTGATGTCCGCGATCGAGAAATCCCTGCCCTGAACGCGATGAGGACACCGGTCATGCTCAAGACGCCCCTCGCTGCAGCCGCCCTGGTTGTCGGCCTCAACCTGCCCGCAAGCGCTCAGGTCATCTTCGATATGAGCGTCGTGACCTGCAAGCAGTACACCGCCGCCAGCCGCGACCAGGCCGAGCTCCTCGGAGCCTGGATGAGCGGTTACTTCAGCGCGTCGAAGGATATCAACATGGTCGACTTCCGCTATATCGAGCGGAACGTGAAGAAGATCACGAACTACTGTAAATCCCACCGGAACGAGACCTTGATGACGGCGGTCGAGAAAAACGCCCGCTAGCACCTGTGCGCCAGTCGGAAGGCGGCCAGGCACAGCAAACGGCGGCGCGTACTTTTCGTGCTCCTTCATTGGAGGCTCCGGTGATTGGTGGCATTCCGATCCTCGCCGGGCTGGCGGGCTATCAGCGGAGGTGGCTGCGGTTCGACGTCACCGCCGGCCTCGCCGTCGCCGCGGTGGCCATTCCCAGCGCCGTCGCCTATCCGGCCATTGCCGGACTTCCGGCCGAAACCGGCCTCTATGCGAGCATCCTGCCGCTCGTCGGCTACGCTTTGCTGGGCCCGTCGCGCAAACTGATCGTCGGCCCGGACGCCGCGACCATGACCGTCCTTGCCGCGGCGCTGGCGAGCCTGCCGCTGCACGATTCGGCCGAGCGCGTCGGTGCGGCGGCGGCGCTGGCGCTGCTCGTCGGCCTGTTCTGCCTCGTCGCCAGCAAGCTCAGCCTCGGCGTCGTTGCGGCGTTCCTGTCGCGTCCCATCCTGATCGGCTTCATCAGCGGTATTTCGATCTCGATCCTGGTCGGGCAGATCGGACGCTTCACTGGCGTGCGGATCGAAACCGACGGCCTGCTACCGCCGGTACTGGAGATTGTCCGCAAGGCGGGACAGATTCACTGGCTCTCCGTCGGTTTCGCCGCGGCCATGGTCGTGCTTCTCGCAGCGCTGGCGCATCTGCGCTCGCCGATCCCTGGCCCCTTAGTGGTGGTCGCAGTCGCGGGTCTGGCGTCGGCTCTGTTCGATCTCGAGGACAGAGGGATGAAGGTCATCGGCAGCCTCCCCGAAACGCTTCCGACCCTGAGCTTTCCGGATGTCTCGCACCTGCCGTTTAAGGAGCTTCTCCTTGGGGCTGGAGCGATCTGGCTCGTCGGCGTCAGCTCCGGACTCGTCGCCGCGCGCAGCTTCGGTGCGCGCGACCGGTTCGATGTCAACGCGAACCGGGAGCTCGACGGCATCGGAGCGGCGAATGTCCTCTCCGGTCTGTTCAGCGGCTTTCCCGTGACGGTCACCGATTCACGCACTGCCATCAACATGTCAGCGGGGGGCCGCTCGCAGCTCTCGGCTCTAGTGGCCGCCGCCGCGCTGACGATCCTATTGCTATACCTTGGAAATGCGCTGCGCCTGCTGCCTACTCCAGCTCTGGGAGCGATCCTAGCCTTTGCCGCGCTCAGCCTGATCGACCTGCAGGGGCTCCGCGAAACCTGGCGCATCAGCCGCATGGAATTCGTCTTCGCGATCATCAGCATGTGGGGAGCGATCAGCCTCGGCGTGCTCAGCGGTGTCGTCATCGCGATCGCCGGCACGCTGCTCTATGTCCTGCTGAACGAAATGCGTCCTCGCGAAGCCATGCTGGGGCGAATTCCCGGCCGGAGCGGCTTCTACAAGCTGCATCGATCGAAGGATGCCCGCCCGATACCGGGCCTGGTCCTCTACATGGTTCAGGGGAGCGTACTCTTCTTCAACGCCGACTATGTCAGGTCGCGGATCCAGAGCATCGCGGATCAAGCGCCTCCGGGCACGAAATGGCTCGTGCTCGATGCGAGTGCAATCGCGAGGATCGACTCGACCGGCGCCGTGATGTTCCGGGAATTGAACCGCGCCCTGGCCGAAAAGGGCCTGTTGTTGGGCTTCGCCGAGCTCCATGCCGATCCTCGCAATATTCTCGCGCGCGCCGGCGCGCTCGAACCCCGGCGGGCCGACATGGTCTTCGAGGATCTGGAGGACGCCTGCCGCGCATTCGAGGTCAGGGTGCCTTGACGGCTTCAGCGCGGCTCAATCCACCTGCGCGTCTCGCTCACTGACGAGAATATCGGCGCTGACGACCAGTGCCCACAGCGGAAAAATCAGAAAACTCCATTCCACGACATGGCTGCCGAACAGGATGAAGGCAGCAGCGACGTATCCGGCCAACGCCGTCCAGCGCGCCGTGATTCCGGTGCGCAACAGGATCGTCGAGGCCGTCAGCAGGAAAACCCCGGCCATCTTCACCGCATAGATGCTGGCGATGTTATAGGCGAATGAACGCGCCCAGATGAAGGTCACCGAGCCGGTGAGCTCGCGAGGCAGGGCCGAATGGGCGACCAGGATCGCCCCGATGGCGGAGGCCGCGACAAAGATCAGCGCGACGAAGAGCAGCCCGCTCCCGAGAAAGACCGTGGCGAACAGCTTGTGCTCCTGCGCGCCCAGCTTGTCGCGCAGCACCCCCATGAACCACAGAAAGGCGACGCCGGCGAAGGGGATCAGATTCAGCGCCAGCGCAACTTTCCAGGCCTGCACTCTGAGCCAGTCGCCTGGATCGCGTGGATGCACCCGCAAGGTCTGCACGATCAGGAAGATCGACGTCAGCAGCAGGACCGAAAACAGGATTCCGGCGACCGCGGCGGCTCGCGGCGTCTTCAGTCCAGCGGGTGCGCTCTGAAACGACACGGCGCGCTCCTGTCAGCTCCACCGCCCGCGGGCTCTTGCGTCATGCGCCCGTGGTTCGCAGCAAGCCGAGCCGTTCGGCGCAGGACACCAGCTCGGCCACGGAGCGGACCTCCATCTTCTCCATCACCTTGTGGCGGTGGGCCTTCACGGTCCGCTCGGTCGTGCCGAGTTCGAAGGCGATTTGCTTGTTCATCTTGCCGCGGACCACGAGTTCGAAGACCTCGCGTTCACGCGGCGTCAGCTGATTCAGCCGTGCGAGCCGCTGCCTGCTCCAGCATTCCTGCTCGCTGACGAGGCGGTGGCGCGTGATGACCCGGTCGATAGCCTCGATGAATTCGTCACGTTCCACCGGCTTCGGCAGGAAATCTTCGGCACCGGCCCTGATTGCCCGGACGGTCGTGCGGATATCGCTGTCGCCCGCCAGGAAGATCACCGGCAGGCTCGAGCCGGCCGCGATTAGGCGATCACGGAGACCGGGGCCACCGACATCCGGAATCTGCACGTCGATGACGATGCAGCTTTCGACGCTGCTGTCAGGAAGATGGCTCAGAATCTCATCTGCGCTGCGATAAGCTCGAATCCGATATCCCGACGCCTCAAGAACCGGGCCGATGCTCGCCTGGAAGGCCGCATCATTGTCGACGAGATGTACAAGGGCCATCACATCCCCCTCATTCCTCGTGCTGGTTGTAGGGCGCCGAACCGCCGTCGCCATCATGGCGCGCGCCCGAGCGAGATCTGCCGATCGGGAGTTCTGCCGCGCTCCGTCGTGGCCAGGTCCTGAGGACCGCAGCGCTTGTATTTTGCAGCGACGCCCCCGTCGGACGCGAAGTAGCGATAAAGCATGCCGTCCGACGCCGGCGCCAGAATGGCCAGGGCGGTGTCGCTCGCGATCGAGGTCGTGCAGTGGAGCGTCAAGGTCTGTCGGTCGCCGACTGCCAGGACCTTGACGATCCGGCAGGTCGCGAGCGAGGTCGATAGTCGCCGGCCGGTGATGATGAAGGCCGGGATGAAGGCATTCGCGGGCCGCTTGAAGCCGATGCCATTGCGCGTGGAAGCGAAAACGCTGGCGCAGGCGAGGTCACCGTCGAGCCAGGCTCCCTGAAGATCGCGCGTCTGCGACAGGGCATCAGGCATTGGCGCAAGCATGGCGATGGGAAGCAGGTACAACGCCGCTCGGCGAAGTCGTGCGATCATAGCCCCCTCCGCGCCGGCTGCGGCATCGCCCATTTGCGATGCGCGTGCGTCGGCGATGCATCTTCTCAATGCGCTTCGGGTCGTCCGCAGGATATCATCGCGCAGCCAAGCCGATCAGACATGACCGGCTTCCCCCGACTGGTGCGTTCGGCAGCAATCAAGGCCGGATCGTCCCCGGCAGGTAGTATCTTACGGTATGCTACACGGGCGCGCGCGCCCGATGACAGGCTCGAGGTCGCCGCTACGGGCTATTTTTTCACATCGGCGATCTGCGGCTTCACCAGGAAGCCGGCGAGTGCGGCGGCTCGGAACAGGATGACGCGGTCCCTTGTGTTGAAGTTGCGCTTGTCGAGCTCACCCTCGAAATGATCGAAGAATGTCGGGCGCAACTTGAGAAACCGCACGCGGTTGTCTTCTGCCTCATCGTGCAGCCCCGCACGCGCAAAAATCAGGGCTGCCACCAGATGGTAGATCGGGAAGCGCCGTAGATCGGCCCGGCGGATCAGGTCGACCGCCCGCTTGTCGTCATTCTGCATATAGACCGCGAAGGCCAGGATCCCGACATAGTAGTCGGCATGGCCGGGGTTGCGGGCCATGGCCTCCTCGATCAATACGGAACCACGTTGCCACTCTCCGGCCTGAGCGATCCGGCTGCCGAATTCGCCGAGCAGCTCGGTATCGTTCGGATTGATCGCAAGCGCTTGGTTGCCGATGCGAACTGCTGCGGCGGGCTCCTTAAGGAGAAATAGAACCGTCATCAGCGCCTGCAAGGCGCGGACGTTCTGAGGTTCCAGACGTACGGCCTGCTGCGCCGCCTCGCGAGCTCGCTCGACCGGCGAGGGCAGGCCCGGGCGCCGGTTGAACTCGAAGCGGTCCTCGTCGAGATAGAGATAGGCCAGCATCGCCCAGCCCGTGGCATAGTCGGGATAGAGCGCAGTCATCCGCTCAAGGCACTCGCGCGTCGACAGATGCTCGCGCGGGTCCAGCGTGTTGCGATAGCGGTAGAAGCGGAACGAGCATTGGTAGGCTTCGAAGTTCGGCAGGCGGCTTTCGCGCGAAGAAGCCATCTGTTTGAACAGGATGCCGTAGGGCTGTGCGACGGCGGTGGCGACCTTGGACGCCACGTTCATTTCGATATCGACGATGCTGCTTGTGCGCAGATCGGCATCATAGGTGTCGGACCAGATGACCGTTGCGGTCTCGCCGTCGAGGACGCGGCTGGTGATTCTGAGCCTACCGTCGGACATGCGGACGCTGCCCTCCAGCGTGAAACGGTTGCCGAACTTGAGCCGGATCTCCGGCGCAGACACGCCAGCAGGCACCGCACCTGACGTCTCGCGCCCGAATACGGTCAATTCCCTGAACCGAGCCAGCTGCGCGAGGATTTCCTCGGAAAGACCAGCCGCATAAACGTCCCCTTCCGGATCGCCTGAGAGGTTGATGAAGGGTCTGACGATGATGGACGGGCCGGCCACGGCTAACCGTCCCTTGTGCATCGTCGACATGATCGTCAGGTCGGATACACCGGCAAGGAGCAAGCCCAGGCTGATCATCAGCGCGATTGAAACTCCGACGAACCAGCGGCGCTTCAGCCAGTCGACCGTGAAGGCGAGGAGCTCTTCAGCCCGCGACGTGCCGGGCGAAGACTGCAGGGTGACCGACTCCGGTTGGCTCGACGCCAGCTGCAATTCCGCATGGCCTGGATGGCCCACTCGCCGGCAGAACTGGGGCGCGTAGCCGCCCTTGGGAATCTCGATCAGGATCGGGTCGCGACTCCCCACTACCAAATAGTATCGCTCAAGGGCCCGTCGCAATCGGCCGGCTTCGATGCGCACCACAGGATCGTTCTGGATGTCGAAGTTCACGCCCCTTCCAAAAACCTCGATCGCTATCGAATAGGCCTTGATGCGGTCCGCATGGCCTGCAAGTGCTTGCTCGACCACATATGACAGGAAGTGTCGCAAGCGTTCCGGGACGCCAAACTCAACATTACCTAAAATACGAGCCAGTTGATTGCGAACATCTGCTTCGCTGGGCCTAAGCACCGGCAAAGTGCTTGGCACTCCATTTACGCTAACCTCTGTTCAAAATTGCCCCATGGAATCGACAACACGGCGGAAAATCCACGTAATTAGCCTTAATTTCGAAAGGCAATGGCACGTAACATCATGTTATTTACTCCCCTCCGACGCACCGCGCCACATAATTATGGCCTCTCTCAAGGGGGTGCCTTCCCATGGATCGAGGCATTCTGGCTGCCATCCGGCTTTTGCCGCACCATAAGAAGTCGATCCAGGAATTGACGCTTCGGAATGAAAGTTTTCGTACGTTGTGTGCGGATCTCGTTGAAGCAGAGGCGGCACTTGAGCGCTGGGAAAATTCGAAATCGCCGAACAAGGAAGCGCATTGCGCTGAGTACAGGCTCATCATCATCGGGCTCGAGGCCGAAATTCGGCAAACGATTCATGAGACATAGCCTCACTTTCTACGAATCTGACGTCGACCTGAAGTGTTTTCTGCGTGAGATTTGCGAACTGGAGGTTCTCGCCATGTCGAAACACATCAACTGGATCTTCGCCCTGGCCGTGGTGACAGCAGCATCCGGCTGCGCCCCGTACCCGCTTGTCAGCAGCGAGACCGTGATCGTCGCCGGTATCGGCCCGGTGGAAGTCGAGCGCCTCAATGTGAGGGTCGTGTCGGTCAACCGAGCCGATCGCTCTGTCGTCGTCGAGCAGGGCCGCCGCAGATGGCTGGTCAACGTCCCCCCGGTGTTCGGCGATCTGCGCGGTGTTCGGGTGGGGGACATGGTGGAAATCAGCCGGATCGACGGCGCTGCCGTCGACGTCCGGCGCAGCCGACGCGGCGATCGGCCCGCCATCACCTATGCGGAAGCGCTCAGCGGCCAGCCATTCCAAAACCTGCCCGACAAATACGTCGTGCGGGCGGTGACCCTGACGGCCCGGTTCGAGAGCTTCGACCCGGCCAGCAGCATCGTGAATTATGACGGCCCCTTCGGTCCACGCTCGCGCACCGTCGTCGATCCCGTGGTGAAGGCGGAACTGCAGACCTTCAGGCGCGGCGATATGGTCGATCTTACCTTCGCCGAGGCCTTCCACATCATGCTGAACTGAAACGCGCTGGTGCCGCCGGGCGATGGCAGGCGCCGCATCAGCGTTGCGATCACCTACCGTGAGGGAGACGCGAGCCATGTCGACAGTCAGCGATACGGTCAAGGTGGGTACGCTCGCCGACGAAAGCTTCATGTCGGCGGATGATCTGCGCTCCTACATGACCGAGTTGGAAATGGCCAAGGCCTCCAAGATGGCGGCGGGCATGGACAAGGCGGAACAGGCACGAAAGAAGCTCGTCGCCTCCCTGCAAGAGGAGATCGCGGTCACACCCGCCAAGATCGCCGAGATCAAACAGAGTCTCGCGACGAAGACGCGTGCGGCCGCCGAACGCGGCGAGCAGGAAGTCCTGGTGATGCGCTTCCCGAGCGCACTTTGCACGGACAAGGGCAGAGCGATCAACAACATGGAGCCGGACTGGCCAACCACCCTCATGGGCAGGCCGCGGCAGGCCTACGAATTCTGGAAGGGACATCTGCAGCCGGCGAAGTACAAGCTGCGCGCAATGATCATCGACTGGCCGGGGGGCATGCCGGGAGATGTCGCATTCTTCCTCAGCTGGTCCTGATGAGGGGGAGGATCGTGCCATGGAAGCGCATGCTGGCGAGCGGCTGAAGCGTAAGCGTTACGAACGAAAGCTCCGGGACCTGCACGCCGAGCTTGTGAAGCTCCAGGAATGGGCAAAGCACGCGGGCGCCAAGATCTGCATCGTCTTCGAGGGGCGCGACGGCGCCGGAAAGGGCGGCTGCATCAAGGCGCTGACCGAACGCGTCAGTCCCAGAGTCTTTCGGGTGGTGGCGCTCCCCCCGCCGACCGAGCGCGAAAAATCGCAGATGTATATCCAGCGCTATCTGCCGCATCTGCCGGCGGCCGGCGAGGTCGTGATCTTCGATCGCAGCTGGTACAATCGCGCCGGTGTCGAGCGGGTCATGGGCTTTTGCTCCGAAGACCAGGTGAGAAACTTTCTCGAGATCGTTCCGAGCGTCGAGAAGGCGATCGTCGAATCCGGTACGATCCTGCTGAAGTACTGGCTCGAGGTCGGGCAGAAGGAGCAGACTAGGCGCATGGAGGAGCGGATCACTGATCCGCGCAAGATCTGGAAGCTCTCGCCGATGGATCTGGAATCCTATTCGCGCTGGTACGATTACTCGCGCGCACGCGACGAGATGTTTCAGAAGACCGATACCGCTTGGGCGCGTTGGTATGCCGTCCACTCCGACGACAAGCGCGCCGCGCGCCTCGACGTGATCTCGCATATCCTGGCGTCGATCCCCTACGAGGCGCCGGATCGGGAGAAGATCAAATTGCCGAAGCGGCAGAAGCCCGGCGGCTATGAGGAGGCGGATTTCGCCCGCAATTGGATATCCCAGGTGGCATGAGGCCTGATCGGGTACAGATGACTGTGGCCGATACCCGCCAGCGCACGCCAGCCCGCCGAGGAATATGCGCTGCGTGGAAGAACCTTGCCGGGTATGTCGCCGGAGCCGCCTACACGGCAACCCGATGGGCATTCAGCGTTGAACAGAGCCGGCGGGCACGTCCCGGGAGCTGAACATCGCGCCGCTCATTGTCCTGGAGGACAATAGCACTGCCGCCCCAATCGGGCACCATCTCGAGAGACCTGATGTCGGTGATCGGGCGATGGGTATCGAAATCGAGCGGAAGTTCATGGTGACCGGACAGGAATGGCGCGCAGTGGCCAGCCCGGGGCGGTTGCTCCGCCAGGGCTATTTCGTGCCGGCTGGCCGCGCCGCAACCATCCGCGTCCGATGCTCGTCCGACGGGGCGTCGCTGGCGATCAAAGGCCCTCGCGAAGGACCTGTGCGGTCAGAATTCGAGTACGAGGTGCCCTTGGCAGACGCAGAAGAGATGCTGCGGACACTATGCGTTGATCGTACGATCGAGAAGATGCGCTACAGCATTGAAGCCAACGGCCTGGTCTGGAATGTCGACGAGTTTCAGGGCGCGAATTCCGGGCTGATTTTCACGGAAGTCGAATTGGAGCGCTCCGATCAACCCGTGAAGCTCCCGTCCTGGGTAGGGGAGGAAATAACTGGACGCCACGAGTACAGAAACGCCGTTCTGGCCGAACGGCGCTTCCCGGATTCTCCAGCAATGCCGCAAACCTGCGCTCATCTGCCATAGGAGGGCGTCGATGTGGGTTCTAATGTACGTCTTTTCCTATTACTGACCTGAGCCCCTGATCTTCCTCCGGTCTGAGGGAGCGTCCTGGGGTTCATTTCTGGCCTTAGGCGGCCTGTTTTTTCAGCGTGGATTTGAGGGCGAAGTCGGCGGGCGTGATGTTGCCGAGGGCCGAGTGGGGTCGGTGCCGGTTGTAGTCCTCCTTCCATGAGGTGATGGCGCTGCGGGCCTCGACGAGCGTCGAGAACAGCGTGTCGTTGAGGCACTCGTCCCGGAAGCGTCCGTTGAAGCTTTCGACGAAGGCGTTCTGCGTGGGCTTGCCGGGGGCGATGTCGTGCCACTCGACGCCGGTCTCCTGGCACCAGCGCAGGATCGCCATCGAGGTGAACTCGGTGCCGTTGTCGGACACGATCGTCCCCGGCCGGCCGCGCAGGCGGATGATCCCATCCAGTTCGCGAGCCACGCGCAGCGATGTCGCGACGGGCAGCCAAAGCAAAAAAGCCGCCCCTGGAAGGGCGGCTTTGAGCGCCGAAGATCAGCGTTCGGTAAAGTTGGTTGCGGGGGC
>JAESGM010000392.1_pt1 | contig 41456 bp, 37 predicted proteins | sample 9269721 | NCBI WGS metagenome assembly JAESGM01 (sample SAMN15720920, study PRJNA650825) | algae metagenome | isolation source: Komarekiella atlantica HA4396-MV6 and co-occurring heterotrophs from... | place: USA: Theobald House, Kauai, HI | collected 2009-07-29
CCTTCTCTGCCTCGACGAACCCGCGGCCGGCCTCAACCCGCGCGAAAGTGCGGCGCTCAACATTCTCCTGCGCACCATCCGCGACGAGCACGGGACATCGATCCTGCTCATCGAGCACGACATGTCCGTCGTCATGGAGATTTCCGACCACGTGATCGTGCTGGAGCACGGCGTGCGCATCTCAGACGGAACGCCGGAGCAAGTGCGCAACGATCCGAAGGTCATCGCTGCCTATCTCGGCGTCGAAGACGAAGAGGTCGAACAGGCGGAAGCGGAGGTCGGGCTATGAGCGACGCCTCCGCGCTGCTGTCGCTGCAGGGCATCACGACCGCCTACGGCAATATCACGGCGCTGCACGACGTCAGCCTGCATGTTCCGGCCGGCCAGATCGTCACGCTCATCGGCGCCAACGGCGCCGGGAAATCGACGCTGATGATGACCGTCTTCGGCAGTCCGAAAGCGCGCAGCGGCCGCGTCGTTTTCGACGGCCAGGACATCACCGAACTGCCGACGCATCAGATCGCCCGGCTCGGCATCGCGCAATCGCCGGAAGGCCGGCGCATCTTCGCGCGCATGACGGTCGAAGAAAACCTGCGCATGGGTGCCGAGTTCGCTGCCGACGTCGACTACGAAGCCGAGCTCGAGCGTGTGACGGGGATCTTTCCGCGCCTCAAGGAGCGCCTGCATCAGCGCGGCGGCACGCTCTCGGGTGGCGAGCAGCAGATGCTCGCGATCGCCCGCGCGCTGATGAGCCGGCCGAAGCTGCTGCTGCTCGACGAGCCTTCCCTCGGCCTCGCGCCGCTGATCGTCAAGCAGATCTTCAAGGTCATCGCCGAGCTCAACGCGCGCGAGCGGCTGACCGTATTCCTCGTGGAGCAGAACGCCTTCCACGCGCTGCGCCTGGCGCACCGCGCTTACGTGATGGTCAACGGCGTCATCACCTTGAGCGGCACCGGCAAGGAACTGCTCGCCAGCCCGGAGGTTCGCGCCGCTTACCTCGAAGGCGGACGGCACTAGGAAACGCAGATGAGCTTCTACGAAACCGGCGACAATGGATTGTGGATCTTCCTGCTCGTAACCGTGATCATGGGCGGGGCAGCCGCGCGCGCCACCGGCGCCGCCCTCGCCTCCACCTGGCGGCCGGTCTGGCAGATCTTCACCGTATCGATCCTGCTGACCCTGGCTGTGCGCTTCCTGCATTACGCGCTGTTCTACGAAACTCTGCTTTCCTTCAAGAATTTCATCGTCGATTACCTTGTGGTCGTCGCATTCTGCGGGCTTGGCTTCTGGTTGCGAAGGGTCCGGCAGATGGTCGAGCAGTATCCGTGGGCGTATGAGCGCGCCGGATACTTCTCGTGGCGTCGCCGCGAACCTCACCGGGGATGACATTTCTACCGTTTCAGACGAACATGCAGGTCCCCTTCCCAGCTCCCCGATATTCTGCGCGAACGAGAGGATCCCTATGAAAGCAGCTCTGTATGCCGTGATTGCGCTGACCGTCGGCGCATTGTTGAGCGGCTGCGACAGCGGACCCGAAAGATTGAAGCTCGGCGTTGCGGGGCCCATGACCGGAACCGACGCCGCCTTCGGAGCGCAGCTCAAGAATGGCGCCGAGCAGGCGGTCGCCGACATAAATGCTGCCGGCGGCATCAATGGCGAGCAGGTGGAACTGGTCGTGGGCGACGATGCGGGTGATCCGCGCCAGGGCGTCTCGGTGGCCAACAACTTCCTCGGCGATGGCGTTCATTTCGTCGTCGGACACTTCAACTCCGGCGTGTCCATGCCCGCCTCGGAAGTCTACGTCGACAACGGCATCCTGATGGTGACGCCGGCTTCCACGAACCCGATGATCACCGAGCGCAAGCTGTGGAACGTCTTCCGCACCTGCGGCCGCGACGACCAGCAGGGGGCAGTCGCCGGCAAGTACATCGCCGAGAACTTCAAAGACAAAAAGGTGGCCATCGTCCACGACAAGACGACGTACGGCAAAGGCCTGGCCGACGAGACGAAGAAGGCCATGAATCAGCTCGGCGTCACGGAGGTCATCTACGAGGGTGTCGGCGCCCAGGAAAAGGACTTCTCGGCGCTCGTCTCCAAGCTCAAGAACGCCGGGGTCGAAGTGTTCTACTGGGGCGGCGTGCATACCGCCGGCGGCCTCGTGCTGCGCCAGATGCGCGATCAGGGTGTCGGCGCCGTGTTCATGTCGGGTGACGGCATTGCCAGCGACGAGTTCGCCGCCATCGCCGGGCCGGGCGCGGAAGGCACACTGATGACGTTCGGCCCCGATCCCCAGCAGCTTCCCGAAGCCAAGGAAATCATCGAGAAGTTCGAGGCGCGCGAATACAAGCCGGAGGCCTATACCCTCTACAGCTATGCGGCCGTGCAGATTATCAAGCAGGCCATCGAGGCGACGAAATCTACCGATCCCAAGACGGTCGCCGCCTACATGCGCACCGGCGTGCCGTTCAAGACGGTCATCGGCGACATCTCCTTCGACGAGAAGGGAGACATCAAGCAAGTCGCCTACGTTATGTATACGTGGAAGAAGCAGCCGGACGGACGCATCACTTACGTCCAGAACTGAGCTGGCACAGCCCGGCGATCAACGCTGCCGGTAATTGGAAGGGAGACAGGATTCTCCCTTCTGTTTTTCTGCGGTCCGCATCGCTGCAGCGTAGGGCGCCTCAACGCGGCGCCCGCGGTCCCCGCTCGGCTCAGTCGCGCCCCTGCGACGCCGCCATGCACTCGGCCATAAGCCGCTTCTCGATCAGTGTGAGGTCTTCCGGAACGTTAATACCCGCCTGGCGGTAACCGCGAATTCTCGCCAGAACCTTCGCGTATCCTTCTCGTGGGTCGTCAGTCTCCTCCAGCTCCGTATTGAGCTGGGCAATTTCGCCTTGCATTTGTTCGGCCATAACTCGGTGAGCCCTCTAGTTTCCTACCTTCTGTTGCCGGGAGATGTCCCGGTCCTGACACTCAACCGGTAACGTGACCGGCGGCCAGTTCTAAATAACTTTTCGTTTCAAATCGTCACTATCAAGAGTAGACGGTGCAAATATTGGTTTCCGTGACAATCTGTCCTCAGTGCCCACGGTGCACTGCGCAAACGCTAGGCAATCAATTGTAGTCGCTTCTCCGCTATACTTGTTCAATACTGCAGACCGTTGCGATATTGTTGTGTGCGTTGCACAACTGGCACGCATTCATCCAGATGCCGCAAAATAAGCTTCACATCAGCCGTGTTGAGCCAAGTATTGCGGGCCGCAACGACCTTCCGTGTATCGATTGAAGCGCGCGGCACCCTCTGCTAGGCCTCCGCCTTCTTCTTGCGAGGCTCCCACATGATTCCGCGCTACAGCCGCCCTGAGATGGCATCGATCTGGACTCCGGAAACGCGGTTCAGAATCTGGTTCGAAATCGAAGCGCATGCGGCCAGCGCCATGGCAGAACTCGGCGTCATCCCTCCCGAGGCCGCCAGGGTCATCTGGGAGAAGGGTTCGGCGGCCGAATTCGACGTCGACCGCATCGACGCCATCGAGCGCGAGACGAAGCACGACGTCATTGCCTTCCTGACGCATCTGGCCGAGCACGTCGGCCCTGAAGCCCGCTTCGTGCACCAGGGCATGACGTCCTCGGACGTGCTCGACACCTGCCTCAACGTGCAGCTGACCCGCGCGGCCGACCTGCTGATTGCCGATGTCGACGCATTGCTGGCAGCGCTCGAGCGGCGCGCGTTCGAGCACAAGACCACGCCAACCATCGGGCGCAGCCACGGCATCCACGCCGAGCCGACGACCTTCGGCATCAAGCTCGCCTACGCTTATGCGGAGTTCGCGCGGGCGCGGGAACGGCTCGTCGCCGCCCGCAAGGAGGTCGCCACCTGCGCGCTGTCCGGCGCCGTCGGCACCTTCGCCAACGTCGATCCGCGCGTCGAAGTCTACGTCGCCGAGAAGATGGGCCTGGTGCCTGAGCCGGTCTCCACGCAGGTCATCCCGCGCGACCGCCACGCGATGTTCTTCGCAACGCTCGGCGTCGTTGCCTCCTCTATCGAGCGTCTCGCCACCGAGATCCGCCACCTGCAGCGGACAGAGGTGCTGGAGGCGGAAGAGTTCTTCTCCGCGGGCCAAAAGGGCTCCTCGGCCATGCCGCACAAGCGCAACCCGGTACTCACCGAGAACCTGACGGGCCTTGCCCGCATGGTGCGCGCCTATTCCATCCCGGCGATGGAGAACGTCGCGCTCTGGCACGAGCGCGACATCTCGCATTCCTCGGTGGAGCGCATGATCGGCCCCGACGCCACGGTGACGCTCGACTTTGCGCTCGCGCGTCTCACCGGCGTGATCGACAAGCTCGTCGTCTACCCGGAGAACATGCAGAAGAACCTCGACAAGCTGGGCGGCCTGCATAATTCGCAGCGGGTGCTGCTGGCACTGACCCAGGCCGGCGTCAGCCGCGAGGACGCCTATTCGCTCGTGCAGCGCAACGCCATGAAGACGTGGAACGAAGGCAAGGATTTCCTCGCCGAGCTCAAGGCCGACAAGGACGTGACGGCCAAGCTGAGCCCGGCCGAACTCGATGCCATGTTCGACCTCGGCTACCACTTCAAGCAGGTCGACACGATCTTCACGCGCGTGTTCGGGCGGGCCTGAGCGCGCGGGCCGTTCCGAGCGGAACAGCATTTTAGGCTGCGCTGGCGTAGGCTTCTCCGATAGCTTGCTGGAGCCCTCGATGCCCGAAACCGCCGGCCGTGATCTGCCTCTCCGCCTTGCCCTGACGCTTGCCGCTGTCGCCGTGTTTTTCGCCGGCCGGCACATCCCGCTGCCCGGGCTCGATCCGCACATTCTGGGCCAGCTTCTGCAAGCTGGGCAATCGCCGTCCGCCAACCTGTCCGTCTTCGCGCTCGGTGTGATGCCATTCGTATCGGCGCTGATCATCCTGGAAATCGTGAAGCTGGCGGTTCCCGGCATCACACGCTGGCAGCATGCCACCCCGCGCAACGCGATGCGGTTTCGCTCCATCGCCGTCGGCCTGGCGCTCCTGTTCGCTGCGGCACAGGGGCTAGGGCTGGCGGTTGCGTTCGAGGACATTCCGCGGCTCGTCGGCGAGCCGGGACCGCTCTTTCGCATTGGCTGCATCACAACGCTCGTCGCGGCTACAGCCCTGCTGCTGGCGCTGGCTGAATTCATCGACCGGCGCGGCATAGGGTATGGACTCTGGATCCTCTTCCTGGCGGCCCCGCTCGCCGCTTTGCCGATGCAGCTGGCGCAACTCGCCGAGGCGGTGGCAAGCGGACGGTTTGCCGGCATCGGCATCGTGCTTGGGGCCGGTCTCACCGTAGCGACGGTTGCGGCGGTGACGGCGATGATGCTCGCCTGGGGCAGCACCGCAAGCACCAGCGGTGCCATCATCTGGCCGACGCTGATCGCCTACACGGCGTATCCATGGGTGCTGATGCTGCTGGGCATGTTGCTGACCGGCGGCAACCCTGCAATGGCTCAGGCGCTGCTGACGACGCTGGGTCCGGTTCTCGGGGTGACGGTAGCGATCCTCGCGGTCGCCAGCGTCTACCTCTATCTTCGCTCGCTGCGCCATGGCGGCGTCGGCTACGCGGTCGATCCAGCGATACTCATGTTCCTGCTCGCCGCGACCGGGCTTAGCGCGGAGCTGATCGATGCAGCCTACTTCGGCGCGCTACCGCTGAGCGTCGCGCAGCTCGCCGTGGCAACTGTCGTTGCGACGGGAATTCTGCGCGACTTCCGTATGCTGCCGCCAGCGACGGCAGCGTCCAACTGAGGATCAGTCCTCAGGGCGGAACAGGTAGCTGGCGCGCAGCATTACCTGATTGATCGTCGCGTTACCGGCAAGCTCGGCCGGTTGCCCGATCGGAATGCCGATCAAGCACAGATCGCACGAGGCCGCAGTGCTGAGATCGAGATCGATATACTGGTAGTCGACACCGACGATCACGCTCGGCCACCACGCGTATTCGATGCCACCGCCGATGGTCCAGCCATCGACGAAGTCCGTCTTGGAAGCGGTCGCTATGCCGCCGCCCGTAGTTGGGCCCGTGGCCGTAAACTTGGCGTCGCCACCGACCCAGCCGCCCTTGACGTAGATCATGTGGCGATCCCAGGCGTAGCCCAGACGCGGCTCGACGAAGATCAGCCAGTCGATCTTAGTGTTGAAGGTATCGGTCGAGACGACCGGGCTCACCGTCTCGTTGAGCCCCATGCCGATGAAGGAAGCTTCCAGACCGAAGATCCAGTGGCCCATCTGCAGGTTGCCGCCGCCGAACACGCCGCCAGCGAAGCTGCTGGGCGAGAAGCTTGCGCCATCGGGAGCGTTGAACTCGCCGAAGTTCTCCGTCCAGTGGATATCGCTCCACACGCCGCCGAGCTTGCCGCCGACGTAGAAGCCGCTCCAATCGGAGACGAGCTGGGAATCCGTCATCGGCGTGCCGGGCACCCATCTACCCGGCTGGCCTTCCTGCCAGCCGTCTGCAAACGCTGGCGTTGCGCACACCGCCATAGCGGCGGCGACCGCTAGCCCCAAGCGGCGGATTGCCCCCAAGTTGCGCATAGCTTGCCCACCCGTTGTTCTGTCTCTTGTGCTTTTCTACGGTGAGTCGCCAATCCGTCATAACGCCCCGTCAACTCCGACGCCGTATCGAGGCAGTGTGAAAACATCAGAAGCCGACATCTTCATCGTCCCAGGCTGGCTCAATTCGGGGCCCGACCACTGGCAGTCGCGTTGGGAACGCAATCTCAACACCGCGCGGCGCATCGAGCAGAAGGACTGGCACCAGCCGGACAAGGATGCGTGGATTGCGGCGATCGTCGACGCCGTGAAAAGTGCGACGCGCCCTGCCGTGCTGGTTGCGCACAGCCTCGGTGTGATTGCCGTCGCTTATGCCGCGGCGCAGCTCGCGGAAGGGGAAGTCGCGGGCGGATATCTCGTTGCCCCGGCCGACGTCGACGACACGGCGGACTGGCCCCAGAATCAGGGGCACGCCTGGCCGGCTGACGGTTTCGGGTTCGCTCCCGTCCCGTTGCAGAGGCTACCTTTCCCCTCGCTCGTCCTGTCGGCTACGGACGATCCGTATTGCTCCCAGGCGCGGGCGAAGCAGTTCGCCGACGCCTGGGGATCGAATTTTGTGGATGTAGGGCAAGCGGGCCACATCGCCGAACAGACCGGGCACGGCCCCTGGCCGGATGGCCTGCTGCGCTTCGGCCGCTTTTTAGCCGAATTGAAATAAGCCCCCGGTCAGGGCTTTCCGGAAGCCTCGATGTCGGCAACGGCCTTGGCCAGCAACTCAATCATGGCGGTACGGATCTCGGTATCGGAGATGCTGACCCCGGCCGCGGCGAAGTCGTTGTGAAGCTTACGAAAAACGTCCTCGTCGCCCTTCTCCTCAAGATCCGCCTTCACCACCGAGCGGACATAGTCCGGGAGCGCGTCGCCGGAGATTCCGAGCTTGGAGGCGGCCCACTCTGCCACCAGGCGGTTGCGGCGGGACTCGGCCCGAAACTTAAGGTCTTGATCCAACGCGAATTTCCGCTCGAATGCCTGCTCGCGATCATCGAATGTCGTCATTCCATAGCCTCCACGATACGTATAGCCGCAAGACCCTGCGGCCGGCGGTCCAAGGTTGCATGCACCGCCGCCAAGAGGGGCGCCGGGGGCAGCCATAACCCGCGGTTTCCGGGGGTTCAATGACCTCTCCCCAGCATTAGCGACACTTGCGACCTTGCCGATCCTTAAGATTGTTTCCGGGGGCCGGTTCGGCTAGTGTCCGGGGTGGGTGTCCGACCGCGAGAGCCTCACACCCAACGCGGCACCTGTAGACAAGAACAACCTGTCATTTCAAAGACTTGGGTCTTGCCGACAGGTCGTATCCACCTTCGTTGCACTCGGAATTTCAAGTCAAAGGACAATGGCTCAAATGAACAGGCGTCGCCGCATCTACGAGGGCAAGGCCAAGGTGCTTTACGAAGGTCCGGAGCCCGGCACTCTCATCCAGCATTTCAAGGATGATGCCACCGCGTTCAACGCCAAGAAGCATGCGCTCATCGAAGGCAAGGGCGTGCTCAACAATCGCATCTCCGAATACATCTTCCTGCGCCTCGGCGAGATCGGCGTGCCGACGCACTTCATGCGTCGCCTCAACATGCGCGAGCAATTGATCCGCGAAGTCGAGATCGTTCCGCTCGAGGTCGTCGTGCGCAACGTTGCGGCCGGCTCGCTGGCAACGCGTCTCGGCCTGGAAGAAGGCGTGCAGCTGCCGCGCTCGATCATCGAGTTCTACTACAAGGACGACGCGCTCAACGATCCTATGGTCTCCGAAGAGCACATCACGGCGTTCGGCTGGGCGTCGCCGCAGGAGATCGACGAGATCATGCAGCTTGCGCTGCGCATCAACGACTTCCTCGTCGGTCTTTTCCTGGGCATCGGCATCCGCCTCGTCGACTTCAAGGTGGAGTTCGGCCGCCTGTGGGAGAACGATCAGATGCGCATCGTGCTGGCTGACGAGATCAGCCCCGATTGCTGCCGTCTGTGGGACATCGCCACCTCCGACAAGCTCGACAAGGATCGCTTTCGCCGCGACCTTGGCGGCCTGCTTGAAGCCTATCAGGAAGTCGCGCGCCGTCTCGGCGTGTTCACCGGCAACCGCCCCGCCAAGGGCATCGGCCCGGTGCTCGTCGCGTCGAACCCGACCGCCAACGGCAAGCCCAATTGAGCGAACGGAGCAGCGAATAGGGAATAGCCCTGCGGGTAACTTTGCTCTATTCGCTACTCGCCAATCACTATTCGCTGGAATCCGATGAAAGCGCGCATCCGCATTACCTTGAAGAACGGCGTCCTCGATCCGCAGGGCAAGGCCATCCAGAACGCCCTTTCCGCTCTCGGGATCACCGGCGTCGAGGACGTGCGCCAGGGCAAGTACATCGAGGTTCAGCTCGCCGATACCAGCGAGGAGAGCGCCAAGGCGACGGTCGAGCGCATGTGCAAGGACCTGCTCGCCAACAGCGTGATCGAGAACTACAGCTACGAGCTGGCCGCCTGAAGATGCCGGCGACACGCACCGCAGTCTGGCTGGCTGGTCTGATCGCCCCGGCTGCCGCGGTCGCACAGGAAACGTCTCCGCCGCCGTTCGACTGCCAGGCCGGATTTGAGGTCCTGCAGGAAACCGCGCTATCCATGCCGGGCGCGAGCATAATCGACGATGGCGGCTTCAAAGTCGTCAAGGTCGAGCCGGCCGGCAGCGCATGGCGAGTATGGATCTATTTCACCACCCGCTGGCATCCCGCTTACCCGGCGGCGGCACAGCGCACTTTCCGCAAGCAGGTCACCGGTGTATGGACGGCCGAGAGCAAGTCCTGCGGCTACGGAGACCAGGCTCAGTTCGCCACGCTGGTCTCGGACATGAAGGCTGGCGACAAGCAATTGACCGATGCCTCGCGGCAGGAAGTCGAGCGCCAGAAGTCGAGCCGCTCGCCGCTCGCCCCGCCGCAATAACGCCGCTCATGGAGTGAGCCGACCTATGCTACGCGCTTCCGTCATCGTCTTTCCCGGCTCCAACTGCGACCGCGACGTGAAGGTCGCGCTGGAGAGCATCACCGGCTTTCCGGTGAATATGGTCTGGCATGGCGACGCCTCGGTGCCGGCTTCCGACCTCATCGTGCTGCCCGGCGGCTTTTCCTACGGCGATTACCTGCGCTGCGGCGCGATGGCGGCGCACTCGCCGATCATGCGCGACGTGATCGCCAAGGCGAAGGCGGGCACGCCGGTGCTCGGCATCTGCAACGGCTTCCAGGTGCTGTGCGAGTCCGGTCTGCTGCCGGGTGTGCTGATGCGCAACGCCTCGCTGAAGTTCGTCTGCCGCGACGTCTTCCTGCGCGTCGACAACGACAAGACCTTCTTCACCAAGTGCTACCGCAAGGACCAAGTCATCCGCATTCCGATCGCGCACGCGGAGGGCAACTACTTCGCCGACGAGGAAACGCTCGACCGCCTGGAAGGCGAGGGTCGCGTGGTCTTCCGCTACGCCACCGAAGCGGGCGAGCCGACGCCGGAGGCGAACCCGAACGGCGCACGCCGCAACATTGCCGGCATCGCCGATCCGACGGGACGCATCGTCGGCCTGATGCCGCATCCGGAGCGCCTGTTCGAGCTGGCGCTCGGCGGCGCCGACGGCCGGCGGATGTTCGAAAGCGCGCTGCTCAGCGCCGTAGAACCGATGGTCTAGGCCTCCGAGACCAAGCCCCACAACATTTGCTGCGCCGCTCGCGATGGGCATCGACTGGTGCGGCGATGCCACACAGGCGTCGTTAGCGCCCCCCACGTGCACGCGGAAATTGCACGAATCGTCGTTTGCGTGTCTTAACGTTGTTCATCGCCCAGTTGTTTGCGGCCCGAGCATTAGTCTGCCGCGAACCGCTCCCCCAAGAGCACATCGGCTCCCAGCCATCAGTTGCGTGCCTTCCGCTGCGTGTCGTTCGACCCATCGACCAACACCAGGAGACGTGCCATGCCCGCTCGATCGAAGCCCATGACTCGCTACGTGCTCGCAGGCTTCGCAGCCATGTGCACAAGTTTGGTCGCTACCTCTGCGCGGGCGGAGTCCTTAGGATGCGGGTATGTCAATAGCGGCTTTTACGACGGCACCTACGTCGCTCTAAACGGGAGACTGATACCGAACTTCGATATCGGCGACCGAATAACCATCACGGTGGCCTCCATCACGGGTGGCACGTTCACTATGAAGAACAGCGCCAGTGCAGTGCGCCTGACCTGGACCGCACCTGGCACCCAGACCTACACCGTTGCGAACGCCGCCGACGCGACAAGCCTGCTCTTGGCCAATGACACGAACCCTTCGAGCACGGTCGTTTCGGCGTCATCGTGCACCCCGAACCCGGGGCCAGCACCATCCGACGGGGACCGCTCCGGGGCTGTAACGAAGGGCTTCCTCCAGAGCCGTGTGAACGGCATCCTGCTCAACGACCCTGGCGCAACGAGCCTCCTCAATCGTCCGCAGATGTCAGGCCCGCAGCAATACGCCGGTGCTGGCGCCGCACCGATGAGCGTGGCGAGTAACGCTGCCGCCTTCGGCGCTGCCATGGGCTTGGGAGCCGGTCACTCCGATGACGCGGCCGTTTCAGCCGCGGGCGGCAAGACCATCCAGTTCGCGCAGTCTCTATCTCAGTTGCGTCGCCAAGCGGCACAGGCGCAGATGCAGAAGGACCGCATGTCCCTCGGTGCCGGCGACGGGGGCACCCTACCGCTCGCCTACGAGACTGCCTCGCCCTGGGATATCTGGGTTGAAGGCCGCTACTCAGCCTTCGACGACGACGGCGGCACGATTCACAACAAGGGGCATGTAGGCGTGCTGTATGTCGGCGGCGACTATCGCGTTGCCGAGAACATGATCGTCGGCGTGCTGGCGCAGTTCGATTGGGCAAAAGACGAATCCGGCGCTCTCGCCTCGAAGGTCACCGGCAACGGGTGGATGGTCGGTCCTTACCTCTCTGCCCGCGTGCACGAAAACGTCTATCTTGATGTGCGCGCGGCCTGGGGCAGGTCCTCCAACGACCTTACTCTCGGAGCTACCAGCGGCGACTTCGATACATCGCGCTGGCTAGTCAAAGGCACTCTCGCCGGCAATTGGATGCACGACGCGTGGCGCATCACTCCATCGGCCGACCTCGCCTACATCAAGGAGAGCGCCGATGCCTTCACCAACTCCGCCGGCAATTTCGTCACCGCCCAGACGGCGTCGCTCGGTCGGTTACAGTTCGGCCCGGAGATCGGCTACCGCTTCGCTCACACCGCCGACACGTTCATCGAGCCGTTCGCCGCCATCAAGGGCGTGTGGGACTTCAACAATCCGAACGTCGCCATCATCGATGGATATGTCGTTGGTCCCGGCGACTTCTGGGGCCGGCTGCAAGGTGGCCTCAACGTCGTGACGACGACCGGGTGGAATATCCGCGGCCTCGCTTCGTGGGACGGCCTCGGAGCCGATGACTACAATGGCTACACCCTGCAGGGCACAATCAACGTCCCGCTCAACTGAGCCAACGCAGGTCAAAGCCGAAGGTCAAAAAAAACGCGCCGGGCCGGATGGCCCGACGCGCCCTCGCCGCCGCATGCAGGCAGCGGCTCTCTACCCGCTGCGTTAGCGTGTAACACTCCTGTAGGCGGTCTGCTGCAGTGTATCGACCGACATGGCCGAGGCACCCGGTGCGCAGCTGAACTGCAGCTCCTTGCCCTCGCCCGTGTCGAAGCGTGCGTGCGTGCCGGCGGCAACGGTCGCGCGGAAGCGCGCCGGCGTATTGACTACAATCTCCTCGCCCGGCTCCTCGCCGACGACCAGCGTCAGCTCGCAGACGTTGGCGTCGCTGACGAAATAGCCGACCGCGTGCTTCGATCCGACGTGTACGCTGATACCGTGCAGGGGCTTGAAGGTCACTGTGGACTGCGACATGGCACTTGTGGCCCCGATGGACGCAAACCCGGCAAGCATGGCGGCACCGATGGCGCCCTTGAGATATCCGGTCATGCTTCAGCTCCTTCTGCTGTAAGAATGAGTTGCGGCCGGCAAACAACCTCGAGGGGAGCACTGCAGCCGGCGACGCGAGCAAAGTTAAGACGCGGATTCCGCGAACAAAATCCACAATGCTGCATCGCAGCGATAACCTTTGTGCAGCGCGCAACTGTCGCGGGTAGGCCGCCGCTCCCACCCAGGTGGGTAGCTCGTCCGACACACCCGGCTTCTATGTCCAGATCGACTTATGCAGGCGCGGCAGCTGTTTGCGTGCGTGGTTATGCCAATGTGACAGTCGCATGCTGCGCATCAGCGCACCCGGCACGGCGCGGCGCGCTTGACCGCCGTCAATGCCGGGCAGATATGCCGAATGCGCGTGGCGGGCAGTGTCGCAAACGTCTTCGCACCGCGCGACAAGGTTGAAGCTCATCGCTATAAGCGCAGGCGATCCTCTCAGAATCGCAGCGAGACAGAAGCAGCGCGCATGGACGCCAAAGCCGAGAAGAGTTTCGAGATCACGCCGGAGATCGTCGCCGAGCACGGACTGAGCCCCGGCGAGTACCAGCGTCTTTTGAAGATCCTCGGCCGCGAGCCGAGCTTCACCGAGCTGGGCATCTTTTCCGTCATGTGGTCTGAGCACTGCTCGTACAAATCCTCGCGCGTGTGGCTGAAGACGCTGCCGACCACCGGCAAGCAGGTGATCCAGGGCCCGGGCGAGAATGCCGGCGTTGTCGACCTCGGCGATGGCGATGCGGTGGTCTTCAAGATGGAGAGCCACAACCACCCGAGCTACATCGAGCCCTACCAGGGCGCGGCCACGGGCGTTGGCGGCATCATGCGCGACGTGTTCACGATGGGCGCGCGGCCCGTCGCCAACCTCAACGCGCTGCGCTTTGGCGCGCCCGAGCACCCGAAGACACGCCATCTCGTCGATGGCGTCGTGGCCGGCATCGGCGGCTATGGCAACTGCGTCGGCGTGCCGACGGTGGGCGGCGAGACGAATTTCGACAAAGGCTACAACAACAACATCCTCGTCAACGCCATGTGCGCGGGCCTCGCGCGCACTGACAAGATCTTCTACTCGGCCGCCAAGGGCGTCGGCCTGCCGGTGATCTATGTCGGCTCCAAGACGGGCCGCGACGGCATCCACGGCGCCACGATGGCGTCGGCCGAGTTCGACGACAAGTCCGAGGAGAAGCGCCCGACGGTGCAGGTCGGCGACCCGTTCACCGAGAAGCTGCTGATCGAAGCGTGCCTGGAGCTGATGGCCAAGGACGTCATCATCGCCATCCAGGATATGGGCGCTGCCGGGCTCACCTCGTCGTCGTGCGAGATGGCCGACAAGGGCGGCGTCGGCATAACGCTCAACCTCGACCACGTGCCCCAGCGCGAAGCGGCAATGACGGCGTACGAGATGATGCTGTCGGAGAGCCAGGAGCGCATGCTGATCGTGCTGAAGCCGGGCTCGGAGGCCGAGGCGGAGGCCATCTTCAAGAAGTGGGGCCTCGACTTCGCGGTCGTCGGCGAGACGACCGACACCGGGCGCATGATCGTCACCCATCATGGCAAGGTCGAAGCCGACATCCCGGTGCCGACGCTCGCCAACTCAGCCCCCGTTTACGAGCGGCCCTGGTTCCCGACAACCGCGCCCAAGATCATTCTTCCCGAATGGGTCCCGGCGCCCAATGCCATGCTCGAAACCCTGAAGACGATGATGGCGAGCCCGGCCCTCGCCTCGCGCCGCTGGATCTGGGAGCAGTACGACCACATGGTCATGGGCGACACGGTGCAGCGGCCGGGCGGCGATGCCGCCGTCGTGCGCGTGCACGGCACCCAGAAAGGCCTCGCCCTGGCCTGCGATGTCACGCCCCGCTATGTCGCCGCCGACCCGGCCATGGGCACCAAACAGGCCGTCGTCGAAACCTGGCGCAACCTCACCGCGGTCGGCGCCGACCCGCTGGCCATCACCGACAACATGAATTTCGCCAACCCTGAGCGCCCGGAAGTGATGGGGCAGTTCGTCGGCTCGGTGAAAGGCATGGCGGAAGCGTGCCGCGTGCTCGACTATCCCGTCGTTTCCGGCAACGTCTCGCTCTATAACGAGACCAACGGCGTCGGCATCCCGCCCACCCCGGCCATAGGCGGCGTCGGCCTCATCCCTGACGTCGCGCACATGGCGGACATCAAGCTGAAGCGCGAGAACGACCTTCTCATCCTCGTCGGGCGCGAGGCAGGGCACCTCGGGCAATCGCTCTATCAGGAGCACGCGACCGGCAAGCTCGAGGGCGCTCCGCCTCCGGTCGACCTTGCCGACGAAATCAAGGCCGGCCGCCTAGTGCGCACGCTGATCCGCGAAGGCAAGGTATCGGCGGTACACGATGTGTCGGACGGCGGGCTGATCGTTGCTATCGCTGAGATGGCTCTATCGGGCGGCATGGGCGCGGAGCTGTTCCCTTACGAGGGGCGCCTGCCGGCCTACGCGATATGGTTCGGTGAGGACCAGGGCCGCTATGTGCTTTCGGTCGATCCGATGTTGGCCGAGGAAGTGCTGGAGCGAGCGCGGCTGCTGGCGCTGCCGGCGCGCATCGTGGCGCGCACGGGCGGCGATGCCATCGGCCTCAAGGGTGAGAGCGCGCTGCCGCTGGCCGAATTACGCGCGGCCAACGAAGCCTGGCTCCCGCAATACATGGCCGGCCCGCACTGACGTTCCCTGCTTGTTCTTGACGCTAGGTGGTTTCGCTGACGTCCGGCGTTGCTAACGCATACGTGCTCGGTTGAGCCGGACCGAGCGGCGGCTGGAACTGAACGACTGATCGGCCGCAGCTGTCCGCGTTGGTGCACACCGCAAATCGGCTTATGCTCGCCGCTTGGTGCAATTTTCTTGGAGATGTGCGCATGGCCATGGACGCCGGCGAGATCGAGCGGCTGATCAAGGCCCGCTTTCCCGATGCGCAGGTCGAGATCCGCGACCTGGCCGGGGACGGCGATCACTACGCCGCCCACGTCGTCACGGCCGAATTCAGCGGCAAGACACGCGTCCAGCAGCACCAGATGGTCTACGAGGCCCTTGGCGGCCGCATGGGCGGGGTTCTACACGCCCTGGCGTTGACGACCGCCGCGCCTTGATGTTGGGCGACGCGAGGCCGGCAAGCTATGCGTGCCGCATCGCTGAGTAAGCTGACGGCCGGCGCTCGCACCGGGCGACTTAGGCCCTCCGCCTGCGGCGGCGTTAAGCGGGCTGGCGAAGGAAGGTTAGTGCCCCACACCGCCTGGAAGTTGACTTCCCGGCGCCAATCCACACATTGCGGCTTGAGGAACGGCGCGAAGAAGCGCGCCAGGACCAACCGCTTTCGAAGGACCCGACATGAGCACTCCCGAGCAGGACGTCCAGGACTGGATCCGCAAGACCGTCGCCAGCAATGACGTGGTCTTGTTCATGAAGGGCCGCAAGAACATGCCCCAGTGCGGGTTCTCGGCGCAGGTCGACCACATCCTGCGCGCCCTCGGCGTCGACTTCAAAGATATCAATGTGCTCGACGACCTGTCGATCCGCGAGGGCATCAAGGCCTACTCCAACTGGCCGACCATCCCGCAGCTCTACATCAAAGGCGAGTTCGTCGGCGGCTGCGACATCATCCGCGAGATGCTGGAGGCGGGCGAGCTGACGGCGATGTTCGATGCAAAGGGCATCGCCTACGACAAGTCGCAGCTCATCGCCTGATTACCGAAAGGCCCGAAGCTGAATCGAGAGCGCGCGAGGCTGGATCTGCCTTGCGGATGATCGCCCGCGCGCAAGCATGTCGCTGCGCCAATCGCCTGGGTCGGCGATCCGGGCATCGATCATCTCACCAAGCTCATCAGCTTTGGCCATTGACGGTCCCCTTGCTTCCGCTTTCATAGCGCACACCATGAAGAGAGCATTGGCGATCAGGTGATCGCCAGACTCGATATCAGTCCTCCGGACAGGCAGGGATACAAGGCGATGCTGCGGATTTATGGCCACCCGCTCGCGTCCTTTTACTGGAAGGCATTGATCGCCCTTTACGAGCGCGATCTGCCCTTCGAATTTCTCATGGTCGACGGCGAGCACCCCGAGAATGTCGAGGCCGTTCGCCGGCTCGCGCCAACCGGGCAATTCCCCGTGCTGGTCGACGGCGATCGGTCGGTTATCGAATCCGCGGCGATCATCGAATACCTCGATCTCAATCACGGGACCGCGCCGCCCATGGTTCCCGCCGACCGGCAGGCCGCCATCGAGGCACGGCAGATGGACGGCATCTTCGACGATTACGTTTCGGCCCCGCTGACGCGCCTCGTCCTCAACGCCATCCGCGAGCCCGACAAGCGCGACCCGCAAGCCGACGCGGAGGCACAGGCGATGGTCGATTTGAGCTACGCCTGGCTCGACCGCTGGATGGCAGGCCGGACGTGGGCGGCGAACGAAACCTTCGGCATCGCCGACTGCTCGGCCGGCCCGGCGCTGTTCTATGCCCATTGGGGCTATCCGATCCCGGATGCCCTCACCGCGCTGCGCGACTACCGCGCGCGGCTGCTCGCCCGCCCTTCGATAGCCCGCGTCATCGACGAGGCACGGCCTTGGCGAAACCTCTTCCCGCTCCGGGACCGCGGCACCCCGGACTGACGCAACGGCCCTAGTTTTGCCGCCTGCGCCTCTTTCAGTGACGCATGGGCTGAGCGCCGCTACCATGGCGCGCAAAGCCTGCTGTTCGGGATGAGTGCAATGCCTATGCGGCTCGGTGGCCGACGTTTCCTGCTGAGCCTCGCGATCATCGGCGCCGCGGTATTCCTGGCGCTCGGCATCAGCCTGCCCATCCTCAAGCTGACGAAGTTCATGTTCTGGAGCAGCGAATATTCGCTGCTCTCCACCGTCGGCGTGCTGCTGAAGCAGGGGCAGACGTTTCTCGGTGTCGTCGTCTTCGTGTTCTCGATCCTCTTTCCGATCGTGAAGCTGCTTTACCTGTTGCTCGTCTCGACCTTGCCGGCGGCCGAGCTGCGGCGTCATTCAAAGCGCCTCAAGGCCATCGAATGGATCGGCAAATGGTCGATGCACGACGTGCTCGTGCTGGCGCTGACCATTTTCTTCCTCAAGAGCCAGGGCGTTTACGACGCGGCCAGCCTGCCGGCGGTGTATTTCTTTACGGCCGCGGTCGGACTGATGATCCTGTCGTACGCTTGGCTGAAGACCGACGTCAGCTACGCGACCGAACCGCCAGCGGAGCTGGCCGTGCCGCGCCAGCTGTCGATCATCCGCAACTTCTTTCTGAGCTTCCTGATCATCCTGGCGACGGTGTTCTTCGCTCTCGGCGTGATCCTGCCGGTGATCCGCTTCACCACGGTCTACGTGTGGACCAATGAGCACTCGATCGCGACGATCATCTGGGCGCTGTACGAAAACAACGAGTTCTTTCTCTGCGCCGTCGTGTTCGCGGTATCGATCTTCTTCCCGTTTCTAAAGCTGTTCTACCTGCTGACGCTGGTGACATCGCCCGATCTGTCCCCCGAGTTCCGCCGCCGCTCGGTCTCGACCATGGAGTGGCTGGGACGCTACTCGATGACCGACGTGATGGTGCTCGCGCTGATGATCTTCTACGTCAACTCTTCGGGCTACACGGAAGCCGTGGTGATGCCCGGCGTCTACTTCTTCGCGGCGTCGGCCATCATCACCATGCTCGCCTACGGCTGGGCCAACACCGTGCCGCCGCGCCCCGTGGAGAAGAACCCCGCTGCGGCAGCTGACGTCCCGGCAGGCCCCCATCCCGGACAGGTGGTGACCTTGCCGACCAATCCGGGGCGCCGACACCGGCCCGAAGCGCAAGGCCCGCTGTTTGCCGATTCGGTCCCCGATACCGGGCCCGTGTAGTTTTCGCCCGCGTGGTGAGCCGGGTGGGGTAGACTGTGATTCCGGCGCCGCCCGCGCCTCCCCCCTCCGCTGGGAAAGCACATGACATGCAGGGCTGCTGCGCACCGAGCCAACCTATTCGAGCTACGGCATAAGGAGGGATTGCACGACCTGCTCGTCATAGGAGGTTCACGCCGTGCAACTTTCTGCACCCATCTACCGTCTGAAGCGCAAGGCGCGCCAACTGGCGCGCGATGCGAATATTCCCCTGCACACAGCGCTAAACCGCGTGGCCAGCGAGGAGGGGTTCGGGAGCTGGAGCCTGCTCGCCGCCAAAGCCGCTGGGCGGAGCCCTGCGGAGAAACTGTTTCCACTCCTCTCGGCCGGCGATCTGCTGCTCGTCGGGGCTCGGCCAGGCCAGGGGAAGACGCTGTTGAGCCTAGAGCTGGCTGCCGAAGCGATGAGGGCCGGCCGGCAAAGTTTCTTCTTCACGCTGGAATATACCGAGCGGCAGGCCCGCGAGTGTCTGCCCTCGGTCGGCACCGTGCGCGAGGGGATCGGGCAGCTCTTCGCCGTCGACTGCTCCGAGGAGATATGTGCTACCTACATCATCGAGCGGCTGGCAGACGCGGCGCCGGGCACGCTGGTGGTAATCGATTATCTGCAGCTCCTCGACCAGAGGCGCGATAACCCCGCTCTGATGGTGCAGGTAAGGGCGCTGCGGACCTTCGCTCAGCAGCGCAAACTGATCCTCGTATTCATCTCGCAGATCGACAGGGCCTACGACGCCACAAACAAGCCCTGCCCGGATCTTGCGGACGTGCGGATGCCCAATCCGCTGGATCTGTCCCTGTTCTCCAAGACCTGCTTCCTCAACGAGGGGCACATGGTCTTCGGGACGGCCTGAGAAAAGCAAAAGGCCCCCGGATCACGGGGGCCTTCGCAAACTGGACTGGAGCCGGCGAGTGATTAGCGCGAGTAGAACTCGACGACTAGGTTCGGCTCCATGTGCACCGGATAGGGGACGTCGGACAGCGCCGGCACGCGCAGGAACTTGGCGGTCATCTTGCCGTGATCGGCCTCGACGTAGTCGGGCACGTCGCGCTCGGGGCTCTTGATGGCTTCGAGTACCAGCGGCAGCTGGCGCGACTTCTCACGCACCTCGATGACGTCACCGACCCGGAGGCGATAGCTCGGGATCGTCACGCGGCGGCCGTTGACCATCACGTGGCCGTGGCTGACGAACTGGCGGGCGGCGAATACCGTCGGCACGAACTTGGCGCGATAGATGACGGCATCCAGGCGCCGCTCGAGCAGGCCGATGACGTGCTCGGAAGTCGAGCCCTTGAGGCGCGAAGCCTCGACGTAAATGCGGTGGAACTGGCGCTCATTGAGGTTGGCGTAATACCCCTTGAGCTTCTGCTTCGCCTTGAGCTGCTGACCGTAGTCGGACAGCTTCTGCATGCGGCGCTCACCGTGCTGGCCGGGGCGCGATTCGCGGCGATTGATGGGGCTCTTCGGGCGGCCCCAGATGTTCTCGCCGAGGCGACGGTCGATCTTGTGCTTGGCGCGGATGCGCTTGGTCATGTTAACAGCACTCCAAAGGCTGAGTTGTATTTGGAGCGCCCCCTCCTCTGCCTTGCGAGAGCCGAAGCCCTCGGGGCCGACAGGCAGAGCCAAGAAGTAGGCCATGCCGCGGGTGCGCAAGCAAAAACGGGCCACTCGCGCGGCCCGGATTGCGACGGGTTGATACCCGTCTCGGCTGGCGCCGTCAACCGCAGAAGCGGCCCGGCGCCAAATTCGTCAGTTCTGCTTCGGAATCGTGCTGGTGTTCGAAGGCGCAACGTCGGCGCCAGCCGTGGAAGCAGTAAGGGACGGTCCGGACTTGACGTAGGCCGCGATCATCTCCTTAACCTTCTCCTTCTGTTCGGCCGAGCAGGTCTGAGTGTTCTTCTGGTTTTCCTCGGCTACCACCACTTCCTTGGCGCCCTCGGTACCCTTCTCGACCAGCTTGATGCGACCCGTCAGCAGCATGACCACGGTCAGGTGCAACTGGTTAATGTAGACGATCTGTTGCGGCGACCACTTCTTGCTCTGCAGTTGGCGGCGCATCAGCGAGTTGTGATTGTCGCCCTGCTCCTGGGCCAGCTCGCAAACCTGGGCGTGCGCCGACAGCCGGCCGACGCGAATGACGTCGCGCGCGACATCGAGAGGAACCATGACTTCATCGCGCTTCGTCTTGTCGATGAGAATGGTCTCGCCGTTGGGCTTGGTGAAGGCTTCCGGCGTCAGTGTCCACGCATATTCCATGAAGGTGCGCGCGGCTTTCTCACTGAGCTCCTGCGCATTAGCCGGCGCTGCTGCGATGATCGCGGAAACGATCGCAACGCACGCCAAGTACCTCCCCGCAAATTTCATAATCCGCATCTCCTGAAGAGCCGCCCTGTTATATTGTTACCGTTGCCTCGCTCCGCCGTCGTCCCAAGCTCGGCGGTCGGGCAATCTTGCCGTCGCGAGCGGCATCGCTCGGCTTCAAACTTGGCCACATAATGGCGGCTAACTTGGTGGCTTGCGGGCATGTCCCTTGCCTTTGGCCAGCGTTGCAACAATACCACGGAGCGTGCGTACTTCCTGATCCGTGGCCCCCATGCGCGAGAACATGGTGCGCAGATTTCTCACCACCGTCGCACGCTTGTGCGGCGGATTGAAGAACCCCAGACGTTCGAGTTCCGCCTCCAAATGCTGGAAAAACCCCACCAACTCCTCCTTGGTGGCCAGCCGGTCGGCTCCCATGTTGAGACCGGTCTCGATCGGCTTCTCGTAGGTGGTCACGCGCCCGAGGCTCCGCCCCTCGTTGGCACGCATCCACTCGTAGCCGAGAATCAACACCGCCTGGGCGAGGTTGAGAGAAGCGAAACGAGAATTTACCGGAATCATAATCAGGGCGTCGGCGTTAGCCACTTCGAGCGTTTCCAGGCCCGATCGCTCGCGTCCGAAGAGGATGGCGCAGCGCTCACCGCGGTTAATTCGCCGGCGCATTTCGGCGACCGCGTCGAGCGGGGTTAGCACGGGCTTGCGCAGGTCGCGCTGGCGGGCGGTCGTGGCCGCCACCCAGTTGCAATCCCCGATCGCCGCCTCGAGCGTGGGGAAGGCCACTGCATCATCGACGACGTAATTGGCTCCCGAAGCCGCGATGCGGGCCTTTTCATTGGGCCAGCCGTCGCGCGGGGCGATGAGGCGCAGTTCGTCGAGACCGAAATTGGCCATGGCACGCGCCACCATGCCGATATTGTCGGCGAGCTGCGGTTCCATCAGTAGGACCGCCGGCGTCTCTCCCTCGCCGGCGAACGATGATCCCGCAACATTGGCGCGCCGGATACCGTGGCGCAGCTTGCGCAGCACGCGCCGCGCCCAGAACCAGAGATCATCGCCCTTCCAGTCTTTGGCCAGGGCCTCCAGGTTGTCGACTTGCAGATCCGACTGCCCCTCACCGCGGATGCGCACGCTGCCGTCGCCGACGACGATCTCGCGGAAGGTGCGGACATAGGTGTCGAGGCTGGTGATGCCGTCGGCCTCGTTGCGCTTCGAGCAGCCCGGACACGTCGCGGCGGCGGCCACGCAGCGTTCCTCGGCGCAGTAGGTCAGCAGCGGCTCCAGGCTCTCCTTGTCGAGGCCGGCGATGGCTAATTCGCCGATGGCGACGTCTATGGTCCGGTCGTGACAGGCGCGCACGACATCGCCGAGCGGCGTCTCAGTGCCCGAGATGACCGGCACGCGCCGCCGTGCGGCATCTGATCCTATGCTGACGGGGGATTCCAACGCTCCGACCTTTGCTATCTTGTTGCGGCGCAACACCCTGGTATGGTGCCGGGGAACCCACAAGTCCGCGCCCCTTTGTTGAGGCCTAAATGCAAAAGATCAAGGTGACCGGAACCGTCGTCGAGCTCGACGGCGACGAGATGACCCGCATCATCTGGAAGCTCATTAAAGACAAGCTCATCCATCCCTACGTCGATGTGCCGCTCGAGTACTACGACCTCTCGGTTCAAAACCGCGACGCGACCAATGACCAAGTCACCATAGATGCGGCCAACGCCATCAAGAAGCACGGGGTTGGCGTCAAGTGCGCGACCATCACCCCCGATGAGGCGCGCGTCAAAGAATTCAATCTCAAGGAGATGTGGAAGAGCCCCAACGGGACCATCCGCAACATTCTCGGGGGAGTCATCTTCCGCGAGCCGATCATCTGCCGCAACGTCCCGCGCCTCGTCCCCGGCTGGACGCAGCCGATCATCATCGGCCGCCACGCCTACGGAGACCAGTACCGCGCCACCGACTTCCGCTTTCCCGGCAAGGGCACGCTGACGATCAAGTTCGTCGGTGAGGACGGCGAGACCTTCGAGCGTGAAGTGTTCAAGTCGCCGGGCTCGGGTGTCGCCATGGCGATGTACAATCTCGACGATTCCATCCGCGAGTTCGCGCGCGCGACTTTCAACTACGCGCTGAACCGCAACTATCCCGCTTACCTGTCGACCAAGAACACGATCCTCAAGGCCTACGACGGCCGCTTCAAGGACCTGTTCCAGGAAGTATTCGACGCCGAGTTCAAGGACGAGTTCGCCAAGCGCAAGCTCTGGTACGAGCATCGCCTGATCGACGACATGGTCGCCTCGGCACTGAAGTGGTCCGGAGGCTACGTGTGGGCGTGCAAGAACTACGACGGCGACGTGCAGTCCGACATCGTCGCGCAAGGGTTCGGGTCGCTCGGCCTGATGACCAGCGTGCTAATGACGCCCGACGGCAAGACGGTCGAGGCGGAAGCGGCGCACGGCACCGTCACGCGCCATTACCGCGAGCACGAAAAGGGCAAAGAGACATCGACGAACTCGATCGCCTCCATCTTCGCCTGGACGCGCGCACTCGCCCATCGCGCCAAGCTGGACGACAATCAGGCGCTGGCCGACTTCGCCGGCGCGCTGGAGCGCGTGTGCATCCGCACGGTCGAGGCCGGCTACATGACCAAGGACCTCGCGCTGCTCGTTGGCGACGAGCAGACCTGGCTGTCAACCACCGGCTTCCTCGACAAGATCGATGAGAACCTGCAAGCCGAAATGAGCAAGGCGGCCGCCTAAGCCAAGCCTGGCGGCGGCCACGCAACCGCCGTCAGCTCTTTTCGATCTAGTTGGTCAGCAGGAACACCGCGCCGAACAGCGTCGCCGCGACGGCCAGCCCGACCGGTATGATCGCCACCTCGAACCACGCCTGACGCGCGGGCATTGCACCGGTGAACGTCTGGAACGGCGCGGCCATGAACTGTTTCATGGAGGTCTGCCGGTCGTGCGTTCGCCCGAAGGCCGTATGATGGATCGCCAGCGGAATGGCAAAGAACACAACACCCAGAACTCCTGCCATGCCCAAATCGAGATCGGTTCCGTCCGGCGCGCCGAAGGCGATCCAGGCGATGGCGAACATCCATGCGAATGCACCGATAATGGTCATGTATACGGCGGCAGGCAGCTCGTAGCCGGGCATATGCAGAGCAGCGCGGCCCGGCTGCGATGAAGGCGCAGCCGGCGAAGCCTTCGCGGCTGGCGGGTTGGGTTTGGACATGGCCAGGATCTCCTGCTCTTGCCTGATCCGGTCCCCCGGCAACCGAGCGCTGCCATCACTAATCTGGGAACCTGGTAGGCCGCCCGAAACCCCTGCCGGAAGCATGTGGTCTTTGGCCGCTGCGGGATGGGCGCCAGCCACGGCGCCTAAAAGCCGCGCTCCGCCGGTATTTCGTTCGCCGCAGAGTAAATGGTCGCGCCTTCGTGCCACGCGTCTGCCGCTTTGCGCACTTCTGGTGGCCCCGCCGAAGCCGCCAAGAAGTCGATATGAAGAAAAAACTTCGCTATTTGGTCCTTGCCGTGCTGGTGTTCGCCACGTTCGCCTGGGTGAACAACACGGACCTCTTCATGGACGTGGCGGACGAGCATCGTCCGCTCCTCCTGGCGCACCGCGGGCTGGCGCAGACCTTCACGCGCGAAGGCCTCACCAACGAGACCTGCACGGCGACCCGCATCTTCGAGCCCGAGCACCGCTTCCTCGAGAACACCCTGCCCTCGATGGCCGCTGCGTTCGCAGCCGGCGCCGATATCGTCGAACTCGATATTCACCCCACGACCGACGGAGAGTTCGCCGTCTTTCACGACTGGACCCTCGACTGCCGGACGGAGGGCAAAGGGGTCACGCGCGAACACGCCATGGCAGACCTGAAGCGGCTCGATGTGGGCTACGGCTATACCGCCGACGATGGGCACACGTTTCCATTTCGCGGCAGGGGCGTCGGCATGATGCCCACGCTCGAGGAGACGCTGAACGCTTTCCCCGACGAGAGCTTCCTCATCAACGTCAAAAGCAACGATGCATCCGAAGGCGACATGCTGGCGTCCTTCCTCGCCCGGCTGCCCGCCGAGCGTAGAGCGCGCGTCATGGTCTACGGCGGCACGCCGCCCGTGGAGCGCGTGCGCCAAAAGCTGCCCGACGTTCCGATCGGCTCGCAGAAGTCCATAAAGCGATGCCTCATCAGCTATGCGCTCGTCGGCTGGAGCGGACGCGTCCCCGACAGTTGCCGCAAGGGGATCATGCTCGTGCCGCTCAACATCGCCCCGTGGATGTGGGGTTGGCCGCACAAGTTCATGCGCCGCATGCACAAGGCCGGCGTGCGCGTATTCGTTCTTGGACCTTACGATGGGAGTTCCGGCACTCCCGGGGTCGACGATCTGAGCCAATTCGCCCGCCTGCCGAAAGGCTATTCGGGCGGAGTGTGGACCAATCGCATCGACCGCATTGGCGCCGCAGTCCGTGGTGGGAGACTGGCGCCGTGAACACGCCGCATCAGGTCGGCTTTGCTTGGCTGGCGCGCAGCCCGCGCGTCGGCCGGCCGGCGGCTCCCTGCAGCTGCTCGCGGAATTCATCACGCTTCTCGTGGATGGAAGCGATGACGGGACCGGTGGGCACGCCGAGCCCCACGAGCGCCGCCTCCGAAAGCTGAAGGCTCGCCTCGATCGTCTCGGGCACCGCGTCGGTCACCTCCTGCCGGTAGAGTTCGCGTGCGTGCTCGGCGTCTCGCGCGCGCGCGATGATCAGAAGGTCGTCGCGCGAGCCGCGTACGGCGGCCACGATGTCCCCCACGGCGGAGGGCTTGTTGATGGTGATCACGACACCTTTGGCGCCGTCGATGCCGCACGCCTTGAGAAAAAGCCGATTGGCCGCGTCGCCGAAGTACACCGGCAACCCTTCGGCGCGGCACCTTGTGACGGCAGCGGGATCCTTCTCGACAATGATGTGCCTGACGGCATGCCGGTGCAGCATATCCGAGACGAGCCGCCCGACGCGTCCGCACCCGACGACGATTGCATCGATCTGATCTTGTGGCGGCGCCGCGGTGATAGACGGATCGAGCGTCTGTTTGCCCGTCAGGCGCCTCGAGAGAACGCGGCCGAGATAGTCGAGCAGCGGAAGCAGGGCCATCGAGAACGACGTGATGGCCAGAACCACTCCCCCGCGATCGGGCGCGACGATGTCGGCCGCGAGGGCGAGACCGATCACGATGAAGGCGAACTCGCCACCGGGACCAAGCAGTAAAGCCGTCTCGATAGTCGAGGGCCAAGGCGTCTTGAAAAGTCGCAACAAGCAGACGACGACAGCGGCCTTGATGACGATCAACCCTGCCACGCCCAGTAGGATGGTTACTGGATTGAAGAGGAGCGTCGATAGCCTGAGGCTCATGCCGACGGAAAAGAAGAAGACGCCGAGCAGCAATCCTTTGAACGGCTCGATGGTCGCCTCGATCGCCCGGCGGTACTCGGTCTCCGACAACAGCAGTCCGGCAATGAAGGCGCCGAGAGCCATGGATAGCCCTGCCGACGCCGTGACGAGACCGCTGCCCATCACCACGAACAGTGCGGCGGCAACGAACAGCTCGGTGGAGTCGGCGGATGCAACGAGACGAAAGAACGGCCGCAGCAGCGTCATGCCGACGAGCGAAATCAGGCCGATGACCAGCACCGCCTGCCCGAACGCCTGTGCGACGCCAGTAACGAGGTTGGGATGTTCAGGCCCGAGGATCGACACCAGGAACAACAGCGGCACGACGGCGAGGTCCTGCAGCAGCAGGATGGCGAAGGAGGTGCGCCCGGTGGTCGTGGTGAGCCGCCCGCTGCGCGACAGGATCTCGATGACGATAGCCGTCGACGACAGCGCCAGCGAAAATCCGATGATCACCGCCGCGCCCGGCCGGGCGCCCAGCAACGCGGCGATCGAACCGAGGATTACCGCCGAGATCGCCACCTGCGCGGTGCCGAGGCCGAACACCAGCCGGCGCATGATCAGAAGCCGCTTGAACGACAGTTCCAGACCGATGATGAACAGGAGGAAGACGACGCCGAGGTCGGCGACGGCACCCAGTCCGCGCTCTTCCGACACCGTGATCCATTGCAGCGCCGGCAGGTAGCCTTTCAGCGCGCGCAGCCCGTGCGGGCCAAGGATGGCGCCGGCAATCAGGAAGCCGAGGATCGGACTGAGCTTAAAACGCTGGCCGAGCGGAACGAGCACGGCGGCCGTAGCGAGGACGATCATCGCTTCGCGGTAGACTGTAAAGTCGGTGCCTTCCGCTACCATCGCGATGCCCGCCCCTTTCCGAGGTGGAGACCTAACCGCAGAGCCCTCAGGCGGCGTTGAGCCTCGCCTCGATGGCTTCTAGCGCTTCATCCGCCTTGGAGCCGTCGGGTCCGCCGGCCTGCGCCATGTCCGGACGACCGCCGCCCCCCTTGCCGCCTGCCGCTTCGGAACCAGCGCGCACCAGGTCGACGGCGTTGACCTTGTCGGCAAGGTCGCTCGTCACGGCGACGACGATGCCGAGCTTGCCGTCGGCCGAATTGTTGGCGATGGCGACGATGCCGGAGCCGAGCTTGGCGCGGCCGTCATCGGCCATCGCCTTGAGATCTTTCATCTCCACGCCGGCAACCGACAGCTTGAGGAACTTGCGGCCGCCGATCTCCTTGATCGCGGGCCCGCTGTCCTTGCCGCCGCCGCTCATGGCGAGCTGCTTCTTGGCCTCGGCCAGCTGACGCTCGAGCTGCTTGCGCTCCTCGACCAGAGCTTTGACGCGCTCGGCGGCATCCTCGGGTCGCACGTGCAGCGCGGACGCGATGTCTTTGATGCGCGCCTCTTGCTCGCCGAGATAGGTGCGGGCCGCATCGGCGGTGATCGCCTCGATGCGCCGCACGCCGGAAGCGCTCGCCGTTTCAGCGACGATCTTGACGACGCCGATGTCGCCGGTTCGCGTGACGTGCGTACCGCCGCACAGCTCAATGGACCAAGCCTTATTGGCGATGGGGCCGGCATCGCCCATCGACACGACGCGCACCTCATCGCCGTACTTCTCGCCGAACAGCGCCATCGCGCCTGACTGCATGGCGTCTTCCAGGGCCATCAGCCGCGTTTCTACGGGCGCGTTCTGCAGCACGACGGCGTTGGCAATCTTCTCGACGGCGGCGATCTCCTCCACGCTCATCGGCTTGGTGTGCGAGAAATCGAAGCGCAGGCGTTCGGGCGCTACCATCGAGCCCTTCTGCGCGACGTGCGGGCCGAGGACCTGACGCAACGCCTCGTGCAGCAGATGTGTCGCAGAGTGATTGGCGCGCGTCGACGAGCGGCGCTCGTGATCGACCTCGAGGTCGACGGCATCGCCTTTCTTGAAGCCGCCCTTTTCGACCTTGCCGAAATGCACGAACAGGCCACCGGCTTTCTTCAGCGTATCGGTGACGCGGAATAGCGCGCCCTTGGTGCCGAGAATTACCCCGGTGTCGCCAAGCTGCCCGCCCGACTCGCCGTAGAACGGCGTCTGGTTGACGACGATGGCCGCTTCGTCGCCCGACTTCAGCGACTTGGCCTCCTTGCCGTCCTTCACCAGCGCGACGATCTCCCCGGCTGCGGTCTCGGTTTCATAGCCGAGGAACTCCGTCGAGCCGAGCTTCTCCTTGAGCTCGAACCAGATGGATTCGGTCGCCGCCTCGCCCGAGCCCTTCCAGGCTTTACGCGCTTCCGCCTTCTGCCGCTCCATGGCGGCAGTGAAGCCTTCCATGTCGACGCCGACGCCGCGAGGGCGCAGTGCGTCCTCGGTCAGGTCGAGCGGGAAGCCGTACGTGTCGTACAGCTTGAAGGCCGTCTCCCCGGGAAGCACGTCACCCTTCTTGAGGCTAGTGGTAGCTTCACCGAGCAGTCCGAGACCCTTCTCCAGCGTCTTCTTGAAGCGCGTCTCCTCGAGGAGCAGCGTCTCGGTGATCAGCGGCTGGGCGCGCTGCAGCTCGTGATAGGTATCGCCCATCTCGTGCACCAGCGCCGGCACCAGCCGGTACATCAGCGGCTCCTTGGCACCGAGCAGATGCGCGTGGCGCATGGCGCGGCGCATGATGCGGCGCAGAACGTAGCCGCGCCCCTCGTTGAGCGGCAGCACGCCGTCGGCGATGAGGAAGCTCGCCGCCCGCAGATGGTCGGCGATGACGCGGTGCGAAGCCTTGTGCTCGCCCGTCGCCGACACGCCCGTCGCCTGCACAGAAGCGGCGATCAGCGCCTTGAACAGGTCGATGTCGTAGTTGTCGGTGACGCCCTGCAGCACGGCGGCGATGCGTTCGAGGCCCATGCCCGTGTCGACCGACTGCTTCGGCAGGTCGACGCGCTCGCCGCCCGGCAGCTGCTCGAACTGCATGAAGACGAGGTTCCATATCTCGACGAAGCGATCACCGTCTGCATCCGGCGAGCCCGGCGGGCCGCCCGCGACCTTGTCGCCGTGATCGAAGAAGATCTCCGAGCACGGGCCGCAGGGTCCGGTGTCACCCATCTGCCAGAAGTTGTCGTTGGTGGCGATGCGGATGATCTTGTCGTCGGAGAAGCCGGTCAGCTTTTTCCAGAGGTCGTAGGCCTCGTCGTCGGTGTGATAGACGGTGATGACGAGCCGCTTGGGATCGAGGCCGAAGTCCTTGGTCAGCAGCTCCCACGCGAGCGGGATGGCGCGCTCCTTGAAGTAGTCGCCGAACGAAAAGTTGCCGAGCATCTCGAAGAAGGTGTGATGGCGCGCGGTGTAGCCGACGTTGTCGAGGTCGTTGTGCTTGCCGCCGGCGCGTACGCACTTCTGCGAGGACGTGGCGCGCACGTAAGGGCGCGTCTCCTGGCCGGTGAACACGTTCTTGAACGGCACCATGCCGGCGTTGGTGAACATCAGCGTCGGATCGTTGCGTGGCACCAACGGCGCCGACGGCACGACCTCGTGGCCGTTCCGCTTGAAGAAGTCTAGAAAAGCGCGGCGAATGTCGTTGACGGAGGAAACCATCGATTTTCTTTCGGAAAGGCACAACCTGAGCGGCCGGGGCGGCTCCCGGCGGCCTATCCGTGCGGGGACGGGCCCTCTCGTGTCAAGCGCCTGCGGCGCTTTTGGGCAGGGGGAAGCGCCCTCGACGGCGCTGCTGGTCGGGCAGCCTCACGCCGCCCCAGCTTACCCGTGCGGACACTAATAGCGTGCCCCCGAGAACGGGGGCCGCATTCGCGTCGCCGGGCGGGCGAGCAGTTCGCCCTACGGGCGTCTGTTCAGCGCTTGGCGCGGGCGGGCCGCTTGCCGCCATCATCGTCGTCGGGGAGCACGCCGTCCTCGTCCGGCTCCTCGCCTTCCTCGCCGGGCTGCTCCTCGACCAGCATCTTGTCGACGATCAGGCCGGCGTTGGCGCGGATGGCCTTCTCGATGACGGCGGCCACCTTCGGATTCTCCTTGAGAAACGCCTTGGCGTTCTCGCGGCCCTGGCCGATCCGGTTGCCGTCATAGGAGAACCAGGCGCCGGATTTCTCGATGATGCCGGCCTTGGCACCGAGGTCGACCAACTCGCCAACCTTGGAGATCCCCTCGCCGTACATGATGTCGAATTCGACCTGCTTGAACGGCGGGGCGACCTTGTTCTTGACCACCTTGACGCGCGTCTGGTTGCCGACGACCTCGTCGCGCTCCTTGATCTGGCCGATCCGGCGGATGTCGAGGCGCACGGAGGAATAGAACTTCAGCGCGTTGCCGCCCGTGGTCGTCTCCGGGTTGCCGAACATGATGCCGATCTTCATGCGGATCTGGTTGATGAAGATGACCATGCAGCGCGATTTGGAGATGGAAGCCGTCAACTTGCGCAGCGCCTTGCTCATCAGGCGCGCCTGCATGCCGGGCTGCATATCGCCCATCTCACCGTCGAGCTCGGCCTTCGGTGTCAGCGCGGCAACGGAATCGACCACCAGCACGTCGATCGCCCCGGAACGCACCAGCGTGTCGGCGATTTCCAGCGCCTGCTCGCCCGTGTCGGGCTGGGAGATCAGCAGATCCTCGATCTTCACGCCGAGCTTCTTGGCGTAGACAGGATCGAGCGCATGCTCGGCATCGACGAAGGCACAGATGCCGCCAGTTTTCTGGGCTTCAGCCAGTACCTGCAGCGACAGCGTCGTCTTGCCGGAAGATTCCGGGCCGTAAATCTCGATGATGCGGCCGCGCGGCAGCCCGCCGATGCCGAGTGCGATATCGAGCCCCAGCGAGCCGGTCGAGATCGCCTCCACGTCCATCGACTGGTCGTTCGCGCCAAGGCGCATGACCGAGCCCTTGCCGTGCAGCTTCTCGATCTGAGACAGCGCTGCCTCGAGCGCTCGCATCTTGTCCATCGCACCCCCTTCGACGACCTTGAGTTCGGGCCGGTTCGTCATGTCAGTCACCTATATGGCAAGCATCGAGCGTTCTCAATTTCGACTCGAATGTACACTTTTTGTTCTCGTCAGTAAATGGCGGATTGTTTCGCACGCGGGCCAATTGCACCGGGGAGCACGTGCACCCAAGTGTGCGTCGTGGCGATTTGGCCGCAAGCGGCCGGCCGCTGACGCGATAAGATCGGCCGGACACGGACAGGTGATTCGCGCGCGCGATGAGTGAGACCGAAGTTCCGGCAAAACCCGCTACCGACGACGAAAAGTCGGCGGACGGTGCCGCGCGCGTGGCGCAGGCCATCATTGCTGAGGGACCGGCGAAGGAGGCCGATGCCTCGAAGGCGGACATCGACACCGCGGCGGACGAAAAGTCCCCTGCAAGCGCCGCCAACAAGACCACGGAAGCCTCCAAGGAAGACAAAGAGCCCGGGGTCGCCGCCGAGGCCGGCCTCATCGGCGCGCTCAATGCCGATGAGCGCGTCCGCGCCGAAGCCGAGCAGAACGCCCGCACCCGCTGGTCGGCAGCGATCGGCGTCACCTTGCTCTATGCCGCGCTGCTCGCCTGGCACGTGATGAGCGGCGCCGGCGCAATGGGCGATCTCGCGGCGATACAGGAGTTACAGGAGCAGGAGCGGCGCGGGCAGGACGGCACGACGATCAGCGTCGAACTGGTTCCCGACCCGGACAAGAACTCCAAGACCACCAAGTGGCAGGATGGGGCGCAGCAAGGGCCGACGCCCAATCCGGCTCCTCCGCAACCTCAGCAGCAGGCGGCGCTCGAGCAGCGCTTGATGGAGGCGCTGCAGCAAGCGGAAGAACAGCAGGAACAGGAGCAGCAGCAGCCCGAAGAAGAGCAAGCCGACAAGGTGGCGGAAGCCGAACAGGAGACGAAGGAGAAGGAGCGGGAGGAGGCCGAGAAGGCCGAGTCCGGCGACCCCAATCTCCTGGATCTCGAAGCGCTGGTCGATGCCGCGGCTATGGACTTCCAGCAGAACGTCAAAGCGCACTTCGAGGCGCGCGAGCAGGCGCGGCGGCGCCCGCAACGCCAGCAACAGCAGGCGCTCTATTCCGGCGGCGGTATGCAGGTGCGCGGCTCGGGTGCTTCGGGGAAATCTGACGAGTTCTCGCGCAGCGTCATCGCGGCGCTGATGAAGACGCGACCCGGCCCCTTCGCCCTATGGGGACGCGTATTGGTGTCGTTCCAGATTACCCAGCAGGGCGATCTGTTGTATGTCCGCGTCGTGCGGTCGAGCGGCAACAAGGCGCTCGATGATGCGGCCGTTACGGCCATCCAGCGCGCCCGCTTTCAGAGGCCGCCGCCCGGCCTCAGCCCCGAAGCGCGCACGTACATCATCGACTACATCTTCGGCTGAACCTTCAAAACTTTACCCCGGGGCGTGACAGCCGGGCCGCGCTTAACTGTCCGCGAATCAGTCATGCTGCGCTACCTGTGGAAACCCTGGGGACAACCGGGATGCGCGCGCTCGCCTCGGCAACGATCATCGGCTTGCTCTTCGCCGCTCCGGCAGCGGCCGACGGTGTCTCGCCCGTCAGTTCGTGGTCGAACGTCGAGGTCACGCAGGCGCCGCTGTGGCACTTCCAGTTCACCCCCTACGCCTGGGCGCCCTGGGTGCAAGGCGACGCGACGATCCGTGGCCGCAACTTCCACGTCAGTCAAACGCCGATCCAGGTGCTCGAGTCGCTCGACTTTGCCTTCATGGGCTACATGCAGGCGCGCCGGGGCGCCATCACGCTGTTCTCCGACGTCATCTACGCGGACAATTCCAATACTGCCGGGTTCTCGCGCTCGGGGAACGTCTCGGAGCACGTGGGCGGCACTATCGGTGGCGTTATTTCCGCCAACTATCGCTTCTGGATCGCCGAGCTTGGCGGCATGTACGAGACCAACCGCTACCGTCTCGCACCGGGTCCCGGCGAAGCCGATACGCTGCTGGAACTGCTCGGCGGCATCCGTTACTGGCACCAGGACCTGAGTGTCAGTGCGAGCCTCGCCGGCACGGCCAATGTCGACGGGCTGATCGTCGAGGGCACGGAAGTCATCGCGCGGTCGGGCTCCGTCGACTGGGTCGACCCCTTCATCGGCGCGCGCATGACCTACGAGCATTCGCCGACGGACACGTTCTCGCTGCGAGCGGACATCGGCGGCTTCGGCGTCGGGAGCCAGTTCAGCTGGCACGTGCTCGCCACCTACCAGGGCTATCTCGGCTCCCATAGCGGCATCGATTTCGACGGTTATCTCGGCTACAAGGCGCTGTCCGTCGACTATGACCAGGGCAATGGCATCAACCGGTACGAATTCGACGTGATCCAGCACGGCCCCGTCGTCGGCATCACCGGCAAGTTCTGAGCTATTGTTTCACCGTCGGCGCGTCGCGGACAGCCGCACGAATGCTCACGGCTTCGGCGACTACACGATCTGGCAAGCATCAGTCAGTCGAGCGCGTGCACCGGTACCCAGCCGGGATGATCGAACTCGGCCGGGTAGCGGGCGAGCGCGTTGTCGGCCCTTTCGAGGCCGTCCATGGCTGAACCACCGGACGGCGGCGCGGCGACTTCCTCAATCCCGCCGACGATCTCGCCAAGCAGTACCTTGAGCTTGTCACGCGCCGCGCCGGTGACTTTGCTGGTGGCGAGAATTTCGTCGGCCTGCGCCTTCACTTGCTTGGCAAAGCGCGCCGCGTGATCGGGCGGCATGCGTCGATGCGTGATCAGCGAGTGGTTGGTACGCACCAGATCGCGAATGGAGACCATGCCGTCGCGCACGGCGGCATCGGTCGGCAGGGGAGCGATGGCCTCACCGGCCGGCGGGACCAACCCGTATGTTTCCGCTTTGCCCGGCACGGGACTGGCGGCGAGCAGGACAACCGCCGCCACTAGACTTGTGATCCGCATCCCCGCCCCTCCGATGGCTCAGCTACGCGCGAGTTCTTCCTTCACTTTGGCAGCAAGCTGCGGCAGCGAGAAGGGCTTAGGCAGGAAGGCGAAGTTTTCATCGCCGAGGCTCGCCTTGAAGGCATCGTTCGGGTAGCCCGAGACGAAGATGATCTTGAGGTCGGGATTGCGCTTGCGCAGCTCCTTGAGAAGGGTCGGGCCATCCATCTCCGGCATGACGACGTCGGAGACGACGATATCGACCTTGCCCTTGTTTTTCTCCATCACCTCGAGTGCCTCGATGCCGCTCGAAGCCTCGAGCACCTTGTAGCCCTGGCGCTTCAGCGCGCGCGCGGCGAAGTTGCGGACCACTTCCTCGTCCTCGACGAGCAGCACGCGGCCCGTTCCGGTGAGATCAGCGGCGCGCTGCTCCTTCTTCTCTTTGCGCGGGGCGACGACATCCTCGTCGGCGTGGTGGCGCGGCAGATAGATGCGGAAGGTCGTTCCCTTGCCCGGCTCGCTGTCGGGATAGATGTAACCGCCCGACTGCTTGACCATGCCGTACACCGACGCAAGACCGAGGCCGGTGCCCTTCCCGATGGCCTTGGTGGTGAAGAATGGCTCGAAGATCTTGTCCATCACCTCGCGGCTCATGCCGGAGCCCGTATCGGCGACCTCGATCAGCACGTACTCGCCGCGCACAAACTCGCGATGCTCGATCTTCTGCGTCTCGCGCTCCGGCACGTTGCGGGCGCGGATGGTGACCGTGCCGCCGTCGCCCATCGCGTCCTTGGCATTGGTGACGAGGTTGAACAGCGCCTGCTCGAATTCGTGCTGGTCGACCATCACATGCCACAGGTCGGGCTCGGTGGCGATCTTCAGCTCGCTCTTCTCGCCGAGGAAGCGCTTCAACATGTTGAACTGATCGGCAAGCACGTCGCCGAGATTGAGCACCTCGTTCTGCAGCGTCTGCTGGCGGGCCAGGGCGAGCAGCTTGCGCACCAGCTCGGCCGCGCGGTTCGCACTCGCCTTGATGTTGGTGATGTCCTTGTAGGCAACGTCCTTCGGGCGATGCTGGGCGAGCAGCATGTCGGAGAAGCCCAGGATTGCGGTCAGCATGTTGTTGAAGTCGTGCGCGATGCCGCCCGCCAGCTTGCCCACCACTTCCATCTTCTGGCTCTGGGCGAAACGCGCTTCCAGCGCCTTCTGCTCGGTGGCGTCGACCACGTACAGGATCGCTGCCTCCTTGGCGCCGCCGGCTGGGAACGGGCTCATGTAAACGCGGGTGACGTGGTCGCGCTTGGCGCCGCCTGTGATCTCGATCGGTGCGTTGTGTACGCGGCCGGAGATCACGCGCTTCAGCCCGTCCTCGACGGCTGCGCGCGTTTCGGCATCAGCGGCACGCCCCAACACTTCGGAGGCGCTCATGCCGGTACCGCTGCCGCCATCGAGCAGCAGACGGCAGAACGCCGTGTTGGCACTGCCGACGCGGCCATCGGAACCGATGATGGCAATGCCGAACGGAGCCGACTGGAAGAAGCGGGCAAAGCGGGCGCCCGATGCGTCGCTGGCAAGCTCGGCGGCGCCTTCGCCGGCAAGGTCGACCACCGCGACGGTGAGACCGTTGCCGCTCGGCACGCTGCGTGCCAGCAGGCGGACCGGCATCACCCGTCCGTCCTCGCGGACGAGATCGACGTCGAGCGCGCCCGTCTGCTCCTCGGCGCGGCCGGTAAGGCGCGAAACGAGGCCGCTTCCCTCCCCGGCGGCGATATCCGGCAGGGTCAGGTGCTGCTCGACGACGGACTTGGCCGAGCGGCCGATCCAGCGGGCCAGCGTATTGTTGATGTGTAGCAGCGTGCCATCGGCGGCCACCGAAGCCAGGCCGACCGGGACGTTGTCGAGCTGCGCGAGCTGCACCTCTACGCCGGCCAGGCGCGTCGCCTCGCGGCGACGGTCGGCAGTGATGTCGGCGATGCGCCAGACAATGAGGTCGCTTGCACCCTCTGCCTCGCAGGGGGCCACCGAAATCTGCAGCGTGCGGCGGACGCGGTCGCCAGGCAGCATGCGCCCGACGCTGAACTCCTCCGTCTTGCGTTCGCCGCGCTCGGCGGCGCGCGCCAGCCGGAACAGGGCCGCACTGCCGACTGCGTCGGCCGCAAGCATCTCCTGCAGCGCCGCCAGACCGCTGGCGTCGTTGCCGGCGATTTCGGCGAAAGTCTCGTTGACGTAGATCGCTTCCGCGTCCCGGCGGGCGATCATGACACCGACGTCGAGGCCATCGGCGCCAGCCTTGACGATATCGGCGATCGGCAGCGTCCGCTGTGCGAAGCGCACGTATCCGGCGGAATAAGCGAAGAGGAAAAACAGCCCGAGCGTGGCCAGCGCCACCATCATGCCGATAAGTACCGGCATCCCGACACCGCTCAGCACGACGCCGAAGGCTATCGCGGCGCCGCCGAGGACAGCACCGACGGTAGGCAATGTTCCGCCCAGCGCCTGCATCGGATTGAAAGTGTCGAAGGCAGCGGACGGCAGCTCTATTGCGTCGTGCTCGCGCATACGCAGGGAGGCTATCTGATTCTGAGATCGGGAGGCGTGGGACGCCGGCATGGCGGGTGTACTCTTACGCATTACACACAGGAAGCTTCGCAACTCATGGCCGCTGAGAGACAGCGAAAGTGGCTCGTTTTTCTCTCTTCTGGCGGCGCTCCGGTTGCAGCGCTTTACCCATCAACACTTCAATCATTAGGGTTAAAAACGCATGAACCGTAGGTTATGGCCGGTCAGCTTCGCGTCCTCGTTTTTGCCATCGCTAAAAGTGTGAGACGTGCTCGGGTGTTATCTGGGAAGCATGAGACATGACACAAACTCTGCTGCTGGTTTTCGCTGTTGCTTTTGCCGCGGCACTTGTCGTCGTCGCTGCAATAATTTGGCGCCGGTTTGCGCGTGGCAGCCGTCTTGCTCCGCTGTTTTCCACCAAGCCCGTGCGTCGGCGTATCGACGTTGTCGAACAGGTCAGCGTCGATGCACGCCGCACGCTTTTGCTCGTGCGCCGCGATGACGTGGAACACCTCATCATGACAGGTGGTCCTGTGGACATCGTCGTCGAAAGCGGTATCGGTGCTTCTGGTGCCATCGCAACGGCACGCGAGCCGCCGGTGCTCACGCATCCACCCTTGAACGGCCACGCTGCCAGCGGCCGGTAAATCTAACGCCACACACGATATTTTGCCAATCTAGCGGGAGACCCTGATGCGACGACTATTGCCGATGCTGGTGTTTGCGCTGTTCTGCGCAAATCTCCTGCTGAGCGTTCAGGTCATCGCGCAGGATGCGGCGCCGGTCCAGCAGCCGGCTCCCGGCGCTCCCGCGACCCCGGCACAACCGCCGGCCCCTCCTGCGACATCTACGCAGCCCGCCTCACCGGCTGCTCCTCAAGCACCAGCGCCGCAGCCGCCTGCAAATCAGCAGGGCGCGCCGACGGCTCCGAATGCCCAGTCCACAGCTCCTGCTCCAGCACCCGAGCCTGCGACGGATGAGGCGCCACCGGCCAAGGTCGCTCCGCCACCGTCGATCGAAGAGCTGATCACCCCCATCGAAACGCTCTCCGATTCACTCGATGCGGCCGAGAAGAATCTCGAGCGCTCGCCCGGCACCCAGCGAGACCTGTCGACGTTGCGAGCCGGCATCGAAAAGATCGAAGCCAACGCCAAATCGTCCGCCGCCAAGCTGCAGCCGCGGCTGGAAGAAGTCCGCTCGCAGATCGAAAAGCTCGGGCCACCGCCGGCGGCTGACGCGCCCCCGGAGTCGGCCGAAGTGGCCGCCGAGCGCCAGCGGCTCAATGCCATCGCCGCGGAGATCGACGGCGCCATCAAGAAAGCGGCTCTGATCGAGGTGCGCTCCCGCCAGCTCGTATCGCGCGTGCAGGAAGCCCGCCAGGGCATCTTCACCCGCTTCCTGTTTCGCCAGACTGATACGCCGCTACAGCTGCGTGTCTGGCGCCAGGGCGGAGAGCAATTGCATCTGGCTCAGCGGCAGATCGGCTTCATCCTCTCCAACTGGTGGTCAGCCGCGAAACTCAACATCCCGGCGCTGCTATCAATTTTGGGCGCGGCCGTTCTCGCCTACGTCGGGTTGCGCTACTTCCGTCGGCGCATCCTGCTGGGACAGCTCGACAGCGCTGGCGATCCCAATCCTACGCTGCCGCAGCGCGCCTTACGTGCGGCATGGGTCGCCCCGGCGCTGGCGCTGCCACCCCTCGTCGCGTTCCTCATCACCTATGTCGGCCTCGACGAGATGGGGCTGCTCTACTGGCAAGTGGAGCGCTTCGCGCAGGCGACCGTCTATCCGGTCATCGTCGCCGTCAGCGTGATCGCGCTGTCGCACGCGGTGCTGCAGCCGGGACGCCCGCGCTGGCGAATTTTCGATCTCGACGACGCCAGCGCACGTACCATCAATCTCGCCGTGCGCGGCATCGCCATCGTCTTCGCCGCCGATTACATCATCCGGCGCGTCGTGATGATCCTGTCGCTGCCGCTGTCGACCAGCATCATCATCGCGTTTTTCGCAAGCCTGCTCTACGCGGTCTTCCTTCTCTATGTCGTCCGCACCCCGTTGCGCCCGTATACCTCGGCGCCGGACGCCAGAGTGTCGCGCTGGTATCCGCTGTGGCTCAAGCTGCTGCTGGTAGCGCTTGCGGTGTTCCTCGTTGCCGTATCGCTACTCGGCTACGTCGCCCTCGGCCGCTTCATCACCAGCCAGCTGCTCACCACCGGTGCCGGGTTGGTGGCCACCGGGGTGCTCTACATCGCCGTCCGCGGACTGATGCCGGATCCGGTGAGCACGGCCGAAGAGGGCGGCATTAGCGGGCTTATCCAGAAGCAGTTCAAACTCGGCGAGTTCGGCAGCAGCCTGGTTCCCAAGCTGCTGCGGGCGTGCCTGTACCTGGTCCTGTTCGCAATCGCCGCACCGCTGCTGCTGATGAGCCTCGGCATGACCTACGCCGAGATCATGAGCTGGGTGCGCGCGGCAATCTTCGGCTTCGATGTCGGCGGCGTGCGTGTTTCGCTCGCCCGCATCCTCATGGCGCTGCTCCTGTTCATCACGGTGCTTACCGTGACGCGCTTCGTGCAGCGCTGGCTGGCATCGGGGGCACTCGCTCGCGGACGCATCGAGCCTGGCCTCGCCAACTCGATTTACACCGGCGCCGGTTACGTCGGCTTCGCGGTCGCAACGCTGGCGGCGATTGCCTACGCCGGGTTCGATATCACCAGCCTCGCCATCGTCGCCGGTGCCCTTTCGGTCGGTATCGGTTTCGGCCTGCAGTCGATCGTGAACAACTTCGTGTCCGGCCTCATCCTGCTGGTGGAGCGCCCAATCAAGGTCGGCGACCGTGTGACCGTCAACGGTGAGCTCGGATTCGTGCGGCGCATCTCGGTGCGCGCGACGGAGATCGAGACACTCGACCGATCCACGCTGATCGTGCCGAACGCGGAGTTCATCACGACAACGGTCACCAACTGGACGCACCGCAACGCGCTCGGCCGCGTGCTCGTACGCGTGTCGGCCGGCTACGATGCCGATCCGGAGAAGGTCCTGGAAATCCTGCTCAATGCGGCCAGCGAATCCGAGTTCGTGCTCAAGCATCCACCGCCTTGGGCCGGCTTAGTCGAGTTCGGCCCCGATGGCTTGAATTTCATCGTGGTCGGAGTGCTGCGCGACGTGAACACGGTGGGCGATGCCGGCACCGACGTGCGCATCCGCGTCCTAAAGGGCTTCCGCGCCGCCGGCCTGTCGATACCCTACCCGCAACGCGAGTTTTCCGTTAGCGCCTCCAGTGTCCGGGATCTGATGGGCTACGCAAAGGAAACCAGGGAGCGTGAGGAGGAAATCCTGAGCGAGGTAAGCGCGCGCGAGACGCCTCGAGGAAACAGCTAGATCGCCGCCACAACGAAAAGGGCCCCGTTTCGGTGCCCTTTCTGGTCTCGCTCAGTCTTCCCGGTATACGCGCTCGCGGCGCTCGTGCCGCTCTTGAGCTTCCACCGACAGCGTAGCTATCGGGCGGGCGTCGAGACGTTTGAGCCCAATCGGCTCACCCGTTTCCTCGCAGTATCCGTATGAGCCGTCCTCGATGCGCGCCAGTGCGGCGTCGATCTTGGCGATCAGCTTGCGCTGACGATCCCGAGCACGAAGCTCAAGGGCCCGGTCGGTTTCCGACGTCGCGCGATCGGCGAGGTCGGCATGTTGCGTCGATTCTTCGTGCAGCCCGGCGAGCGTTTCACGCGTCTGCCGGATGATGTCGTCCTTCCAGGCGAGCAGCTTGTTGCGGAAGTAGACCCGCTGGCGCTCATTCATGAATGGCTCGTCCTCGGAAGGACGGTAGTCAGGAGGCAGCACAATTGACGAAGACTTGGCGCGTGCCGTCATCTTTTTCCCCGCAACCTTCTGCTTTACGACAACCTCTTCAGCGGAAACCTTCTTGGCGCTCGCGGCCTTTTTTGCTGCGAGCGTCTTGGTCTTGGCCGAGGCACTCCGCTTCACCGCGTTCACCGCGCGCGAGGGGGCAGCGCGGGCCGCGGACGCGGCCTTCGCCTTCGGAGGCTTACCGGCGCTTCGCTTGCTCATGTGGGCCTTCTTCAGGCTTCCCAGGCGGCCGGTCCCTCTATACCGGCGCGACGAGCTACGTATCGCGCCTCCTATTGGCGACACGCGCGCCCTCTGTCAAGGCGTTCCCTACCCGGTCGTTAAGTGGCGACAGCCGCTTGCAAAAGCTGGACGAATACGAATCGGGCATCCTGGGCCCGCGTCTGCCCGGCCGGAAGGCGGCTCCCCGCCATTTGCGGCAACCTGGCCGGCGCCGTGGCCTTGCCGGGTGCCGGACGCGGCCGCTACATTTACACAGCCCTGGAAGCAATCAGGAATCCCCCGCACGATGAAGTTCGATGGAACGCGCCGCTATGTGGCGACGGACGACCTCAAGATTGCTGTGAATGCAGCCATCACGCTTTCGCGTCCGCTGCTGATCAAGGGAGAGCCGGGAACCGGCAAGACCGCCCTCGCGCTGGAAGTGGCCGAGGCGCTCGGGGTGCCGATCATCGAGTGGCATGTCAAATCCACCACCAAGGCGCAGCAAGGCCTTTACGAGTACGACGCCGTCTCGCGCCTGCGCGACAGCCAGCTTGGCGATAAACGCGTCCACGACATCAAGAACTACATCAAACGCGGCAAGCTATGGGAGGCGTTCGACCAGGACGTCCGCCCGGTGCTCTTGATCGACGAGGTCGACAAGGCCGACATCGAGTTCCCCAACGACCTGTTGCAGGAACTCGATCGCATGGAGTTCTTCGTCTACGAGACCGGCGAGACGGTGAAGGCGCGCAACCGTCCCAT